>Ga0129308_1002676_pt1 | contig 14396 bp, 12 predicted proteins | sample L827metagenome_FD_94440 | JGI IMG/M metagenome (GOLD analysis project Ga0129308, IMG submission 94440) | Ring-tailed lemur group fecal microbial communities from Wisconsin, USA - L827 metagenome | ecosystem: Host-associated > Mammals > Digestive system > Large intestine > Fecal | place: USA...
CCGGGCATAGACGCCGCAATCAGGGCGGCGAACATGGAAGCATTGTCCTTCCAGGAATACTGGTTCACGGCGGCGATGATGCCCAGCGGCACGCCCACCGCCACGGAAAGCAGAACGGAAAGTGCGGCAATCATCAATGTGCGGGGGAAGCGCTCCATGATCTGTGAGGAGACGCTGCGTCCATTGATAAAGGAATTGCCGAAGTCAAAACGGATAAAAACATTTTTCAGGTAGTTCCACAGCTGCACCAGATAGGGCTGGTCAATGCCCAGCTCGGTCCGCTTGGCAGCCAACTGCTCAAAGGAGGCATTGGGCCCGAGAATGATGATGGCCGGGTCGCCGGGGGTGAAATACATGATGGTAAAAATCAGTACCGCCACCATGACAACCACAGGGATCATCAGCAGAAGTCGTTTGAGAATATATCTGCTCATTTTCTATTCCTCGCATTTCGGTGGGTTTTGGGAGCAAATCAGCCGCCTCTTCCTGCCCGGAAAAGGCGGCCGACCTCAGCTTATCAGGATTCAGAGATTACTTTATGGAATTAATCAATTGGCGTAGACACATGCACCGGGGATGAGGAAGTCCTTATCGGTGAGGTAGAAGCTCTCACACAGCTTGTTGCCAATAAAGTAATCGTAGCTGAAGCAGATGCTGTATACGGGGTTGATCTCCTTCAGGTAGTGCCATGCGGCATCCAGGTTCTCAGGGGTATGGGTCTTCAGAGCGGAGGCGGTTTCAAACAGCTCCTGCCAGTGCTCGTCCACCAGGAAGTTGCAGGTTGCGCCGCCAAAGAAACGGGCATCCAGGCTGTACTGCCACTGCTGCACCACAAAGGCTCCGGCCTTGTTGTTGATGTGCATGTCCCACTGGGTGGGATCGTAACGGTAGGTGTTAAACAGGGCGTCATCATAGGAGCTGATTTCCACATCGATGCCCACCTGGCCCAGATAGAGCTGGATGATCTGTGCCATCATCACGTGGGGGGTCAGAGCATCGCAGATCAGGCGAACCTTCAGGCCCTTGTCATAGCCGGCTTCCTTGATGAGCTCCTTGGCCTTTTCGGGGTTGTACTCATAGTACTCCTCGCTCTTCCAGCCCTCCTGGTAGTCGGCGGACTTCTCACCGGCGAAGGCATGGGAGACAGCGCCCCGGCCCTCATAGGCGCCCTCCAGGACGGCCTCGTTATCGATGGCGTAGGAGACTGCCTGACGCATTCTCACGTCGGCAAAGGGGTTGCCCTCGGAGCAGTTAAAGAACAGAACCTGCGCCAGAGTAGCGGGCTGAGCCTTCACCAGGTAGCTGTCGGCCAGATCACCGCCCTCCAGGAAATGGTGGATGTCAGCCTGGGAAACGGCACCGGAGTAGTCGATTTCGCCGTTCTGCAGGGAGATCATAATCTGAGAAGGCTCGGTAATGACCTTGTAGATAATCTCGTCTACGTTGGCTTGGGAGATTTCCGCCCGGTTGCCGTCGGCCCAGTAGTTTTCATTCTTAACCAGGGTGATGGTGGAACCGGTGACCCACTCCTTCAGCATGTAGGGGCCGGTGGCCACAGGCATGGTGCCCATCTTGTCCTCGGTGTAGGCCTTTTCGGAGACAATGCGGACGGAGCAGATCGCATCCTGCAGAGCGCCAACACCGGCGGTGATCAGCTTCAGATTGATGGTGTAGTCATCCTCTGCGGTGATGCTCTCGATGTTGCCCACATAGGGCTTCTGGTTGCCCTCTTCGGTGCAGGTGACATAGCTGAACACCACATCGGAGGCAGTGATGTGATTTCCAGCGGTATCGTAGATGTTTTCGTTCAGATAAATCCGGTACTCGGTTTCGGAGACTTCGTCATAGCCCTTGGCCAGCAGGGGAACGGCGTCGCCGCCCAGGGTCTTCTGATAGAACAGTGTCTCATAGATTTCGGGGAACACATTGGTACGGCCGTTGCCGTCAGGAGCCCAGGGGGCCATGGTTCCCACGTCGCCGCCGATCTGAACCTTCACGCTGGAAGTGCGTCCATCTTCTGCAAAAGCAGCGGCGGAGAGGGCGGCTATCATGACAATAACCAAAAGCAAGGACATCAGTTTTCTAAACTTTTTCATCATCCATTCTCCTTCAGATTGAATATCATCGTCTCTCTCGGATTTTGCACGTGCACGAAATAGCAGAACAGCGGATCCTCAGCCCGGCTATTGTCGTGGTGCATTCATCCGGTTTGGACACTCCAATGATAAGCACATTTTTACGGTTTTGTCAATCAATTTTTTCTAATTATCTTCTTTTTTGGTGAGTTCGACATATTCTGATTTTCAGATTTGGCGAACATGCACTTATAATTTCCTCTTCCGTCTACTTTTGTAACGTGCATGTGCACGAAACGGAGATGTATCTTAAAAGCATCCTCACTCTGCTTTGTTCCGGCGGTTTCTTTCGAAAAAACCGTAACTGTCTCTCCCATGGCCTTCAAAATGGATTTCGTATTTTTATTTCCTTTTATTGTAAAAATGCGCTTTTTCCCCCACGAAATGAATGCATTTTAGGATTGTTGATTTTCTCCAACAAACCTCGTTCACATTTATGCAGAACGTAAAAATCTGGCAGACTGCTTGACAAATCAACACAGATGGTTTTATTATGATGCATGTTAAATGTCATTACGTGTTCGTGCACGATAGCGCCGTGCGGTAGTCTGCAAGGAGGATTCCCATGTCTAAAACCCATTCCACCGAGCTGTTTGAAACCACGCCAATTCCTTCGGCGGTTTTTCAGCTGGCCATTCCCGCCATCATCGGCCAGACCATCACCATCATCTACAATCTGGCAGATACCTTTTTCGTCGGCCAGCTTAACGACAACAACCAGGTAGCTGCAGTGACCCTGTGTATGCCTATCTTTCTGGCGCTGACGGCTTTGTCCGGAATGCTGGGCGTGGGAGGCGGCAGTCTGCTGTCCCAACGCTTGGGCAGCCGGGAGCCGGAAAAGGCATCCCAAATTTCCGGTATCAGCTTCTGGGCTGCGCTGGTGATTGCGGCATTATTCTCCGGATTGGTGTTCTGCTTCCGCTCTCCCCTGCTGGATTTTGTGGGGGCGGACGAAAGCACCAAGGGCTATTGCCTGGACTACCTGACCTGGACGGTTTGCATCGGCGGCGTGTTTACCACCATGAATCCGGTGATGGGCTACCTGGTACGGGCAGAGGGCTGCTCCAGCCAGGCAAGCATCGGCGTGGCCATGGGCGGCATTCTGAATATTCTGCTGGACCCCCTCTTCATTTTCGTCTTTGGCATGGGCGTGAAGGGCGCAGCCATCGCCACCTGTCTTTCCAACGGGGCAGCGGTTGTTTATTTCCTGGTATTTGTGTGGAAGCAGCGGCAGCGAGGCCTCACCGTCATTCGGCTGAGACCCCGGCGCAGCTACGTGGATCTTCCGCTGCTGGGAGAAATCATCGTCATCGGCCTGCCCAGCTTCTTCCTTTCCATTATGTCCACCATTTCCAACATTGCCGCCACCAAGCTGATGGCTCCCTTCGGCAGCGCCGCCCTGGCTGCCCTTGGGGTTGCGAAAAAGGTCAATTCCACCGCCTTTTCCATCTCTCAGGGACTTGGGCAGGGCGTTTTGCCCCTGGTTGCCTACAACCATTCCTCCGGGAATGAAAAGCGGATGCGCAGTTCCATCCTCTTTGCCCTGGCGGTGGGCGCAGTATTCAGCCTGGCCTGTGTCACCGTTTTCAAAACCGTCCCCTCCGTGATAATCGCCCTCTTCCTGAAGGATTCCGAGGCCATTGGACTGGGTGCAGACTTCTTGAACATCATCTGCTTTGCCATTCCTACCACCACCCTGATTTCCCTGTCCATCACCGCCTTCCAGGGGGTGGGGCAGAAGAAGCAGCCCTATGTCATCTCCCTGCTGCGCAAGGGCACCATCGACGTGATAATGATGCTGCTGCTCACCCACACAGGCCTGGGTATGTTCGGCATCGTCTGGGCCACTCCCATTGCCGAGACCTGCACCGTGATTACCGCACTGAGCCTGCTGATGTGTTACTTCCGCAAAAGCAAAACCCGTTCCTTACCCCTTGAATCCGCATAATTTCAACCCTGCGTCAATAAAATACAAAAAAGGAGAATCATTATGGCAGTTGTAAAAATGAATTTCTTATCAAAGGCACTGGGCTTCCAGACGAACATCACCGTGTGCCTCCCCTCTTTCAGCTTTGCGGATGCCTACAATGGCCGCCCCGAAGCCTACGTACCCGGCATGAAATACCAGGTGCTGTATCTGCTCCACGGCGGCAGCGGCGACGACAGCGATTATGTCAACTTCACCAACATCGTCCGCTACGCTGACGACAACAAGATCGCCGTTGTCATGCCCAACGACTACAACGCCTGCTACACCGATTCCCTGGACGGCTCCATCAAATACTATACCTTCCTCACAGAGGAGCTGCCTCTGGTGTGCCAAACCATGTTCCCCATCTCGGACAAGCGGGAGGATACCTTTGTCGCCGGACTGTCCATGGGTTCCCATGGAGCCATGAAGGTAGCTATCAACAACCCGGACAAATTCGCCGCCTGTCTGTGCATGTCCGGTGCCTCCACCCGGCCGGGAGTACCCACCATGGTGCCTACCAAGGACGGCGTCTTCAACTTCGACGCCCCCAAGCCCAAAATTCCCCTGGGAGAAATCACCGCTAAAATCGAGGATCCCGAATTCATCCGGGGCACGGTGAACGATGTCTATGCTGTGGCCAAAAAGAATGCAGAGGATGGGAAGCCGCTGCCCAAAATGTTCTTCCGGGTGGGCGACTGCGATCACGCCCTCTACCGGGCCCAGCTGGCGGAGCGGGATCTGCGCTCCTGGGGCTACGAAACCAAAATTGAGGTGGTCAAGGGCCTGGGCCATGAATGGGATTTGTGGGACGATACCCTGCGGCTTGCTCTGCGGGAGTGGCTTCCCATCCGCCACAGCATCATTTATCCCGAGAAATAGGAGGTCATGAATCATGCAGCAAACCATTACCTCACGGGAAAACTGGCTCCGCTTTCTGCGGGGAGAAACACCCCAGTGGATGCCCCTAGTATCCGAAGTGCAGTTCATCCATCCCGCCATTGTGCCGGATAATATGGCCCGTGGCGCCGTCATGGAAAATCAAAAGGTGAGCCACGACCAGTTCGGCGGCCCGGATATGTACGGCGTGCAGTGGGTCTACGACCCTGTGGTGGGAGGCTCCATGGAGGCACCCGCCGTTCCCCCAATTCTGAAGGCAATCGAGGATTGGCCCGATGTGATCCACTTCCCGGACATCGACAGCTGGGATTGGGAGGGAGCCGCCGCCCGGAACCGGGATTACCTCTCCCCTGACCGGCTGCGCTCCACCACCATCTTCACCGGAATTTTTGAGCGACTTATCTCCTTTATGGGCTTTGAAGAGGCCGCCATGACGCTGATCGACGAGGACTATGCCGAAGAACTGGGTGAGCTTCTGACCAAGCTGACGGATACCAACATTAAGCTCATTGAAAAAATGAAGCAGTATTTCGATGTGGATCTGGTTTGCTTCCATGACGACTGGGGCGGTCAGCTGTCCCCCTTCTTCTCCCTGCAAACCTGCCGAGAGGTGCTGGTACCCCACCTGAAACGGGTGGTGGACTACTGTCACAGTCACGGCATTCTGCTGGAGCTGCACAGCTGCGGCCACAACGACGCCCTGGTACCCGCCATGGTAGAGGCCGGCGTAGACGCCTGGTGCGGCCAGCCCATGTGCGATAAGTTCGCCCTGTGGGAGCAGTACGGAGAGAAGCTGGCTATCGGCATCAACTTTTCCTCCGGTGATCCCCAGACAGTAGAGGACGAAGTTCAGCAGATCATCCAGCGGGTTCGTCCCGGCACACCTCAAAAACGTATGTACATCCGGGATCGGGCCAACGGCAAGACCTTGGACATCGGGGATTTCCTCCGGGAAAAAACCAGCGTTCTCTACCGCCGGGAAGGCCAAAGAACTGGTTGCGCAAATTGAAGAAAAATGTTACCATAGACGGGAGATTACTCCCGTCTATGGCCGTCGAAAATCCCCTTTGGGGCTTTCCGACGGGAAGGCTGCAGTCTGCTTAGCGCACTCCTTGTGCGCCGTAGGCGCACAACTCGCACACACGCAGCCTGAGATGTATTTTCCGCCACGCACATGTCGCGGCGGAAAATGATTTGATTCTATTCGCCGCTGCAGCGGCGAACTCTGTGAGGCACTTTATCGACACTCTGAGACGGGAGATTACTCCCGTCTATGTGTTTTCAGCAAGGAATGGACATTGGCGTGAAGGAAGTTGAAGAGGTTCTCCTGGCAGGCGCCTTTGGCAGCCACCGGCGCTGTAAGCAGGAAATAAAAATCCAAAGGGGGCTAAGACATGGCATTCAGCAGGCACAACCCCGGAAACCAGGCCAATGAGCTGCTGGTGGTCAGTTCCGGTACCAGCTGCCCCGAAGGCCGTCTGACTATTGGCGCCATTGAAAACGCCCTTGGGAAGGCCTTTCCGGAATATCAGCTCCGCCGGTGCTTCACCAGTCAGGCCATCATCGACCTGATCCAGCGCCGGGAGGGAGTCCAGACAGACAATGTGGCCCAGGCTTTAGAGCGGGCCGCTGCCAGCGGGGTCAGGAATCTCACCATTCAGCCCACCCATCTGATCAGTGGCGGCGAGTACGGTAAATTGATAAGGTCGGCCGCAGTCTATCGGGATGCGTTTCCCTCCTTTGCAATCGGCGCTCCTCTGCTAAGTTCCCAGGCGGATTTTCAAGCTGTCGCCCAGGCTCTGACTTCCACCACCGCCTATGACGACGCTTCAACCGCCGTCTGCCTGGTGGGCCACGGCACACAGGCCGCCGGAAAAGGGGCGTATGCCAGGCTGCAACGGGAACTGCCTGGGAATTACTTCATTGGCGCCCTGAATGCCTCCCCCACCGCAGAGGATATTCTTTCTCTGGTTAAGGCCGGGAGCTACAGTCGTGTGCTGCTGCGCCCTCTGATGATCGTCGCCGGAAAGCACGCCAGGGATGACATGGCCGGTGGAAAAAAAGGCTCCTGGAAGCGCCTCTTTGAAAGCGCCGGTTATCCGGTGGTCTGCCAGCTGAGCGGTCTTGGTGAGCTGGAAGCAATCCAGGCCCTTCTTGTCCGGCACGCCAGGGAGGCCATTAAAGAGTAGTCCACCCACTTAGCGGGGTGTTCGTAGGACAGTAAAACAGGCAAAAGGCGTGACCACTTTCGTCACGCCTTTTGCCTCACAAAGCGTACATACGGGAATATCCGTATAGAAGTGCGCCTTTGTATCTGCTCAATAAACTGGAAGTCATCTTCGTGTCCCGTCACCATTAAATGTCTTTTTCAACGCAGACTCCGTTGGAAAAATTGATGCGATTAAAACTATACATTGAATTGTAACAAGAATACCTCCAATGATTCCAATCGTATTCTCATCACTCTGATAGAATGGAATGTGTATTAGTGCAGATGGAACAATCATAATTAACCCCAGTTTCCACCAGAGCCGACCACAATAATCGTGCGCAAATTTCCATGTGTCCATATTTTTCATAGACCGAGTTGTTCTATACCCTATTATGCTATTTATACTTTTAGGGCAGCGCTTCCACATCGTTCTTCCGGCAATAAGCATAATAAAAGGAGTTAGCAAATCACATATCAACATAAACCACCAAAACCACATACAGATTTTCCCTCCCTGCAAATTCCAATTTGTTGGTCTGTTTACTTTCATATTATCACATGACCATATAGAATGCAAGAGCATCTACAGCAGAGTAAGCTGCCGTGGATATTAACTGTCTTATGAGCACCGCACTTTCCTCTGGAACACGACAAACGCATGCGTTAAAGGCTCTTGACAAATTTATTTCTATATGGTAATATCCTATATAGAAAGGAGGAACAAGTTTGGAAACAAAAGGTGGCTTTTTGATTTCTCGCATCAAACAGGTGGGAACCCGGATATTCGACCGCAAGCTGGCGGCTTCAGGGATTGATTCCTTCAATGGGGCCCAGGGACGGATTCTATACGTGCTCTGGCAGAACGACCATATCAGCATCAGCAGCTTGTCCGCCCAGACAAGCCTTGCAAATACCACCCTTACCACCATGCTTGACCGCATGGAAAGCCTGGGGCTGATTGTTCGGGAGCCCTCCCCCAAGGATCGGCGCACCACGCTGATTGCCCTGACGGAGCGGGCAAAATCCCTGGAAAGCGAATATAACAAGATCTCACAGGAGATGAATGAAATCTATTACACCGGTTTCACAGAAGCAGAAATCGTACTGCTTGAATGGTATTTGGAACGTATTCTTAAAAATCTGGAAGAGAGGCAGCAAGCTTATGAAAAAAATATCAGTACCCGCAACAAATGACATTTGTCCTCAGACGCTGTTTGTCTACGGCAGCAACAATGAGGACGGCACGCCGGACTTCGGTCTGTTTTGTTGGTTCAGCTATTGCTGGTTCGACCAGCTGGGCGTGATCTGCGGCATTGGCGGAAGTAAAAGGACATTGGAAAACATCCGCAGAAACAGGGTGTTTTCCGCAAACCTTGTTGTGGAAAGTAACCTTCCCCTTGCGGACTATTTCGGAACGGCGGACGGCAGAGACGGCGACAAGATGGACATTGCCGTCGAATGGGAAAAGGGCGCAGTGCTGCCGGTTCCCGTCCTTTGCAGCAGTCCCATCAGCTTTGAGCTGGAGGTGGAGAAGGAAATTGCCACCGGAGCGCATGACGAAACCGTCTTCCTGTGCCGCATCCGCAATACCCTCAAGGATGAGAGATTGGTCAATTCCACAATGAGTTCAGAAGAAATCCTCAAAGCCGCCGCTGCGGTGCGAACCTGCATCAATTATGACTACTGGGCCTGGGATGGCCGGCATCTGGGCAAATGGCACGAGCGTGCAAAGGAAATCAAGCCTGATGTGGAAATCGGAGCAGCCGCCCAGGGGAATTAAAAATTTGTGCTTATCAGCTTTTGTCAGCAACTCGGCCAATTGTACGAAATTCAGGGATTTTTACGTTGGTTGCACTGGTGCGGTAGCACCCCAAAGGCTCCCGAAGTGTAAGGGGAGCTGTCAGCCGAACAGGCTGACTGAGGGACTGTCGCAGTACAATCTTACCTTTTCGCCTAACCTGGCGCGAATTCGTAACACCTTACTGCACAGTCCCCCAGTCGTGCTGTTCGCACGACAGCCCCCCTTACACAGGGGGGCGGCCTTTGCTCAAAAACCATTCCCGCATTCCGTTCAACGTCCTGCCAATGTACTATTTTGCTTGGTTGCTGAGTTAAACCGATAAGCATTTAAAAATTTGTCCAACAAAAAGCCCCATTGCAGAAACATTGTTTGTGCAATGGGGAGATCTTTCAATGTGCAGAATCCGGAGGAAAAATTATGAATTTGCTGAGATATGGTGATACCATTGGAATCATTTCACCCAGCTGGGTGGCGGATCGAGGCGATTATGAACGGTTTGCAAAGGGCATCGAAGGCTTGGGATTCCAAGTCAAATTTGGCAGGAATATTTACAAAGACACCTATCGGTTTACCGCAAGTACCGCCGAGCGTGTTGATGACCTGAATGAGATGATCTATGACGAAGATGTAAAGATGGTATTCTTTGGTGGGGGTTACGGAAGTGTGGACCTGCTTCCTTATATCGACTACAGCCGAATCAGGGAAACCCCGAAGCTTTTTTTGAGCTATAGCGATGGAACATCCATCCTGAACGCCATTTATGCGCAAACCGGTGTCACAACGTACTATGGGCAGACCCCAGGACTATTTGATAAAATCAGTGAATATGACAAAAGCCAATTTCTTTCCCACCTGGTGGATGGAACCATCACCCATTATTTCAGCAACAGCGATTGGCATACCATCAGGGCAGGGTGCTGCGAAGGAACCCTGGTCGGAGGATATTTGCTCAATTTTGCTTTGGCTCTGGGAAACCGATTCTTTCCCTTTGACACAGGCCGAAAATACATCCTGTTTCTTGAAGAATTGGAGCAATTTCAGTCCATACAGGATGTCAGCATGTTCCTGACCTGCATTGGCCAAAGCCGGCTGATGGAGCAGGTAACGGGCCTGTTGTTTGGGCACTACTCGGACTCTGTTTCCCCACTGCTGTTTGAAGTTCTGGAACGGTTTGGGGCAGCCTATTACATTCCTGTGGCCTATTGTGATGATTTCGGCCACGGCATCAATCACGCAATTTTCCCCATTGGCCGGGAGGCCGTCTTGGATACAACGAACAAGACGCTCCTATTTCGATAGTTCCAGATGCTTTTGATAGCACACATACTCGCCGACACACCGGAAGCCAAGCCGGCCTGCAATTTCCTGCCCCTCTTCATCACAGAAAAACGTCATGTATTTTCCGCCCAGCTCCTTGGCCGAATTCAGCGCCTTTCCCAGGAGCTCCCGAAAAATGGTCGGATCGAAAAGATTGTCTTTCATTTCTATCCCAAAAATTTCAAACCACCCGTTGTTAACCATCCTGTAATACACGCTGCCCAGCGTTTCCCCGCCGTCAATGCTGACGAAAATAATCCAATTGTCCATGTCAGCGTCAATTCTGTCGGAGTTCCAGTACATACCCCCTTCCAATTTGCTGTGAAGCTCACGAAAAAGCTCAAAATTTTCTTTTGTAATGCGAATCAAATGGCTGCTTATCGCAACCGGCTCAAAATCATCCAGGAAGGCAGTGTTGTTGTAATCCTCCTCTATGCGCTCAAAACCGTTTGCCGACAAAAAATTTACCGCTTTTTTGTTATCCTTTGAATATCCCAAGAACAGATCGTATCCCCCGAACCGGGTTTGCGCCAATTCCAGGAACTCCCCCAGCGCCTGTTCGGTGTGGGACTCGATGTTGAAACTGACCGTGGACAGATAGCGATCCTCGGGAAGCCAAAAGCAGTGAATCCATCCCTCCACAATCCCCTCATGCTCGAAAAGAAGCAGCTCCTCCGTATCTCTTGAAAAAGCCTTTTCAGAGCGGTCTAAAAACATGGCTTTGGTTTTGATTCCGTCACAATAGGTGGGGTAGCCCGATTTAGACTGATCCAGAGCAAGCTCATAGACGTAATCCGCATATTTTCTATATTCCGATTCCGTACAGATTTTTAGCACAATCTTTTTCCCTCCCTTGGTATCCAGCGTATCAATTGTGGGGCCGTATTTGAGGTCTAGTTCTTCACAAGCAGATGATACAAAATAGCAAGAATCCACAAATGCAGCGGATAGACCACATAGAACATCCATCTGCTGCCAGGGGTATTGCGCCCCCGCTCCCCGTTGTAGGAAAGCAGGAAGGGAATCACGAAAATCATGGCCCATTCCGCATCAAAGCACAGTGTTCCCATCAGGGTATCCCCGGTGCCGCCGGACAAGTAGCTAAGCAGCGCCTTCAAAAACAGAAGCAAGCAGTAAAGCGCTGTAAATAGGTATATCTGCCGTTTTTTCTGATAGCACAGGACAAAGACTACCGCTAGAGGAAGCAGATAAATTCCCCCCTCCGATCCCAGGCTCAGCAGGGCGCAGACCGTTCCCAGAATCAAATTGGTCCACTTCTTCTCTGACTGTCGAAAGGTGTCAATTGTCCAGACCACCACAAATAGCAGTCCCAACGTCAGGAAAATATTATGGCCCTGCATGATGGAGTACAGCGTAAAGCGTCCTGTAAAGATGTCTACATTGCGAAAAATAATGTTGATGGCCGCATTGCCTGCAAACATAACCGCTGCCGCACCAAAAAGCCGCAGGGCATATTTTTTCTTACTGCGGGTATGATGGTAACCCTCCACCATCAGGTAGAGAAATAAGGGAGCCACAAATCTGGGCAGAATCGATACCCAGCGGGGCCATGTCTGGTAGAACAGATAGGTATGCAGGTGATCGACAATCATAAAAACCAGAGCTATGACTTTAAGCTGGTAAGCGTTTAAGGTTTTTTTCATGATACCCCCTCCTAATCTCTATGACAATACCGTATCGGAATTTCCCTCTTTGTCCACAGGCTTTCTGTTCGCAAAAGCAAATTCCTCACTTCTCTATTTGCTTACAAAAGCTGTATCCTTTTTTATAGAAGGAATGCTTTTCATAAAATCGGTGGGCCTTCTCCCTTTTAAGGGAACTATTTACCGAAATCACCGAAACGCCGTTTCCCTGCGCATATTTCTCCGCTTCTTCAACCAGGGCACTGCCAATCCCCTGGCCCTGGAAATCACGGGCAACTGCCAGAGCTATCATGCGCATCACTTTCCCCGTAATCTCTAAAGCAAAGCCCACTTGTAAACCAATAAATCCAATTATTTTTTCATCATCGACCGCAACAAAAATCAGATAGTCTTTTTCTTCCAGCATTTGCGAAATCCGCATTTTCAGATCTTCGCAGGTAACCGCATATCCCAATTCCGAATTGATTAGTCTGCAAACATCCAAGGTATCATCCATGCAAAAAGCCCTGACATTCATCCTCTTCCACTCCATTTTCAAATTCTCTATACACAATATATCACAAATCCGCACACGCCGCAACAAAAAGCCTCTCTTGTTCAGGCGAACAAAAGAGGTTTCATTGAGGATACGTCGGAAGGGAATCATTACGCCATGGTGCCGCCGACGTCCGGCCGGCGGCGATCCACTGCCCGCAGGACAGCTTTGCCCCGGTCAGACCGGGGCAGCTGATGAATCAAAATCACCGGTAAACCAGTGGACTGCCCATAGAGCCACTGAGATGTACCATCATATTTGACAACGCCGTCAGGCGACGTCTTCCAGATAAAAATTTCACATTCTTATCAGCAAATCGTATCGCAATTGCGGGGAGGCTATTTTAACAGCCCCCTCTTTTTACTTTTCCACAGTATTGCAAATCAGCTTTACCAGTTCCTCCCGTCCGTCCCCCTTCTCTGCGGAGAAGGGAATGATGGGGCACTCCTCCGGAAGCTCCAAATCCTCCCGAATGGTTTTCTGGTTCGGTTCCAGCTCGCTTTTTTTCAGCTTATCCTTCTTGTTGGCCACCACCACAAAGGGGCAGCCGCTGTCCAGGAACCACCGAGCCATGGTCACGTCGTTATTGGTGGGCGGATGGCGGTAGTCCACGATCAGAATCCCCAGGGTAATCCGGCTGGCGGCGAAATAATCCTCCATCAGCTTACTCCACCGGGCCTTTTCACTCTGGGAAACCTGGGCAAAGCCATAGCCCGGCAGGTCCACCAGATAGCATTTCCGATCCAGAGTGAAATAGTTCACATGGATGGTCTTTCCGGGCTTATCCCCCACCCGGGCAAAATTTTTCCGCTGCAGCAGCCGGTTGATTACCGAAGACTTGCCAACGTTGGATTTTCCGGCAAAAGCGATTTCCGGCAGCCGGGCGGCAGGGAAATCCCTGGGGGCGGCGGCGGAAATCAGGAACTCCACATTCTGGAAATTCACGCCCTCCCTCCTTTACTGCTGCAAGCCGGGGCGACGGAGCTTGGCTGCGTCCTCGGGAATGGTGCCCAGCATGGCGGGAGTCCCATCCACCGGGGGAATCAGAGCCGCATTTAGAACCGTGTCCACCGAGGAAGCGGTGATGAAATTCAGATGGCTGCGGACGGTCTGGTCGATCTCCTCCAAATCCCGCTGGTTATCCGCCGGGATGATGACGGTACGAATGCCGTGGCGAAGGGCGGCCATGGTTTTTTCCTTCAGGCCGCCGATGCGAAGCACCCGGCCCCGAAGGGTCACCTCGCCGGTCATGGCCACATCCCGGCGCACGGAAGCGCCGGTGAGGGCGGAGACGATGGCGGTGGTCACCGTGACTCCGGCGGAGGGGCCGTCCTTGGGCACCGCTCCCTCCGGGAAGTGAACGTGAATATCCTTGGTCTTGTAGAAGTCGGCGGCAACCCCCAGCCCCGCAGCATTGGCACGGATATAGCTCAGGGCAGCGTGGACGGATTCCTTCATTACGTCTCCCAGATTGCCTGTCAGCTCCAGCTTGCCGGAGCCGTCCATCACATTGACCTCCACCTCCAGCGTCTCGCCGCCCACGCTGGTCCAGGCGAGACCTGTGACCAGGCCCACCTGGTCAGCTCCGGGCAGCCGCTCGGGCAGGTATTTCCGCACCCCCAGGAAGGCTTCCACGTTGCCGCAATTCACGGTAATCTTCTTAGGCTCCTCCTGAGCGAGAATCTGCATATCCACCTTCCGGCAGATGTCGCCGATGGAACGTTCCAGGTTTCGCACGCCGGACTCCCGGGTGTAGCATTCGATGATCTCTCGGATAGCGTCGTCCGTAATGCGCAGCTGGGATTTTTTCAGTCCGTGCCTCACCAGCTGCTTGGGCACCAAGTGATTTTTGGCAATCATCAG
>Ga0129308_1002677_pt1 | contig 14396 bp, 13 predicted proteins | sample L827metagenome_FD_94440 | JGI IMG/M metagenome (GOLD analysis project Ga0129308, IMG submission 94440) | Ring-tailed lemur group fecal microbial communities from Wisconsin, USA - L827 metagenome | ecosystem: Host-associated > Mammals > Digestive system > Large intestine > Fecal | place: USA...
AATTTTCAACATTTATTTCAGTCGCTTTATTAATCATTATTATTGGATATATATGTTATAGAGGAATTCCTTATTTTAAAATTGATTACTTATTTAATACAACGAGTATTTTAAAAAACACCGTAGGAATACTTCCCAATATTATTAATACAATTTATATCATTCTTTTAACTTTACTCATTTCTGGACCTATCAGCATTGGTGGAGCTATTTATTTAAATGAGTATGCAACAAATAAAAAATTAGTAGAAGTTATTTCATTCACAACAGAAGTTTTAGCAGGTATACCATCAATCATATATGGTTTATTCGGTATGTTATTCTTTGGGAACTTTCTCAATTTAAGTTACTCCATCTTAACCGGTGCATTAACATTATCAATTATGGTTTTACCCATTATATCACGAAATACCCAAGTGGCTTTAGAAGCAGTTCCTAAAAGTTATAGAGAAGCTGCATTAGGAATAGGAGCAACAAAGTGGTATATGATTCGTACAGTTTTACTTCCAAGTGCTATTCCGGGAATTTTGACAGGAGTTATTCTGGCAATGGGAAGAATTGTTGCGGAATCCGCAGCATTATTATTCACAGCTGGAAGCCTTAGTGCATTACCCAAAAATATATTCTCTCATATTTTTTCCAGTGGGGGAACATTGACAATTCAACTGTATTTAGAAATGGCAAAAGCAAATTATGAAGTCGCATTTGTCATTGCATTAGTATTGATTGTCATAGTATTGGTTTTAAATTTCACAGCAAAGTGGATATCTCAAAAATTTGATGTAAATAAGGTAGGATAGATTATGAATACAAAAATTCAAGCAAAAAATTTAGATCTTTTTTATGGTGAAAAGCATGCATTAAAAAATGTAAGTTTAGATATAAAAGAAAATGCTATAACAGCATTTATTGGTCCATCTGGGTGTGGAAAATCAACATTTTTAAAAACTTTGAATAGAATGAATGATTATGTAAAGAATATTAAGATTACAGGGGAAGTGACTTTAGATGATGAAAATATTTATGATGAACGAGTAGATACAACGATTCTTAGAAAAAAAGTAGGAATGGTCTTTCAACAACCTAATCCATTTCCTATGAGTATTTATGATAATGTTGCTTATGGTCCTAGAATCCATGGTATTAAAAATAAAAAACAATTAGATGAAATTGTTGAAAAAAGTTTAAAGGCAGCCGCCTTATACGAAGAAGTTGCTGATCGTTTGCATACATCAGCATTAGGATTATCAGGAGGACAACAACAACGTTTATGTATTGCAAGATGTTTGGCTGTTGAACCCGAAGTCATTTTATTAGATGAACCAACAAGTGCATTAGATCCCATTTCTACTTTAAAAATAGAAGAATTATTAATGGAATTAAAAGAAAAATACACCATTGCGATTGTAACTCATAATATGCAACAAGCATCACGTATTGCAGATTACACAGCATTCTTCTTAGTTGGAGAAATGGTTGAGTATGGAAGAACAAAAGATTTATTTTCAATGCCTCAAGATAAAAGAACTGAGGACTATATTACTGGACGTTTTGGTTAATATTGTGTTTTTGATCAAAAACAAATATAATGGAGGTATCGATAATGAGAAAACGATTTGATGAAGAATTAAATAAATTAAATATCGATTTAACAAAGATGGGACATCTTGTTGAAATTGCTATTGAAAATATGATAGATGCATTTAAGCATCAAGATAAAGTTTTAGCAAAAGAAATCATTACAAATGATCGCTTGATCAATGATATGGAAAGAACAATTGAATCAAGATCATTTAGTTTGATTTTAACACAACAACCAATAGCAACTGATTTAAGAAACGTAACAACAGCATTAAAGATTGTGACAGACTTAGAACGTATTGGCGATCAAGCAGCAGATATTGCTGACATTATATTACATTTTGAAGGAGAACATCCATATCGAACAGTGGAACATATTCCAACAATGGCAAAAAAATCAAGAATCATGGTCCATGAAGCCATTGATGCCTTTATAAAAAAAGACTTATCAACAGCGAAAATGATTATCAAAATGGATGATGAAATAGATGAACTCTTTCAAGAAGTCAAACAAGAAGTTGTTGAAATTATTCAACAAAATAGTGAAAAGATAGATTATTGTATTGATTTCCTTATGATTGCAAAATATTTAGAAAGAATAGGAGATCATGCTGTCAATATTTGTGAATGGTTAGAATTTAACCAAACAGGAACAATGAATGAACAAAGGCTTATTTAAAAAGGAGGATTCATATGAACGAAAGCATATATGTTGTAGAAGATGATGAAAATATTCAAGAAATTGTTAAATTATCTTTAGAATCAAATGGTTATCAAGTGAAACTATATGATAATGCTATTGATGCAGTTATTGATATTAAAGAAAGTGCTCCAGATTTGGCTATTTTTGATGTCATGCTACCACAAATGGATGGTATTACAGCTATTAAAAAAATTAGAGAAACCAATACTTATATGCCTATTTTGATATTAAGTGCTAAAGATACTGAAATAGATAAAATACATGGTTTGGATAGTGGTTGTGATGATTATATGACAAAACCATTTGGAGTATTAGAACTATGTGCTAGAGTTCGTACTTTGTTGAGACGTGTGCAACCGAAGAATAAAATGATTAGAACACCATCTTTAATGATTGATAAATCATTACACACAATTAAACACCACGGTCAAGTTCTTGACTTAACTCATAAAGAATATCAATTATTGCTTTATTTAATTGAAAATAGAGAACGTGTTGTGGAAAGAGAAGAATTATTAAATAATATATGGGGTTATGATTTTATGGGTGAATCACGTGCATTAGATGTTCATATTCGATCATTAAGAAAGAAGTTAAATGATGATGGAGAAAAATACATTAAAACAATTCGATCAGTAGGATATCGTTTTGTTGAAAGGGAGGATACACATGACTAAGTCTATCCTCCGTTATTTCATCATTATTTTAATTGTGACATTATTAAGTAGTTGTTTATTATCAGCTACTCTTTTTTCAAATAGTCTATTAAACAAAACAAAAGATGAAATGTTATACTCATTAAAACTCATTGATTATGCTATAGACTTTGATAAACCATTTCAAGAACAAATATTAAAATTAAATCCTTTAGCTTATGCAGAAGAAACAAGAATCAGTATTATTGATCCATTAGGAAATGTTGTCGCTGATACAGTTTCTTCCGATGTTTCAAAAAATCATTTAGACAGACAAGAAGTCAAAGATGCATTAGAAAATCAAGTTGGTTATGCACAAAGAAAATCAGAAACAACAAAAGAAAATATGCTTTATGTTGCTTATTATCATCATAATTATATTGTTCGTTTGTCTATCCCTTATAATGGTATAGTCGATCATTTGCCAGCTTTAATTCCAGCTTTATCTATTAGTACAATTGTATCTTTTCTGATTGCTTATTTTTTATCAAGAAGATTAGCTTATCGTATTTCTAAACCGATTGTTGAAATAGGTGATAGTTTAGATCATATGAGTGAAGATTTTCGTTTTGATTTAAAAACTTATGATTATCAGGAATTTAATGTTATTGTTGATACGATTCATAATCTTTCTCATAAATTAAGAAAATCTTTACGAGAAGTTCAATTAGAAAAATTAAAAATAGATGAAATCCTCAAACAAATGAATGAAGGATTTGTTTTATTAGATGAAAACTATAAAATTCTTAGTATCAATTCTAAAGCAGTAACAATATTGGGTGATTTAAAACCTTATGACTCATTTTTAGAACATTTATATTATCCAGAAATCATAAATGCCTTAGAAAACAATGTTTATAAACAAGTTGTAGAAATAAAAATCAATCATTTGATTTATGCTTGTTATATAACAAGATTAGATTTAGGAACAACATTATTATTTGTAGATATAACAGCGAGTAAAAAAGCTGAAAAAATCAGAAGTGAATTCTTCTCTAATGTGTCTCATGAATTAAAGACACCAATGACTTCTATTAGAGGATATAGTGATTTATTAGCCCAAGGATATATTCAAGATGAGGATCAAAAGAAAGCCATGCTTAATAAAATACAGTCTGAAGTGAATAATATTTCAAGGTTGATCAATGATATTTTGATGTTATCAAGAATTGAAAGCATGGATAAAGAAGTTGAAATGTTGCCTATGAAAATGAAAGGAATCGTTGATGATGTATTAGAGAGTTTTGTGGTGGAAATGAATGAACATGATATTCATGTGCATTGCCAATTTGCTGATATGACATATATTGGTAATCATAGACAAATTTATACTTTATTAAGTAATTTGATTGGTAATGCTATTAAGTATAATAAGGATCATGGGCATATTTATATCGATATCACAGAAGCTGAAAATGCAATGAGAATTGTTATAGAAGATACAGGTATAGGAATACCATTAGCTGATCAATCCCGTGTTTTTGAACGTTTTTATAGAGTTGATAAAGGAAGAAGTAAACAAAGGGGAGGGACAGGATTAGGTTTGGCTATTGTGAAACATATTGTTTCTTATTATAAAGGAATGATACGTTTAGAAAGTGAATTGGAGCGAGGAACAACGATTGAAGTGATTCTACCTCAACAAACAATATCGGAAGTTTAAAACTTCCTTTTTTTGTCTACAATAAATAGGGTGACAAAAATGAATCAATCATATTGGCAAAAAACATCAAGAAAGAAACAAGAACAAACAATTGATAAAGATATATCAACAAATATTGTTATTATTGGTGGTGGATTAGCAGGTGTCTCTTTGGCTTATCAGTTAAAAGATAGTCATTATCGTGTTATTGTTTTAGAAAAAGATACGATAGGTGGACATACCAGTGGACATACTACAGCTAAGTTAACTGTTTTACATGGATTGATCTATCAACAAATAACAAAACATTACGATATTCATCAAGCATATCTTTATTATCGTTCTAATGAAAAAGCATTACAAGAAATCCAAAATATTATAAAACGTGAAAGAATATCTTGCGATCTACAAAAGAATAATTCTTTTATTTATACTGATGATCCACAATATGTTAAAGATATTCAAGAAGAAAAAGAAATTTTTCAATCTTTGCGTGTTCAAACAATAGAAGATAATCAACATCTCGCTTCATTAGGATTAGAACAACAAGCTGTTTTTCATCCTTTAAAATATCTTTTTGCATTAACAAGAAGATGTCAGAAAGCAGGAGTAGAATTCTATGAACATAGTCAAGTTGTGCATATTGAAAGAAAAGATAATTCTTATATGTTAAAAGTCAATAACCATTATATAGAATGTCAATATCTTGTACATGCAACAAGATATCCTTTTATCAAAAAAGGAATGTACTTTATGAAGTTATTTCAACAACGTGAATTTGTAGATTATATCGAAGAACAAAAAGGACAAGATAGCTATTTATGTGTAGATAGTCCTCATAGTTATCGACCTTTAAATAATCAAGATGCTTTAAAAATTCATAGAGAAGCAAGTGATTGGTATGCTCAAGATAGCATACCATTAAGAGGAATTCCTTATATTGGAAGAATCAATAGTTACAGCAATGAATTTATTATATATGGTTTTCAAAAATGGGGTATGACTTTATCTCAAGTGGCGGCTACTTTGATTAGTGATCTTATATTAGAAAGAGATAACAGTTATGAGGATTTATATGCGTGTCAATATTTTTCAGTTTCATCTGCAAAACAATATACCCATAGAATAATGCATAATATCAAAAGGGGATATTGGAGTCAAAGGTTTCATACCAAAAGTATCCAAAGTTTGGACGTGAAAGAAGGGGCTATTGTTAAGGTTGATGGACATTTAAGAGCTGTTTACAAAGATGCACAAGAGAACCTACATTATTTTTCTCCCTATTGTCCACACTTAAAATGTATTATCCATTTTGATAAAAAAAGTCAAACTTGGGTATGTCCATGCCATCAGTCAGTATATGATGCTTATGGAAGATTGATAGAAGGACCTAGCTTATTTTCATTGAATGTTGTAGAAAAATAAACTTTCATTTTCTTTTCTTTTACCTTATACTATGAGTATAGGGGTTGATAGAATGAAGTGTGATGTTTGTCAAACAAATATACCTATGGGCTCTAATAGTTGTCCTAATTGTGGTTATAAGATTAAAAAGGAACATACAAGCGTTTATGATGCTTCTGGGAATCATCATAATCATATTCAAATTCAATCTCATTATGTTCAATCTAGGATCAATAATGCATTGGATCAACCATCACATGAGCGTGTTAAAATCATTTCTAAGATTGTTTTGATTGTTATTGTTATTTCAATAGTTGTTGGATTGATTTCATCACTTTTTATAACGTTTATGAGTGTGAATGATAATTCTAATGATAGTATAGAAAATGAATATAGTCCTTTATCTTTAACTGATTTATCGTATCAAGAGGTTATTGATAGTAATGAAGATGATGATGGAACTGTTGAAATGACTTTGGCTTTTGAGGAAGATATTGTTGATTATTTAGAAAGTCATGATTTTCAATATATTGAAGTTGATGAATTGGTTGATAAAGCAGATTCTGGTTTAAGTACTGTTACATATATTGAATCTGATAAAGGAATATATCATTATTCTATTATTGTTTATTATAGTGAAAGTGAATTTATGAGTCTTGAATTGGCTATTTCAGGAAGTTTTGATGAAGAAATAGATCGAAATGAGTTTTTAATTGAAGAAGATGATATTAAAGATATAGCTGAATATGTGGGAATGGATTCTGCTTATTCTTTGATGGAAGATGCTCATTCTAAAATGAAAAAGAATGATAGTGGGTATTATTACAGTGATAATTCTCAAGGTATTGATGTATATATGTCTGAAAGATATTATACTGTTGGTGATCCGTTTTATTACTTCTATTATTCAGTAACAAATTGTGTGAATGAAAGCCTTGAATAAGGCTTTTTTGCATTCTAGTGGCAAGAAAATGAAAATAGTATTATAATAATAAATACGAGAGGAGGAATAGAAATGAAGAAAATAATAGCAACATTGATGATATTTTCACTTCTTTTAACAGGCTGTGGATCTTCAGCAAAGAAAACGAGTGAAATAAAGATTTTAACTCCTAATGGAGCTCCATCGCTTTCTTTATTAAGTGTATATAAAGATATTGATGAAAATGGTGAAATTAAAATTGTAGAAGGTAGTGATTTGATAAGTAGTGAACTTGTTAAAGACGATAGTTCATATGATGTCATTGTTGCCCCAATTAATTTAGGTTGTAAACTTCTTGAAAACCAAAAAACAGATTACAAACTAGCTGGTGTTATAACATGGGGTAACCTTTATCTTGTGGAAAATCCTGCTGTAAAAACTGATACGATTGCGGCTTTTGGAGAACAAGCTGTTCCAGGATTGATTTTTAATCTTGTCAAAGATTCATCTGATTTGATGAAAGATAAAGAGGTAACATTCTATAATGCTGTTAGTGATGTACAACCTCAAATTATTCAAGGAAAAGCCCATTATGCATTGATGGCAGAACCAGCAGCAACAGCAACGATTGCAAAAGCAAAACAAAATAATGTTACTTTAAAAATTGTTGCCGATTTACAAGAAATTTATCAAGCACAAGCAAAAACAAGTGAATTAGGTTATCCTCAAGCAGCTATATTTGTTAAAAATAAAGCAGATGTACAAAATTTCCTTAATGATATTGATACTTTTACCAATACAGATGCTTTAAAAGAAGATAATCAAATTGCTGCACTTGTTGAGGAAATAGGAGCAGAAACATTTGGTGTTCCTAGTGCAGAAATAGTAGCAAAAACATGGACAAATCAAAATATTCATTATAAAGATGCTCAAGAAGTTAAAGATGATATTGAAGCTATATTAAAACAATTTGGTATTACATATAGTGATGATATGTTAGCATCATAATGAAACATAAAATTCGTTTATTTATTATTGTTTTATTCATATGGCAACTCATTGCGATGATCGTTAATAAAGATGTTATTATTCCTTATCCATTAGATGTCTTTTTAAGAATGATAACAATGCTTCAAGATTTATCATTTTATCAAACTATATTTATAACATTATCACATGTTTGTATTGTTGTATTAATGAGTGCCATAGTAGCATTTTTCTTGGCTTATACTGGATATCATTATCCTATTGTAGATGAATATGTTTCACCTTTATTATCTGTTTTGCAGGCTATTCCCAATATATCATTTATTATTTTGGTTTTGGTGTGGACAGAGTCGTTACAAACTGTTTATATTGTATTAACTTTGGTTATTTTTCCATTGTTATATCATAATTTGATTCAGGGATTTAGAGGAATTGATCAGGATTTAGAAGATGTTATTATTTTATATCATCCACCTTTTCGATATAAATTTTTGAATGTCTATTTTCCGTTAGTTAAACGAAGTTTTTTATCAGGTTTGAAAAGTTCATTGAGTTTGGGTGTTAAGGTAGCAGTTATGGCTGAAATTTTGGCTCAACTTCCACAAGGTGTTGGCAGGGCTATTAATTATTGTCGTATTCAGTTTGATATGACTGGTGTCTTTGCATGGACAGTGTGGTTATTGATTTTAATTTTATGGATAGAATTGTTGTTAGAAAGATTTATTTCTGAAAGGAGATAAATCTTTTGTTTTGAAGGGCTTTATAAGGAATAAATTTTTATAAAAAAGTTGAAAAAAGAGAAAAAGAGAATAAAAATGTGTGAATTTCGTAAAAAAGGAAGGAAAAAAATCTATAAAATTAATAAAAATATCTAATAATGATTTGAATTATGTTATAATAGGGCTATATTGATAAGAGGGGGAATTAATTATGAATTTTGTATATGTATCACCTACATTTCCAAAGAATTTTTATAATTTTTGTGATAGATTAAAAAGAAAAGGTGTAACTGTTTTAGCAATTGGTGATACACCATATCATGAATTAACTGAAGAATTAAAAAATGCAGTTGATGATTATTATCAAGTTTATTCAATGGAAGATTATAATGAAATGGTAAAAGCTATGGGTTATTTTATTTTCCATTATGGACATATTGATTGGTTAGAATCTAACAATGAATATTGGTTAGAACAAGATGCCAGATTAAGAACTGACTTTAATATTACAACTGGTATTCATACAAATCATATTGAGGATATTAAATGTAAATCGCAAATGAAAAAGTTTTATGAAGAAGCTGGAGTGAAAACAGCTAGATATCATTTAACAACGACTTTAGAAGAAGGATTAAAATTTATTGAGGAAGTTGGTTATCCTGTTGTTGTGAAACCTGATAATGGTGTAGGAGCTGCTGCAACTTATAAGGTTTCAAATGAAGAAGAACTTAAGGCTTTTTATGCAGAAGAACATCCAACTCAATATATTATGGAAGAATTTGTTAATGGATTGATTATTTCTTATGATGGTATTGCAAATTTAGATAAAGAAGTGATGTTTGAAACATCACATGTTTTCCCAAATCCAATTATGGATGTTGTGAATGATGAAAGTAGTATGTATTACTATTCTTTAAGAGAAATACCATATGATTTAAAACTTGCAGGACGTGCTTGTGTGAAAGCTTTTTATACTGCTGGAAGATGTTTCCATATGGAATTCTTTAGATTATTAGAAGATAAAAAAGGATTGGGGAAAAAGGGAGATATTATTGGACTAGAGGTCAATCATCGTACACCGGGCGGATATACACCAGATATGATGAATTTTGCTAATGATATTGATGTTTATCAAATCTATGCAGATATGATTGTTGATGGTCATAGTGAATATAGTCAAGAAAGACCATATCATTGTGTATATTGTGGTAGAAGGGATGGTTTGACATATTCTCATAGTCATGAAGAAGTTGTTCAAAAATATCAATTTGATTTGGTTATGTGTGAAAGAATGCCTGATATTTTATCTGGAGCAATGGGTAATTTTACATATACTGCGAGATTTAAAACAATGGAAGAAGTTAATGCTTTTGTTGAATATACGTTAGGATAGAGGAGAGTTTTTATGAAAGTAGAATGGTTTAAGGAATATAGCCAATGTTTAAATAGAGATATGGAATTCAATGTTTATGGACATGCAGGGCAACCTTTTCTTGTTTTTCCATCTCAAAATGGTCGTTATTTTGATTTTGCAAATAATGGTATGGTAGCAACGATTGAACATTTTATTGATGAAGGTAAAGTACAATTGTTCTGTTGTGATAGCATTGATCAAGAATCTTGGTCTGATGAAGGTGGCGATAATGCTCATAGGACTTATATGATGGAGCAATGGTATTATTATATTGTAAATGAATTAGTACCTCGTATTTTTGAAATCAATTCTTATGGTAATGGTGGAAATTATGCTGATGGTATTATCACAACAGGATGCTCTATGGGAGCAACTCATGCAGCAAATTTTATGTTTAGAAGACCTGATATTTTTAAGGGATGTATTGCTTTAAGTGGTTATTATGATAGTGATTTGTTCTTTGGTGACTATCATGATGATATTTTATATCGCAATTCACCAATTCAATATATTAATGGAATGAGTTATGATCATCCATATGTTGATTTGTATAGACAATGTAAGATTGTGTTATGTACCGGACAAGGTGCTTGGGAAGATGAGATGATTTATAGCACATCTCGTATGAAAGAACTATTGGAATATAAAGATATTCCTGCTTGGATTGATTTTTGGGGACATGATGTTAATCATGATTGGCCTTGGTGGAAAGTGCAATTCCCATATTTTGTAGAAAGGGTGATATAGAATGAACGTTGTATTTATTTCTCCACATTTTCCATTATATTTTTATAACTTTTGTGATCGTTTAAAATCACGTGGAATTAATGTGTTAGGTATTGGCGATGCCGCTTATGATAGTTTACCAACAGAAACAAAGGAAGCTGTCACTGAATATTATAAAGTAGATAATTTAGAAAATTATGAAGAAGTTTATCGTGCATGTGCATATTTTACATGGCGATATGGAAAGATTGATTGGATTGAATCTCAAAATGAATATTGGTTAGAACTTGAAGCAACATTACGTAATGAATTTAATGTAACAACTGGACCAAAGATTCAAGAAATGTCAACCATCAAATATAAATCAAAAATGAAAGATGTTTATAAAAAAGCTGGTATTCCAACAGCAAGATTCCGTCTTGTTGATGATTACCAAGCAACCAAAGCATTTGCCAACAAAGTGGGTTATCCAGTGATTGTGAAACCAGATAATGGAGTAGGTGCTAGTTCAACATACAAATTGAAAAGTGATGATGAATTAGATTACTTCTTTTCAACAAAAGATCCATATGTTCAATTTATTATAGAAGAAATGGTACCTGGACATGTTGAAACATTTGATGGAATCACAGATAGTCACAAAAATATTTTGATTTCAACAAGCCATGTTATGTTAAATTCTATTATGGACAATGTCAATGAAGCAAGTGATACAGCATTCTATTCACAACCAGTAGAAGGCTTGGATTTAGCAGAAGTTGGTCAAAAGGCAGTAAAAGCATTTGATGCAAAGAGTCGTTTTTATCATTTTGAATTCTTTAGACTTGATGAAGATAGAGAAGGCTTGGGTAAAAAAGGCGATATTGTAGGCTTAGAAGTTAATATGCGTGCACCGGGAGCATATATGCCTGATATGATGAATTACGCATATGATGTTGATGTTTATACAATTTGGGCTGATATGATTAAATTTGATCAATGTTATTATGATTTACATCGTGAATATTGGGTAGCATATACTGGTCGTAGAGATGGTATTTGGTATATGCATAACTATGATCAAATTAGAGAGAAATATGGTGATAAGATTGCTTTAGAAACAGATGTTCCAGAAGCATTATCAGCAGCAATGGGAAATCATGTTTTTATCACAAAAGCACGTACTCAAGAAGAATTATTTGAACAAATTCGTTACATTTTAAAGCGTGAAGATGGAACGGAGTGGATGTAGTTGAAAGGAAAAACAACTTTATCAGTTCTTTGTGCATTACTTTTTGGAGTTGTTATAGGATTTTGCTTTGCTCCGATAAAAAAGGGAGTTAATATTGAAATTAAAAACAATGGCAACGGATGGGAGAACAAAGAATAATTTTTATTGACTAATATAAAAAGAATAACAATCATTGAATTCTTTCATGATTATTATTCTTTTTTGCTTTGCTTAATAAATAATTAAAAATATCATATAAAATCTAGGATTCAGTTTTTTAAAGAAGATATGGTAAAAATAAATTCGCTAATTCTAAGAAAATAAAGAATCCTAAAATATCAGTAGCAGTAGTTAAAAAGATAGAAGAAGCTAAAGCAGGATCTAAATGTAAAGCTTTTAAAGTTACTGGAATAATAAATCCAAATATCCCAGATATAATAAGATTTCCAATCATAGCAATACAAATAATAATACCTAAATATAAATTTTGATATAAAACATAAACAATAATACCAGTCATAGCTCCAGTCACAAAACCATTAATAAAGCCAACACATATTTCTTTTTTTAAAGCAGGCCAACAATCTTTAAAATGAATCTCACCTAAAGCAATATTTCTAATCATAATAGATAAGGTTTGACTTCCAGCATTACCACCCATTCCAGTAACAATAGTCATAGTTGCAGATAAAGCAACAATTTGTTCAATCGTTCCTTCAAATACTTTAATCACAAATGATGCAAAGAAAGCTGTTGCTAAATTAACAATAAGCCAAGGTAAACGCATTTGTATTGATTCAAATATTGTAGAATCCAAAGATTCCTCTTTATTAACCCCGTGCATTTGTAACATATCTTCAGTATGTTCCTCTTGGATAACATCAATAATATCATCAACAGTAATAATTCCTAATAAAGCATTATTTTTATTAACGACTGGAATTGTGGTTAAATCATACTTAGAAACCAGCAAAGAAACTTCTTCTTGGTCTTTTTCAGGATGAACACTAATAACATGATCATCCATTAACATATGTAATTGAATATCTCCATCAGAAGATAAAATATCTCTTAAATCAGCAGTCCCTACCAATTGTTTCTTATTATTAACAACAAAAATAGTATCAATAACTTCTGTTTTAGGAGCAATCTCTTTAATCTTAATCAAAGCATTTTTAACAGTTAAATGAGAACCCAATGCAATATACTCTGTAGTCATTAACCCTCCAGCAGTATCTTCTTCATAACCAAGCAACTGTTCAATAATCTTTTTATCATCTGCTTTCATAAGATTAATTAAATTTTTACGTTTACCAATAGGTAACTGCCCTAAAATATCAACAATATTATCCTTAGGAATATAATTAAATAAAGATAAAACACGCTTATTATCCAAACAATCAATAATATCTATTTGTAATTCTTCATCAGATTCCTCAAGTATTTCAGCTAGTTTCTCATCATCAATATGACTACACAAATATTCTAATTGATTATCCTCTAATTCCTCTATTTCTTCAGCCAAATCTATTGCTTCTACATGTTCATAAATATCATCAACTTGAGCTCTATCATGTTTGACTAAAGCTAAAAATAATTTTTCTAATTGAACTCTTGTTTTATTTTCCATAATTGACCTCCACTTTCTATGAAGATCTCATCATTGTGAGATCATGTATAAATATCCTCGGCTTATCCGCATCCATAATCTCACTCCCTTTCTCTCATATAAAGTATGGTTACATTTTATAAGAAAGTCAACAATTTTTATCCAAAAATAAAATTGTATCTCATAAGATAAATTTGTATAATAAAAAAGAATACAGAGGTGAGAAAAGTGAAAACAATTGGACTTATAGGAGGCATGAGTTGGGAAAGTACAGTGACATATTATCAAATCATCAACCAAATAGTGAAAAAGGAAAAGGGTGGACTCCATTCTGCTAAAATCTTATTATATAGTGTGGATTTTCAGGAAATAGAAGAATGTCAGGCTAATGGTGATTGGAATAAAAGTGGTGTTATGCTTGCTGATGTAGCATTAAAACTTGAAAAAGCTGGAGCAGATTTTATTGTTATATGTACAAATACCATGCATAAAATAGTGCCTATCATACAAGAAAAAATACATATTCCTATATTACATATAGCCAAAGCAACGGCACAAAAATTAAAAGAATGTCATATTGATAGGGTTGCTTTATTAGGAACAAAATATACAATGAAACAAGATTTTTATAAAGACAAATTAAAAGAAGCGAATATTGAAGTTATTATTCCTCATGAACAAGATGTGGAACTTGTTAATCATGTGATTTATGATGAATTATGTTTAGGGATTATTTCAAAAGAGTCAAAAGAAGAATTTCTAAGAATAATTGCTGATTTTAAAG
>Ga0129308_1002679_pt1 | contig 14386 bp, 13 predicted proteins | sample L827metagenome_FD_94440 | JGI IMG/M metagenome (GOLD analysis project Ga0129308, IMG submission 94440) | Ring-tailed lemur group fecal microbial communities from Wisconsin, USA - L827 metagenome | ecosystem: Host-associated > Mammals > Digestive system > Large intestine > Fecal | place: USA...
AAAAATTACAGTTCATATTGTACCATTCACAAAACTACAATTGGCTGTTTATGAGCATTGTGAAGAAAGTTATGCTATGACGATCATGCGAAGAATGATGTATAGAATTGCTGAAGGAGTTGCAAAGAAGAACCATTGTTTAGCGATTGTCAATGGTGAAAGTATTGGGCAGGTTGCTTCCCAAACATTGGATAGTATGCAAGTTATCAATGAAGTGATTTCAATGCCAGTGTTAAGACCAGTTGCTTGTATGGATAAATTAGAAATTATTGATATTGCTGAAAAAATAGGAACTTATGATATATCTATTAGACCACATGAAGATTGCTGTACGATCTTTACTCCTAAACAGCCTGCGACAAAACCAAAAAGTTATAAAGCAGAAGCTTTTGAAAAAGAATGGGATTATGAAGCAATGGTAGAAGAATGTATTGAAAACACAAGCTTTATTGTTATTGATAATAGTTATAAAAATGATGACGAAATTTTTTAAAAAAAGTTGAATAAGTTTTTCATTCTGTCACAAACTAATTGTGTCAGGAGGTGAAAGACATGGATTCAAACTCAAACTCAAAAAATAAATTAGTTGTACCTGGTGCTCAAAATGCAATTGATCAAATGAAGTACGAAATCGCTAATGAATTTGGAGTAAATCTTGGACCTGATGCAACTTCTCGTGCTAACGGATCTGTTGGTGGTGAAATCACTAAGAGATTAGTTCAAATGGGACAAAACCAAATCGCTGGTAAACAACAATACAAATAGTATTTAAAATAAGAAAGCCTTGATAGGATTTATGAAAATAAATTTTATCAAGGTTTTTTCTGTAAAAAGGAATTTCATGTAGAAAAATATCTCTTTTTTGATATAATCTTATACAAGTGAGGTAGGAATATGAAATTATTAGAAGAACGTATCAAAAAAGATGGAGTTGTTAAGGAAGGAAATGTTTTAAAAGTTGATAGTTTTTTAAATCATCAAATGGATATTGAACTATTTGAAGAAATGGCAAAAGAATGGCAAAAACTATTTGAAAATAAACCAATAAATAAGATATTGACAATTGAGGCAAGTGGGATAGGTATTGCAGCAATTGTTGCAAATGTATTTAAGGTTCCTGTGGTCTTTGCTAAAAAGGCACAAAGTATTAATTTAGATGGTGAAATGTATACAACTCAAATAGAGTCATTTACTCATAAAAAAATTTATAATGTTATAGTTTCAAAGAAATTCTTAAATGAAGATGATCATATTTTAATTATTGATGATTTTTTAGCTAATGGTTGTGCCTTGAATGGACTTATTGATATTATTCAACAATCAGGTGGAAAAATTGAAGGTATAGGTATTGCCATTGAAAAAGGATTTCAAAAGGGTGGCAATGAATTAAGAAAACAAGGATACCAACTTGAATCATTAGCAATCATTGATTCAATGAATGCAAGCAGTGGTGAAATTATTTTTAGAAAGACGAAGTAAACGTCTTTTCTTTTTTGTCTTAAAGTCAAATATATTTGACTTTAAGACAAATATAAGTTACAATATAAGTGCAAGGAGAAAGATAATGAAAAATTTGAAGTTAAAAGCTGCAAGAGCAAAAAAAGATTTAAGCCAAAAAGATTTAGCATTGATGATAGGAGTGTCAAGGCAAACAATAAATATGATAGAAAATGGTGATTATAATCCAACTTTACAATTATGTATTGCAATATGTAAAGCTTTGGAGATGACTTTAAATGATATTTTTTGGGAGGAATAGTATGAAAAAAGTTATAGATGAAAGACAAGAAAAAGATATGTATGTCATTGAACATTATGGTTTTTGGATAGCGTTTTATGGTTTGCTTGGAATAGTTTTATATAAAGTCATCGCAGGGTATTCATTTTTATCTTTCGTTCTTGAAGTTTGTCTTTTGTTAACGCTTATCTTTACTATTATTATTGGTTATTATAAAAAAGGAATCTGGCGACCATATGCAAAAGCTAGTCAGAAAGAATATATAATGACATCAATTATTACATTCATGGCGATAGTTATCATCTATTTATTAATACAAATCGTTAGAAAAGTAAAACTTACATTATATCTTATTGGTATAGATTTATTATTAGGATTAATTGGCGGGATAATTGTTTACATTCTAGCTTATATTTTAGGACAGCATATTATAAAAAAAGAATAACATTATGAATAAAGGTAATATCATGAGTTTTAAGATATTACCTTACTTTTTTACATTTCAATTTGATGGATAAATTCTTCAAGTGATAATTGATCTAAAATAATATTTTCAATTTTATCTAATTGATTATTATTTAACTTTGTTAACCAATCTTTAAGATCAGTTTTATAAATTTTCATGATCAATTTTGCAATAATATCAATTTTACCTTCAATGATACCTTGCATCTTTCCTTCAACAATTCCTTCTTGTTTAATACCATAGCTTAAATTACACATTTGCTCTAATACCTCTCTTTCTTTTGGGGATAAACTAATAAGAAATTCATTTTCTATAATTTCTTTCTTTTCTAAGTAACTTTTTTTGTTTGATAATAATGTTCCTAATAATCTTAATAGTGGATTGATTCCTTTTTCATCGGGATTACCTAAATTCAATATAATGACATTAACAATATGATAATCATGATTATCTTCATATTTTCCACTAATCATTTGTCTTTTTGGACTATATTGAACAATCGTATTTCTTTTGTAAATAGGAGGATTTAAACAAATCCAGATGGAATAACATTCTTTAATATGTTCATAGTGAGAATTTGAAAATTCTACACCATATTGAGAAGATAACATTCTACTTGTATAATAGAAACCTCTTTGTTCAATAGCATAAGCAAAAGACTGATGATTTTGAGCTTCTATATTTACATATATTTTATCATGATGAGGATGAGTAGCAGTAAAAATAATATCAAATCTTACAGTTCCTTCATTAATTATTGTATTTTCTGATCCAATATTATGAACAAATTTTCTCTCGTTAGGGTTGACAGCCATTGATGCAATTTGAATATTATTATTTATGCATTGTATAATGGTGTCTATATCAAGTCGTGAGTATTGTTTGATTAAATCATGTAAAATATGTGCTAAAAAAACTTTGGCTGATAGAATAGATTTACAAGCTGCATCATACTGAACATTTTGATCAATCGTTACAATACGATTAAAAAGTGCATTAGACAAAAATATTCTCCTTTCTTAAATTTGACACTTTCTTATATTATTCTAACAATGAATATAAAAAAATAGAAGAGGGTAGTATATGAAATATAGTCCAAAAAAAGAATAAAAAAACACCCTCTGTTTATAATATTCAAAAAAAATCGAGAAATTTCTTTTTTTAAAAACAATTTTTTTATTATTTTCATAATATGAAAATATAATATTTGTAAAGAGCTGAAAAAAAGAAACTCTTAACGAGTTTCGAATACTTTTTTATAGTTTGTGGGAATAATATTTATAAGCTAAATTATAGAAAAGAATAAATGAAGATAAAAGTATGATCATGATTTTTGCTATAAAAGGGTCATATAAAATACCAATAATAATCATTATATAGATAATCATTAGTAATCCAAATAATGATATTTTTACTGATTGATTGCTTATTGTTTTATTTCTTTCATCTGATTTAATGATCCTGTCTTTTTTTAACTTGTTTTCATCTTTTAATAATCGCTTTGCTTTATAAAGCAAAATTAGAGAACCAAATGTCAAACCAGTACCTGCACCAGCTAAAAATCCTGATGCTGTTTCATCGATTTGTTTATTTAATATAAGAGATATGAGTAATGTTAAAACGCCTAAAAAAGATAAAAAGTAATAAAACTTATTTTTATTTTTGATATATTTTTTATAATCTTCATTGTTTGTAATGTCATGATAACAAAATGGTCCTATCATAAATTTTCGTCCTCCTCAAATATAAATATATCTTCAATTGTTAAATCAAAGAACTGAGCAATTTTGTGTGCTAATATTAATGATGCCTTATATTTCCCATTTTCTAATGAAATAATTGTTTGTCTTGTAACATCTAAAGCTTCTGCTAGTTCACTTTGAGTGATCTTTTGTCGCTTTCTTAATTCTTGAATTTTTGTTTTCAATGGAAAGCTCCTTTCTTGATGTATAGTTAACTTTACAATTAAAGTATAGCATACTTTACATTTTATGTAAAGCGTATTTTACATTTAATGTATCGTGATAACGTTTACAAAAAACTATTGAGATATTTGTTGAATTTAGGTACAATGGTAAGGAAACGATGAGGAGGAATAAATAATGACAAAAGTTATGGCGGTTAACGCAGGAAGTTCATCTTTAAAATTTCAATTATTTGAAATGCCTGAAGAAACAGTAATTACTTCTGGTATTGTTGAAAGAATTGGATTAGATGAAGGAATTTTTACAATTAAACATAATGGAGAAAAGAAAACAATAAATTGTCCAATTAAAGATCATGGGGTAGCAGTAGATATGTTGCTTAAGGCTTTGGTTGAAGAAGGTGTTGTTAAAGAATTAAATGAAATTCAAGCTGTAGGACATCGTATTGTTCATGGTGGTGAATATTTTAGTGATAGTGCAGTTGTTGATGAGGACGTTGTTAAGAAGGTTGAAGAACTTTGTGAATTAGCACCATTACATAATCCAGCTCATTTAGTTGGATATAATGCTTTTAAAGAAGCATTACCAGGTGTCGGTCATGTTTTCACATTTGATACAGCATTCCATCAAACATTGGATAAAGAAAGATATTTATATCCATTACCATATGAATTTTATACTGATTTAAAAGTCAGAAGATATGGTGCTCACGGAACAAGTCATAAATATGTATCAGAACAAGTTATAGAAATGTTAGGAAATCCTAAAGAATCAAGAGTTATTGTTTGTCATTTAGGAAATGGTGCTAGTATTTCTGCAGTTTTAAATGGTCATTGTATTGATACATCAATGGGATTTACACCTTTAGCAGGAGTGATGATGGGAACAAGAAGTGGCGATGTTGATCCATCAGTTATGCCATATTTATGTAAAAAATTAAATAAAAATGCTGATGAAGTTTTAGAAATCTACAATAAAAAATCTGGTATGTTAGGAATTTCTGGTATTTCATCTGATTCAAGAGATATTGAAAATGCTTTATTTAAAGAAGGAGATGAACGTGCATTATTAACAAGTTTATTATATGCTCGTATCGTTTCTAAATATATCGGATCTTATTATGCAGAATTAGGTGGTTGTGATGCTATTGCATTTACAGCTGGAGTTGGTGAAAATGCTGCTTATTTAAGACGTTTGATCATTGATAATATTTCTAAAGCATTTGGTGTATTCTTAGATGAAAAATTAAATGCTGTTAGAAGTGATGAAAACAGAGTGATTTCTCATCAATATTCACAAATCAAAGTTATGGTCATTCCAACAAATGAAGAAGTCATGATTGCTAGAGATACAGTAAGATTATTAGGATTATAAGAGGGAGGAAATACTTCCCTTTTTTTGTATAGAAAATATTGTATATTTTTGATTGTTTCATATCATTTTTTTCTTTCATTAAATCATTTTTTTATATGTCCTAAATATCTATAAAAGAAAAGTTTTTTGATATTGTTATTTTTTTAAATGTAGTTTTTTATTTTTAAATGGGGTAGTGGAAAATTGAGAGTGACTGTTCAAATGTTTTAAAAATGATTGGTGATGGGCTTTTTATTGTTTTCATTTTCGTCATCAAATTTAATCATATATATTTTTTTCAAATTTTATCATTGGAATTAAAAGATGCATTACGTTTTCAATTGATTTTATTGCTTGCTATAATAAGATCATAATCAATAGAACAATTGATTGAAAAATGGGATTATATTGATTTTTATCACATAAAATGACATATTTTTGAAAATAATATTCAAACAATGTGATGAATAAGTTCATATTATGGTCATTTTATGGTATTATGATATTTAACAGGTGATGAAAGATGAATAAAGTTTTAAAAATAAGAAAAGAGTATGATCAAATCATACTATATAGACATATTAATCCAGATTTAGATGCCTTTGGATCACAACTTGGAATGTATTGGACATTAAAAAAGGTGTTCCCTAAAAAGAATATAGTTTTACAAGGAAAAATGGATAGTCAATTATTAAAATTATATCCTGATTTTGAAATGGGTGAAATACAAAAAGGCTCTTCTCTAGGTATTGTTTTAGATACAGCCAATAGAGAAAGAATTGATGGAGATATTTCTATTTGTGATAAGGTTATTAAAATAGATCATCATATTGTTGTCGATTCTTATGGTGATGTTAATATTGAAGTTGAAAGTGCTTCTTCATGCAGTGAAATTGTAACTTTATTAATGAAAGAGGGACGTATCGATATTCCTCAAGAGGCTGCTGAAGCTTTGTATTTAGGAATTATTGGAGATAGTAATCGTTTCTTATATCCTTCTACAACGAAAGCAACTTTTGAAGCCGCTTCGTATTTATTAGAAGCAGGAATTCATATAGAGAAATTATATCAAAAATTATATTTAAAAAAGAAAAGTGATTTAGAGGTCACAAAATTTATATATAACCATTATCAAGAAGATGGCGGTGTTGCATGGTATTATTTAAGCAGTGAAGATTTAAAGAGTTTAGGAATAACTCGTGAAGAAGGTTCAAACTATGTGAATGCTCTTTCTAATATTGAAGAGTTTCCAGTTTGGTTAGCAATTACTCAAAATGATATTGATCATAATTATCGTGTGAGTATAAGAAGTCGAGGAGTCAAGGTCAATGAAATCGCAGCACAATTTCAAGGTGGCGGTCATGCGAATGCGAGTGGCGCAACTCTTGATTCACTTGATCAATTAGGCGAGTTAATAGAAAAGTTAAAGGAGAAAATTCATGGATAAATTTTTTAGTTATTTTAAGGTCAATCAGACTGATTTTTTTAAAGGAAAACAGCCAAAAAAGAGAGGAGCATTAAAAGCTTTTTTGATTGTTCTTGTAGTATTTTTAATATTTGAATATTTTACTTTAGTTCCTATTAATTTAAGATCACCAGAGTTTTTAATGATTTTAGCATTTTTTATTTTAATATTTACGGGTCTTAGAAGTTTATTTACAGTATCGTTTGATAAAATCAGCAAGATTGGTATTATTGTTCCTGTATTGATTGTTGCTGTTGTTTTTGCTGGACAATTTTTTAGTAGTACGATATTTCATGCTTCTGCTTATCAAAAGCAATTAAATGTGGACAAAAATGCTGACTTTTATAAGGATAATGAAAAGGTCAATTATCAATCTATTCCAGTCGTAGATAAAGATAGTGCTGAACGATTAGGTGATCGTAAGATGGGAGAAATCGTAGATTATGTTTCTCAATTTGAAGTTGATGATGAATATTCTCAAATCAATTACAATAATAAACCATATCGTGTAACAACGATTTCATATAGTGATTTGATTAAATGGTTTACCAATCATAAAGAAGGATTACCTGCTTATATCAGCGTTGATATGGTGACGCAAGAATCTAAAGTTGTACGTTTAAAAGAAGGAATGAAATATTCTTATTCAGATTTGTTTTTTAGAAATATTGAACGTTATTTAAGGGTAAAATATCCAACATTGATGTTTGATACTTTAAGTTTTGAAATTAATGATGAAGGGATACCTTATTGGATTGCTCCAAGTTATAATTATAAAATTGGTTTGTTTGGTGGAAAAGATATTACAGGAGCTGTTTTAGTTAATGCAATCAATGGTGATTGTCAATATTATGATATTAAAGATATTCCTCAATGGATCGATAGAATTTATCCTAGTGATTTAGTTTTGAGTCAATTAGAGAATTGGGGTAAATATACAAACGGTTATTTTAATACATTATTTTCACAAAAGGGTGTGTTAAGACCAACTGATGGATATAATTATGTGGCTTTAGATGATGATGTTTATCTTTATACAGGATTGACTTCTATATCTAGTGATGCTTCTAATGTTGGTTTTGCTTTGATTAACTTACGAACAAAAGAAGCAAAGTATTATGCAATTAGTGGTGCAGAGGAATATAGTGCCATGTCTTCAGCAGAAGGAAAAGTGCAAAATTTAAAATATAAGGCGACTTTTCCAATTTTGATCAATGCTGGTGGAGAACCGACGTATTTCTTGTCATTGAAAGATGATGCTGGCCTTGTAAAACAGTATGCGTTTGTTAGTGTTGAAAATTATCAAGTCGTTGCAACTGGTGATAGTGTTGCTGAAGCAGAAAAAGCTTATTATCGTTTATTGAAGGATAATGGTAAAGATGCTTCGATTGATAATAGTGAAAATATGATAGAAGGTAAAATTACAAGTTTAAATAGTGCAGTTGTAAGTGGAAATACTTATTATTATTTTAAAGTTGAAGGTAAGGACGAAATATTTATTGCATCGATTGCAAGTAATAAGGGGCTTCCTTTATTAAAGGTAGGAGATACAGTATCTTTTGAATATGACGAGCATTCTTCGTCAGTTGAAAATATTATTTCTATTGATATCAAATAGGGGAGGGAAGTCAAATGGATCGTGTAGAAAGATTAAAAATGTATGAGCCGTTCTTTAATGAATGGCAAATGAGTAAGGTTTTAAAAGAGTATGATGATGTTATTTTTTGTGAAGTCATTCATACACATTCTCATGAAAAAGCTGTTTTCAAGATGAAAACGATTTTAGGAGATCAAAGAAAAATTGATTATCAGATTCATAATTTATTAATGAATTATGAAATGAATCAGTTGGATCAGTTAGAGAATTCACCATATCATTTAGAAGAACATTATTTTATTGAAGATGATAATGAAGTCATTGGATTAGATATATGTTTTATGTGTAACCAGCAATGGGTCGATGAAGAAAATCCAACATTGGGAGAAGATTTATACAATTTAGGATTGAAATATTTAAATGGTGATAATCGAGTTCATGATGAATATCGTGCATTTGGATTATTTCAGCAAGCTGCCTATGAACATGATGCTAAATCTCAATGTACTTTAGGTTATTGTTATGAAATGGGATATGGTTGTACAAAAGATGAAAGTCAAGCTGTTTATTGGTATATGGAAGCTGCTAATTTGAATGATGAAGTGGCACAATGTAATTTAGCTTATTGTTATTATCGTGGTATTGGTACTGAAGTCAGTATCGATGAGGCTTTATATTGGTTTGAACAATCAGCAAAATCTGGTTATGCGAGAGCTTTGTTTCAATTAGGAGAATATTATTGTTTTACTGATCGAGATGAAGAAAAGGCATATCATTATTATATGCAGGCAGTGGAAAAGAATTATTTGAATGCTTTTTATAGTATAGGTTATTGTTATGAATATGGGATTTATGTTGATGAAGATTATGTAGAAGCTGCTTCATGGTATCAAAAAGCGGCTCAAAAAGGTCTACCTCAAGCTCAACTACAATTAGGATATTTCTATGAGGTAGGAGAAGGAGTAGAACAAAATTATGAAACATCTGTCTATTGGTATCAACAGGCATCTCAACAAAATTATGTACCAGCTCATTGTTATTTAGGATATTGTTATGAAATTGGACAGGGTATTGAAAAAGATATAGAAAAAGCTAAACAATTATATTTGATTTCTGCTAATCAAGGTTATCCAAGAGCAATGTTTTGTTATAGTAATTTGATTGAAAATGAAAATTTAGAATTGTCGTTACAATATTTAAAGAGTTCAGTTGATCAGCGTTATGTTCCTGCTTTAAATAAATATAGTTATTTTTTAGAAACAGGAACTTATATTGAAAAAGATGAAAAAGGAGCTTTTGAATATACAAAGATCGCTGCTTTAGAGATGAATGATCCTGCAGCATTATGTAATTTAGGATATTATTATGAAAGAGGAATAGGTGTAGAACCTGATTTTCACAAAGCTTTTGAATATTATGAACTTTCAGCAAAACGTGGCTATCCACGAGGTATCAATAATCTTGGTTTCTGTTATGAAGATGGTATGGGTTGTGAAAAAGATTTATTAAAAGCAACAGAATTATATAAACAAGCTGCTGATATGGAATATCCAGCTGCTCAATGTAATCTTGGATTTTGTTATGAAGCAGGTATTGGTGTAGAAAAAGATATGGCACAGGCTATTCATTACTATACGTTATCAGCTAATCATGGTTATCCTCGCGCTCAATGTAATTTAGGATATTGTTATGAAGTTGGTTTAGGAGTTGAAGTTGATAAAGTTAAGGCTTTTGAATTATATACTTTATCAGCTGAACAAAATTATCCTCGTGCAATTTGTAACTTAGGATTGTTTTATGAATTAGGAATTGGCTGTGAAGCCGATGAAGTCAAAGCTGTATCACTTTATGAAAAAGCAAGTGATTTTAATGATGATATTGCTACTTGTAATTTAGGGTATTGTTATGAAGTGGGTATTGGTGTTGAAGTAAATCAGCAAAAGGCATATGAACTTTATCAAAAAGCAGCTAATTTAGGAAATGCGAGAGCTTTTTGTAATCTTGGATTGTTCTATGAAAGAGGAATAGCCGTTGAAAAAGATCAAAAAAAGGCTGTAGAATACTATCAAAAATCTTCTGATATGGGTTATACTCCTGCTCTTTGTAATTTGGGTGTATGCTATGAATTTGGTATTGGAACACAAGAAAGTATTGAAAAGGCATTTGAATGTTATCAAGAAGGTGCTTTAAGACATCACCCTCGTTCTTTAAACTATACAGCTCAAATGTATCGTTTTGGCGAATATGTTGAAAAAGATTCTAAAAAAGCATTTGAATATTTTAGTGAAGCTTCAGATTTAGGAGATTTAGATGCTTCAATCAGTGTAGGTGCCATGTATGAATTTGGTGAATATGTTGAACAGGATTACCAAAAAGCAAAAGAATTTTATGAGAAGGGAGCAAGACTTCCTAGAGGAATGTATAGTTTAGGTAATCTTTATAAAGTTGGAAAAGGCTGTGAAAAAGATGTTCAAAAAGCTATTGAATGCTTTGAAAAAGCAGCTGAAAGCAATCATATAAGTGCTATATATAATCTTGCCGTCCTTTATGATTTTGAAGCACCTGAAGAATTACGAGATATTAATAAAGCTATTCATTACTATAAAATTGCGGTTGATTTAGGACACGCTGGAGCTATGAATAATTTAGGTGTTTGTTATGAAGAAGGCGAAGGTGTTGAAAAAAATTTATCAAAAGCTTTAGAATTATATGAATCAGCAGGTAATAAAAATGATACCAATGGTGCAATGAATGCTTCTAAATGTTATCGTCTTGCAAAAGGTTGCAAAATGGATCTAGATAAAGCAGAGCAATGGTGTTTAAAAGCAATAGAATTAGGTCATAAAGACGGTGATAAAGAATTAGAAAAAATCAAAGAAGCAAGAAAAAAGAATAAAAAAAGTATTTTTAAAAAATTTAAGAAATAGATTGATGTCTATTTCTTTTTTTATCTTGCTTGTAAGCATGGCTATAGTTATCATTTTTAATATGATTTATTTAAAAAAATGATAATCAATTGTAAACGAAGTTTCATTAAAAAATAGAAATATTGATTAGACAATATATACTAAGTAGCTTCTTTTCTATATAAGATATTGTTTCTTGTATTTTTTTTGTTGTATTTATGCTATAATGTGAAAGAATTGAGGTGTTGAGCATGAAATCAAGAATTTTAGTTGTAGATGATGAAGAACATATTAGAGAGTTAATTCGTTTTTATTTAGATAAAGAAGGTTTTTCGGTATTAGAGGCTGCTGATGGTGAAGAAGCATTAGAACTTGTAGAAAATGAGTATGTTGATTTAGCTATCGTAGATATCATGATGCCAGTAATGGACGGATTTGATTTTGTTGAAGAAATGAGAGAATTTAAGGATATACCTGTGATCATGTTGACTGCAAAATCTCAATCCAAAGATAAATTGAGAGGTTTTTCTCTAGGAATTGATGATTATGTGACAAAACCATTTGATCCAGATGAATTGATGGCAAGAGTTAAAACAATCTTAAAAAGATATAGTATTAATAGTCAAAATATTATTAAATTAAATGATATTATTTTTGATGGTGATAAATATGAAATAAGATATAAAGATGAAATCATTCATTTACCATTAAAACAGTTTGAATTAGCTTTTGAGCTTGCGAAAAATCCTAATCAAATATTTACAAGAGAACAATTGATTGAAAAAATTTGGGGTATGGATTATGATGGATTCGATCGTACAGTAGATGTTCATATTAAACGTATTAGAGAAAATTTAGGACATTTGCCAGGATTTAAAGTGGTAACTGTTCGTGGACTTGGATATAAAATAGAGGTTGAAGCATGAAATCCATCTATGGAAAATTGATTCTTGGCTTTTTGGTGAGTATGCTTTTTAGTTTTTCTATTGCTGGCTATTTTTCTGTTAAAAAGAATTCAGATGAATTGGGGCGTTTAGCTATTGAAGAATTAGAAATGTCTTCTCAACATATTGCTGATTTAATAGGATTAATAGATCAAGATGATTTGTCAGGGGTATTAAATGGATATTCTGATACATCAGAAATTAGTTTTTTTATTCGTTCTGATGATAGTACAGAAGTTTATGGTAATATTAATGCACAAATATTAACAAATAAACAATATCAATCTTTAAAAGAAAATATTGGAAAAACATTAAATTTTCAAGATTCATCTGTAAGGAAAATGGCAAAGTCATTTCAAGTAAATGGAAAAACTTATGTTATTTATGTACAAAAAGATGTAGGTAAAAGAGAAATGGTTTTTATTGATTCGATATTGATTGCACTTTTTTGTATGCTTGTAGCAGGAAGTATTGCTTTTTTGGTTATTGCTGATATCATTGTTAAGCCGATTTCTCGTTTAAATAAGGCAACTAATGAGTTATCGAAAGGAAATTATCGTGTTCGTGTTAATTATGCTGGTAATGATGAAATTGCTCGTTTGAATCGTAGTTTTAACTTAATGGCTCAACAATTAGCGAAGCAAGAAGAAACAAGACAACAATTTATTTCTGATGTCTCACATGAGTTTCAAACACCTTTGACTGCTATTCAGGGTTTTGCGACAATTTTAAAAAATGAGCAATTAGAAGATGAACAAAGAAAAAAATATGCTGATATTATTGTTTTTCACAGCAAACGTTTATCAACTTTGTCAAAGAATATGTTACAATTAACAATACTTGATGGCGAAGATGTTAAATTAGAATTAAGTGAATTTTCACTTATTGAACAATTGAATCGTGTTATTGAAACACAGGATAATTTAGCTCTCACAAAGGATATAGAAATAGAATTCCATATTCCTAAAAATGATGTGAAAGTTGAAGCAGATGAAGCTCGTTTAGAACAAGTATGGATGAATCTTGTTAATAATGCGATTAAGTATACAAATGAACATGGTGTTGTTACCATTGAGGTAAAGAAAACATCAAAAGAAATAGAAGTCAGTATTCAAGATACTGGTGTAGGGATGAGTAAAGAAGCTATCTCTCATATTTTTGAAAGATTTTATCGTCAAGATAAATCACGTAGTGTAGAAGGAAATGGATTAGGATTATCTATTGTAAAAAGGATTGTTGATCTTCATCATGGAACAATAGATGTTGTTTCTGTTGAAGATGGTGGAAGTCAATTTATTGTGAGATTACCACAAGAGAGATCTTTTCATCTTTCAGAAAAGTTGAATTTAACAAAGAAGGACAAAGATAATCATAAATAGAAAGGATTGAATCTATGTTTTTAAAAAGAATAGAACTTCATGGCTTTAAATCATTTGCTGATAAATCAGTCATTGAATTTCAACCTGGGATCACGGGGATCGTAGGTCCTAATGGATGTGGAAAATCAAATATTAGTGATGCTGTTCGTTGGGTATTAGGAGAGCAATCTGTCAAATCACTTCGTGGTTCAAGTATGTCTGATGTTATATTTAATGGAAGTGAAGATAGAAAACCACAAAGTCTTGCAGAAGTGACTTTGGTTTTTGATAATGAAGATCGTTTTATGAATTTTGATTATAATGAAGTTGAAATTACCAGACGTCTTTATCGACAAAATAATGAAGCTGAATATTTGATTAACCGAGAACCATGTCGATTAAAGGATATTATAGATTTGATTATGGATACTGGTTTAGGAAGAGATTCTTTGTCTATCATATCTCAAGGGAATATTTCTACTTTTGCTGATAGTAAGCCTGAAGAAAGACGTGGTATGTTTGAAGAAGCTGCTGGTGTTGCAAAGTATAAAAAACGTAAATTAGAGTCTATTCGTAAATTGGAAAGAACAAAGAATAATTTAGATCGTGTTGAAGATATTTGTTTAGAATTAGA
>Ga0129308_1002682_pt1 | contig 14379 bp, 10 predicted proteins | sample L827metagenome_FD_94440 | JGI IMG/M metagenome (GOLD analysis project Ga0129308, IMG submission 94440) | Ring-tailed lemur group fecal microbial communities from Wisconsin, USA - L827 metagenome | ecosystem: Host-associated > Mammals > Digestive system > Large intestine > Fecal | place: USA...
ATGTCAAAAAGCTGCAGGTAGGTACGCATCTCCTTGTCCAAAACACCCTCTGGGACAAGCGCATAGGACTCAATCACGGCAACGTTTGACTCTGGAATCCCCTTGCCGCCAGAAACTTTGATGGCATTCACCTTGGCAGCTTCCTGAGCAGCCATCGCCTTGAACGGCAGCGCCGCCCCTATGCCGCACAGCGCAATCCCTGCGAGACAACCTGCAAGCATGTTCCTTCTTGTTAGCGTGGTGCTCATCCCGATGCCCTTTCTCCTGCCGGCCCTCAATCGCGGACCATCTCTGCGTTGGATACGTCGTTGCGCCTTTGCCTCGCTGGCCTTGTTGATCTGGAACCGAAAATCTCTCCAGAATAGCCTGCGAGTACAACGTTATTAGATTCTACGCTTATTAGTCTTTTAAGTCTAATGACATTAGACTGACATTCCATTTGCAGCGTCAAAGTGCCCCTTGACCAAAAGGAGGCATGCAATGGACGGGATAGGCCCGCGCTTAACCGCGCTCATTCATATTCGCAGAGCGTCCGGCCTCACCCAGGCGCAGGTTGCCGCGCAACTTGGAATCAGCAAAGCGACCTACAGCGCCTGGGAGACGGGCAGGGCGGTGCTGGGGGCCGACAGAATCGTCGCTCTAGCAGAGCTTTTCAAGTGCACGCCCAACGACATCCTGGGCTATTCGGATTCCGAGGGGGGATTCTCCGCCCTCACGGGAGCCGAGGAAGAATTCTTGCTTCTGCTGCGGCACCTTCCCCCGAACATCAAGGAGGACGTGCTCGACATCATGAGGACGACCGCCAAGGGATGGCGCTTAAAATAACCAATACGCCAAGTGCAAACGCAGGGTTTTGAAAAACTACGTCTAACGAGATTAGACGCAGCTGAGGCCCAGCGGGCCTCTTGTCGCATGTCGAGATGAGACGTACCTGGCACCCAGTTTGCGATCAGACGCAAGACGCCCATCGGGCCGCTTGTCGCAAGTGACAGTATAAGTTCGTCAGCAATCCGCCAGACGAAAAAGCCGGAGGGCCTAGCTCGGTGAATACCGAGTGCAGGCCCTCCGGCGCTCAATACTATCTAACCAGCTCGAACCCGGACGCAAGACCGCTCAGGCGCATTGCACGGGACCCAGGATTCAGCGCGCCGACCCCAGATATTGACGCTGGGACTCAGCGCTCCATCCCGGCCTGAGCGGAAAACTCAACGCGCTGGCGCGCCGCCCTTGTCGGCCCCAACCTACGCGACAGGCTCCTCTGCGGCGGCCATCTGACCGGCGATGCGGCCGTTGACCAGGCAGTCGGCGGTTGCCATGGAGCCGAGTCGGCAGGCGCCGTGGATGCCGCCAGTGATCTCGCCGGCTGCGAACAGACCGGGAATCGGGTTCAGGCGAACGTCGAGCACATGGCAGTCGAGGTCGGTCTTCACGCCGCCCATGGTGTGGTGGACCTTGGGCCACATGCGCGTGACGATGTAGGGAGGCTCAACGGGCTTGGCCTCGGCGGGAATCGTCTTGCCGAACTCATCGTCGACCTTCGTCTCGACAATCTTGTTGTAACGCTCCATCTGCGCCTTGAAAGCGTCAAGCGGCATGCCGAAGCGCTCGGCGATTTCCTCGAGGGTGTCGAACTTCCAGCTAACGCCCGCCTCAAGGGCAGCATCGAGCGAGTAGCGGCTCCACTCGGGGACGTTGCTCTCATTGCTTACCTGGATAAGGGGCTCACCGACCTCGAAAATCGTGTCGCAGTAACGCTTGCGGTCGGTAAGCTCACTGGTGCAGCGCTCGCCGGTCTTGGGGTTGAGCGCGGGAGCGTAGGGGTTGGCGGAATCGATCCAGGTGGCGCTCACGCCGTAGCCCTCCTCATCGGGGCTGCACCACGGGCCGCACTGAATCCAGTCGAGATGCACGGGCAGGGCGCCGCAGTCAAGGGCGGTGCAGAGGCTCTCGGCGGTGGCGCCGGCGGCGTTGGTGCAATCGACGGACTCGTCGAGACGCGGGTCATGCTGCTTGCGCCAGGCAACGTCGCGACCGAAGCCGCCCGATGCCAGAACCACGCCGCGGCGGGCCTTGAGGTAGAGGGGCTCACCAGACGTGACGTCGTTGTTGGAGGCGCCCACGCGAAGCTCGGCGCCCACGACGCGGCCGGTCTCGTTCTTCACCAGGTTGGCCAGCATGGTCTCAGTCTGAATCTCGAGGCCCAGCTCGGTGAGCTTGTCGATAAGCGGCAGAACCATGGCCGAACCATGGGCAAGCACGGGGTGCAGCGTGCGCAGGGTGCTGTGGCCGCCGTACGGAATGGGCTCGACGATACCGTCCTTGTTGGTCTGCCATTCAACGCCGAGCACGTCGCGCGTCCACTCCCAGGTCTCATTGGACTTCTCGGCGATGAGGCGGCACTTCTCCGCGTCATTGAGGAACAGGCCCGCTACCTGCATGTCATGCACGAAAATGTCGGGAGAATCCTCGATGCCCAATGCCTTCTGACCCTCAGACTCGCACACGGCGAAGTCGCCGTCGGCCACGAGGGAGTTGCCGCCGCAAATGGCGAGCTTCTCGATGATGCGCACATCGGCGCCGGCAAGATTTGCCTCGTAGGCGGCGGCGAGGCCGGAGTAACCCGAGCCTACGACCAGAACGTCGCACTCCTCGTCCCAGGCAACGTCCTCAGCGGCCGGCGCGGGGCGGGGCTCACGCCCGAGCAACGCCATGGCGGCAGCGGAGGCTACTCCCAAAGACGCACCCTTAACGAAGCTGGAACAAGTGAAGCTTTTCGTCTCAATCCCATTCTAGACTCCCTTCCCGTACCTTATAGATTTCACCTGCGCGGTAAGGCGCACAGAGCCGCTTCCCTCGGCCTGACTTCGCCCACCCGCTCAGTACCCTCCAGCCTATGCGAGCCGCGCCATAAAGTCCTGACCCTTCGGTATTGATTCGGCTCACCACGCGTATTGAGGGTCGTCAATATGACAGGGCGATTGACACGATGAGCAGGCAGTTTTAAGACAGGCACAGCGCTTGCCTCGTCTTATAGGGCGCCTCGCCGAGCGCTGGCTTGCCCCTGCTTTCAGCTTCCCCTAGACTGGGTGCAAGCAAGGGGGGATATATGGATGAGGCGGACGAGCGCACCGGCGTCTTTGACAAGGCACTGGTCGCTGGCATTTCTTGCCTGGTTCTTTGGACATGGCTGCACTACGAGGGCGGTTGCTACTCGCTGAGCGGCTTCGATATGGCGACGGCCAACAGTCGCTGGCTTGCGCACTCAGGGGTCGCCGCGGTGGCGTCCCTGGCGATATGCGCGCTCGCCCTGCGCGGCGGGCGCAGCCACCCTCACGGCCTCCACAGGGGCATGAGGTTTGTCGGCTCGCTTTGCGCCTTGCTTGGAACGGCCATTGCGCTTGCGCTTACCTTAGCCGGCGCAGGCGAAGAACCGGCCGTGTTCGCGCTCACTTCCGGCGTGCTCACGGGCATCGGGCAGGGGCTGCTGCTGTGCCTCTTTTGCTCGCTCACGTCTCATCTCGGCACGCGCGCGTCTTTGGCGCACATCGTTGCCGCACTCGCCGTCTCGGCGGCCCTCATGGTTGCCTGTCACTTCTTGCCCGACTGCATAGGCCGCACAGTCGGTCTCGTCTGCCCCCTGATTTGCCTGGCAGCCTCCGCCGAGGCGCAGGGCTCGTGCGAGGTTCCCGCGCACATCGGTGACGGCGGCGGGTTCATGCCTCGCGCGGGAGAATCGCAGGCGCTTGACAACAGAAGCGCGACTTCCAAAAAAGATTCCGTAGCAGCCCAGAACGAGCACCTGCCTCATGAACGGGCTCTCGAATCCCTCAGCAGCGGACACGCGGCTCACAAAAAGAATCCCCGGCCCCTCGGCAATGATCATACGAGTCGCGGGGAGAATCCCAAACAGCCCGGCAACGGAAATGTCGCTCTCGAAAGAAGTCTGAGGCCATCTGTCATTGAGCGGCTCAAACCGCCGCTGCAGCTCTGCACGATTTGCTTTGTCATGGGCATGTCGTCCGGCTTTGTGGGGACGTCCTACGAGCTGCTCCCTGAGTCGTTCTACGAGGTCAGCTGCTTGTTTGTAGTCCTTGGCACATTCATGGCGGCAGCGCTTGCCTATATATCGCACTTCAGGCTGAATATGGTCGCGTGGAGTCTCACGTTCAAGGTCGCGCTCCCCCTGATGGCCGTCTCGTACCTGCTGCTCCCCTTTCCGACTTACGGCTTCGTCGGCCCGGGAATCCATGCGCTGGGCTACCAGTATTTCTTTGTGCTGCTGTGGCCCTTGCTGGGCTCGCCCCGGCTGAGGCACAGCCTTCCGGCTTTGGCGACGATCGGCGGTGGCCTGGGTGTGGTGCAGGCAGGTCAGGCCGTGGGATCCGCGCTGTGGATATGCGCCTTCTCGAGCGGAGGAACGTGCGCGAACCCCATGAGGCTGACGCTTGCATCCGGCGTGGCGATGCTGCTGGCGCTCCTTGTAGCCGTCATGTTCGAGCGCCCTGCGTTCGCGTGGGCCGAGATACGGCCCGGTGAGCAGGTGAATGTGGGCAACTCCCCCAACTACGAGCAGCTCATGACGCTCGTGGGAACCCGCTACGATCTTTTGCCAAGGGAAATCGAGGTCCTCGCCCTGATTGGACGGGGGTACACCAGGCAAAGCGTCGCCGACACACTCGGCATCTCGCTGCAAACGGCCAAAACGCACGTTGCACGCATCTACCACAAGCTCGACGTTCATTCCCAGCAAGAAATGCTCGACGTGCTCGAGGCATGCCATGAGGAATACGGGGTGCAGTCAGGCCGCTGAAGCGGGCGGCTGAGTGCCGAAGCATGTGCCGCAGGACCTGAGCCTAGGGATTGAATCCATAGCGCTTGCGCAGCTCGTAGCGGTCCATGCTCGGGGGCTCGCCGCCGTGCAGGATGCCACCCTCGGGGACGCAGACAAAGAAGGCGCCGTGCCTGTACCAGAGCTGCTTGGTCGCCCTGCCTATCACGACCTCGTAGTACCAGGTGTTGTCACGGTCCCTCATCTGGCACTTGGAGATGCGCGAGATGGGGAACCGCCTGCCGTCGGGCCAAATCAGTACCTTTGGCACAATGAACCCGCTGGGCAGTATCGTGGCCTCCACCTCGACGTACTGCCAATGGACCTGGTGGGAGCCCTCGAACCCCACACCCGTCAAATCGCCGAACTCAAACCTGCGCCGCTGCGCCACCGCCATGCCTTGCCTCCCATCTCACGCACATTGGGCTCAACTGTACGCAATAAGGCGGACAACAAGAGCAGGCAGCTAGGCGACAACGCCCCTCCCCCGCGGGCAAACAAAAACCGCCCCGCATGCTCGCCGGGATCGGCAGGCATGCGGGGCGGCCAAATTTGACGCGGTGGGTTAGGCCACGCAAGGGGCAAAGAGCGCCTTACTTGCTTACGTTGGGTTGAGCCACGCAGGGGGCAAAGAGCGCCTTACTTGCTTGCCTTACTTCTCCAGGTAGCTCTCCATGGCGCGGCGCAGGATGCTGGAGCGGCTGACGACGCCGACCATGCGCCCGGCCTCGTCCACAACGGGAGCCTTCTTGAACTTGTGCTGGGCAAGCGTCTGGCAGGCGTCCTTGAGCGTGGTGCTGGCCGGCAGGCTCACGACCTTGTCGGTGGCAATCTCGGCCACGGGCAGCACCATGAGCTCGTGCAGGCGCTCGTCGATGGACTGGTTGTTGGCAGCCTCGAGGAAGACATACGAGCTGGTGAAGGCAGGTGTCTTGTCGGCCAGGTAGCGCATGATGTCACCGTCGGACACAAAGCCGCACACACGGCCCTGGGCGTCCACAAGGGGAAGGCCGCTCACCTGGTGCTCGACAAGGGCATGCATGGCCTCGCTCACAGGGGCGTCGGCCGCCACGGCGTACGGCTCGCGCTCCATGATGTCGGCAAGCGTCGCGGCAGAAAGGTTGGCAGCGGCGCCAACCTGAGCGGCGCGACCAAACTCGCCAGCTGTATGCTCACGCACTGCGGCGCCGGCCTGGGCGGCCTCGACAGCGCGACCAGGCTCGCCGGCCATGCACTCGCACGCTGCGGCGCGGGCCGCAGGCACGGCCGCCTCGCCCGCAGGCGCGCCGCCCTGGGGGCCGTGGCCCGCGGGGGCACCTGCCGTGCCAACGCCAGCGACGGCGGGCGCCTGAGCCCCGCGCCTATGGGCGGCAAGCGAGTACACGAACGCCACCGCAAGGCCGACGAAAGCGATACCGGCAGCCACCTCGATGGCGGCGGCGAAGCCCTGGGCGCACGCCAGGCCCGCATCGGCGCCGCCGGCGATGGCGCCGCCCTGCACGCTCGACAGCACACCGGTGAAGAGAGCGGGGCCAACACAGGCTGCGACCTGCACAAACGTGGTCATGAGCGCCACACCGAAGGGGTTCTGCTGAGGGGGTAGCGTCTTGAGGCCCGCGGTCTGCGAGGGCGAGAACACAAGGCCGATGCCGGCATACACGAAGAGCGCAGCGACGAAGAGCGCCGGGGCCGACTGGCTGGCGGCAACGAACGCCATGGCGGCCGTGCCCAGGACGGCAAGCGCAAAGCCCGCAGGCAGCAGCGGCCACTCGCCGCACTTGTCCATGATGCGGCCGGCGACGAGGGTGAAGCCGGTGTTCACGAGCACGGGCACAAGGATCACGAGGCCCGCCGCAAACGCGGACATGCCCAGGGCGCCCTCAAAGTACAGGGGCAGCAGCACCGAAAGCGAGAACATGATCATCATGGCCACCACGACGAGCACGGTGGCGGGCCAGAAACGGATGCTCTTCATCGGCGTGACGTCGATAAGCGGGAAGGCGCAGCGCGTCTGGCGCACGACGAACACGACCGCCGAGGCAATCGCCACCACAAGCGACGCGATGCCCACGACGGGCTGTGCCATGACCTGGGCCAGGCCAAACGACAGCGTGAAGAGGAACACAGCCGACAGGCACGCGCTCGGCATGTCGAGATGGATCTCGGAAGTGCCCAGGTCGCGCAGAAACACCATGCCAAGCAGGGCAATCACCACCATACCCACAAGCGGCACGACGAACACGGAGTGCCAGCCAAAGGCGGTGACGAGGCAGCCGCACACCACGGGCGCAAACGCCGGGCCGAAGCTAATCATGCACCCGCCGATGGACATGAACGTGCCCAGCCTGTTCCTGGGCGTGACGATGAGGATGGTGTTCATCATCATGGGGATGAACATGCCCGCACCCACGGCCTGAATAAGACGCGCGACGAGCAGGAAAGCGAAGTTCATCGAGAAGAGGCCCATCGCCGAGCCGGCCACGCACAAGATGGCTCCCACAAAGAAAAGTTTGCGCAGCTCAAAGCGACGATAGAAGAAAGCCATGCACATGACCACAACAGTGGAGGCAATCATATAGCCCGTGACCAGCCACTGGGCTGTGACCGAGTCGACCCCGTACTCCCCCATGATGGACATGAGGCCCATGTTCACCAGGTTCTCGTTGAATCCTGCGAGGAAGGCGGCAGCGTAGAGCACGCCAAGCAGCGGGACGTAACTGGCACCTTTCGCGGCACCGGTTGCATTTGCATTCATGCGGTTGAAGCTCCTTTGTGACACGCGCCAAACCGTGGCGCACCGGGACTCGCAGCCGAAACGCGCTTCCCCATCCGGCCTCGTCATGGGCACACGGATGCGACAAGCCCGGCGTGAACGCTGCCGGCAGCTTTGAACAAACATGCAGTTTAGTGAAGCGTGCGGCGCACATAATAGCCTGCCGCAAAACTCCATCACTTTAGACGGGAGCAGCAGGGAGGTTACGCCCGCAAAACTAGTCCCGCGAGTGAAAGTGGCATCTGGCGCCCATAATGCATGCCCTGCGAGCGACGGGTTGAAATATACAAAGGAAAACCCCATTGCCGAGAAAAAACATTGAAAATTTCAACCCATCGCTCGCCGCGCGCCACCCAAGCACCATCACTCCGGCCGGCAACCCAGCAGCTATTTCCCTGCGAAGAACTCCCCGGCGATGCGGGCGGACTCGGCGGCGTCCTTGGCGTAGTACTCAGCTCCCATTGTGGCGGCGTATTCGGGCGTGAGCACGGCGCCGCCGACCATGACCTTGACGCCGGGCGCTTCGCGATGCAGCAGCTCAACCGTCTGCTCCATCGAACGCACAGTGGTAGTCATGAGGGCAGACAGGCCCACGAGGCGCGCGCCCGTTACCCGCACGCAAGCGAGCACGGCCTCGGGAGCCACATCGCGGCCTAGGTCGTGCACGCGGTAGCCGTAGTTCTCGAGCAGCATCTTCACGATGTTTTTGCCGATGTCGTGAATGTCGCCCTTGACGGTGGCGAGCACGATGTCGCCCTTGTCCTGGGCGGCACCGGCAGGCACGCACGCCTTCACGGTGTCGAAGCCTACCTTAACAGCCTCGGCGGAGGCCATGAGCTGGGGCAAGAAGAGCTCGCCACGCTCGAACTTGGCGCCCACCTCGTCGAGCACGGGGATGAAGCAGCCGTCGATGACCTCCAGCGCGTCACGGCCGGCAAGAAGCTCGCGGGTCACAGCCTCCATCTGCGCCTTGCGCCCGGTGAGGATGAGGTGACGTGCGCGAGACAGGGCGTCCGCCCCGTCGGCGAGACCGGCGGCCGCATCCTGCGATGCGCCAGCACCCGCGGGCATGGGCGCACCCGAGCCTGCAGCCCCATCTACCTGCGCATCCTTCGCGGACGCCCCGGCAGCCCCGGCCCCACTCGCTTGCACGGAAGCAGGCGCATCGTAGGGGTTCAGAGCCTGGGCGTAGCGCTCGATGAAGGCCGCCGCGCCCTCGTCCTGGGCGTTGAGCACGCGCTGCGTGGCCACCACGTCGCACATGCGGCGCGACTTGGGGTTCATGATGGCCAGGTCGAGCCCGGCGGCAAAGGCCTGCGAGAGAAACACCGCGTTGACCATCTCGCGCTGGGGCAGGCCGAAGCTGATGTTGGACACGCCCAGCACGCAGCGCACGCCGAGCTCCTCATGCACGAGATGCATGGCGCGCAGAATCTGCGCCACCTGACGCTGGTTGGTGGAGGCTGCCATGGCGAGGCAGTCGATGACCACGTCCTCCCGCGGGATGCCCGCCTCCTCAGCCGCTTGCACAATGCGTCGCGCGATGGCGAGGCGTCCCTCGGCCGTCTCGGGGATGCCGTCCTCATCGAGCGTAAGGCCCACGACAGCGCAACCGTAATGCGCGGCGATGGGAAGCACGGCCTCAAGCGACTCGGCCTTGCCGTTCACGGAGTTGATGAGGGCCTTACCTGCATAGCGGCGCACGGCGCGGCGCACGGCCTCGGGGTCGGAGGAGTCGATCTGCAACGGCAGGTCGCACACGGCCTGGATGCGCTCCATGACCTCCACGAGCACGCGGGTCTCATCGAGCTCAGGCAGGCCCACATTGACGTCGAGCGCGTCGGCACCGAGTTCTGCCTGGTCAAGCGCCTCGCCCACCGCGTAGTCGAAGTCGCCCGAACGCAGGGCCTCCTTGAGGCGCTTCTTGCCCGTGGGGTTGATGCGCTCGCCGATGATGTTGGCGTAGGGCTTGCCTGCCTGCATGACCAGCGTCTTTTGCGCGCTGCACACAGCAAAGGCATGCGCGTCGCGACCCTGCGGGGGCATGGGCACGCGCGTGTTTACGAGGGCGCGAATGCGGGCGATGTAGTCGGGCGAAGTGCCACAGCAACCGCCGATAACCGTAGCGCCCGCATCGAGCAGGGCCTCGGCCGCATGCGCGTACGCCTCGGCGTCGATGTCGTAGAGGGTCCGTCCGTCCTCGATGCGCGGCAGACCCGCGTTTGCCTGCACCATGAGCGGCACGCGGGCAAAGGGCGCCATGCGCGCAAGCAGGGGCGCAAGCGCGTCGGGGCCCAGCGAGCAGTTGATGCCCACAGCCTGCACGCCCAAGGCCGACAGCGTCATGGCGCAGATCTCGGGACTCGTGCCCAGGAAGGTGCAGCCGTCCTCGCCGAACGTCATGGTGGCCACCACGGGCAGCTCGGTGCATTCAAGGCAGGCGAGCGCCGCCGCCTTGGCCTCAAGCAGGTCGGTCATGGTCTCGACGACGAAGAGGTCGGCACCGGCGGTCTGCGCAGCACGTGCCTGCTGGGCAAAGAGGTCGTATGCCTCGTCGAAGCCCATGGTACCCAGGGGCTTGAGCAGGGTGCCGATGGGCCCGATGTCGGCGGCCACATAGCGCGCGCCCGACTTTCGCGCGCATGCAATACCTGCTGCGAAGACGTCCTCCACACTGGCGGCGTCGCCCAGCTTGTGCGCGTTGGCGCCGAACGTGTTGGCCGAGATGACGTCGGCACCCGCCTCCACATAGGCACGATGGATGGCCGTGACGGTTTCAGGGTGCGAGAAGTTGAGCAGCTCGGGCAGCTCGCCGGCCTTGAGGCCCGCGCCCTGCAGCATGGTGCCCATCGCCCCGTCGAACACGAGGAACTCCTCGCCGGCGAAGACGCGACGCAGGAACGGATCGGTTGTGCGGAAGCGGTCGGACGTCATGGGATACCTCACTCAGGAATCACTCAAATAGCAGGTCAGAGGTGGTGGAAACAAGAGTCTGTACAGGCTAACCCTCTCGCCCGTCCGCGGGCTCGCGTTCCCAGCACGGTGTGCCGCGCTGGCGCAGCTGGCAGGTGGACCAGATGTTGCATGCGCCGCACCCCAGGTGGCGCCCCTTGGCAGGGGCCTTAGGGTACAGCCCCACAATACACGTTACGGACTTGGTGGGCACGAGCAGGTTTGAGACGCTCGCCGTGAGCCCCAGGCGCTTGGGAGCCTGCAGAACGTCGAGGAACTCAGACTGCACGTCAAGCGGCAAGTCGGCATATCCGGGGCTGAACCGATCGCCCGCCTTGAGGCCTTGACCCGCCGCGTAGTCGGCGATTTCCTCGCAGGCGCGGTCGGCGCCCCACTCCACCAGGTCGGTACAGGCAGCGTCGAACACGAGCTGGCCGAGCGGGTCGACAAGGCCCAGGCGGCGCAGCTCGCGGTCGGCCGAGACCCCGAGCGTGCAGGCAAGCAGCGCCACCTGGCAGGCGCCCGCAAGAAAGCCGGTGATGGCGTATCCTCCAAGCTCAAGCGAGGTGCCCGCAAGACGCACGGCTGGGAGCAGCTCCTCCACCTCGAAGGCACGCCATACCCACTTGGGGTCGCAGGTGCGCTCGGCAAGGTCGATACCGGCGGCGATGCGCCCCTTGAGCTCGTCTGTCATCTCCTGGCCGGCATGCCCCAGGTAACGCATGACCTCCGAGGCACGGATGCGGCCGCCCGCCCGCGCCATGTCGACCTCGCCCATCGTCGGCTGCGCCTACAGAAGCTCGCAGATGGCGCGGGCCACGGCAGGCTTGTTCATCGTATACACGTGCAAGCCATCGGCCCCGGCGTCACGCAGGCCGCGCAGCTGGGCGGCGGCGTACTCGATGCCCGCACGGCGCAGGGCCTCGTCGTCGCCCTCGTAGCGGTTGAGCAGGCGAATGATGGGCGAAGGCAGCGAGGCGCCACACATGAAGATCATGCGCGAGACCTGGTTCTTGCTCATGAATGGCATGATACCGCAGGTAATGGGCGCGGTGATGCCGGCACGGGCGGCCAGGTCGCGGAAGCGGAAGAAGTCCTCGTTGTCGAAGAAGAGCTGCGTCACGAGGAACTGCGCGCCGGCGTCTTGCTTCTCGCGCAGGTGGGCGATGTCGTCCTCAAGCGAGGTGCAGGTGACATGGCCTTCGGGGTAGGCCGCCGCGCCCACGCAGAAGCCGGCCTCGCGCAGCACGGGGATGACGTCGGCGGCGTAGGCGAAGTCGCCCTGCGGCGCGTCGGGCCTGGGGTCGCCGCGCAGGGCGAGCACGTTCTTGATGCCGGCGGCGCGCATCTCGGCGATCTTCTCTTCAAGCATGTCACGCGTAAGGCCCTGGCAGGTGAGGTGTGCCACGCTGGGCACGCCGAGTTCGTTCTGGATAAGCGAGGCGACCTTCGTCGTGGCGCCGGAATTGCCCGAACCGCCGGCGGAATAGGTCACCGAGATGAACGCCGGGTCCAGCTCGGCCAGCTCGCCGGCAACGCGGCGGGCCTCGACCTCAGTCAGGTCGCCCCTGGGAGGGAAAATCTCGAACGACAGCGGCTGGTTGCCGCAGAAGAGCTCGCTCACACACGCCGGGGCATCGTTAGTCATACGCGTCCTTTGCAGTCTCTCAGGCACGGCCCGCGCCGCGCGCCAAAAAAGTTGGGAGGAAGTATAATTCCTCTTACGCCGCGTCCCATAGGCTATTTGGCACAAATCCGCAGGTGGCGCACACGACCTCGAACGCAGGGAGACTCGCGTGAACATTCAGATTTTTGGCACCAAGAAGAGCTTCGACACGAAGAAGGCCGAGCGCTGGTTCAAGGAGCGCCGCATCAAGTACCAGTTCATCGACCTCAAGGAAAAGGGCATGAGCAAGGGCGAGCTCACGAGCGTGGCCCAGTGCGCCGGCGGCGTCGAGGCGCTCATCAACCCCAAGGCCAAGGACGAGGACCTGCTGGCGCTGCTCAAGTACATCCCAGCCGACGCGCGCATGGAAAAACTGCTGGAAAACCAGCACGTTCTCATGGAGCCCATCGTGCGCAACGGCAAGAAGGCCACCGTGGGCTACAAGCCCGAGGTGTGGGAAGGCTGGGAGTAAGCAAGCAGGCGTTGAAAGCGCAGCGATGAGGGCGCGGCTGGGGTGCGGACTGGCATCCCCGCCGCGCCCTCGCTGTTTGGGGGATTCGGACGCGCGACCGGCATGGCCGGCCGGCACAGTGTGCCCCTTCCTTTGCGCCATCCCCAGGCGCAAAATTACGCAGCATGCCCGCCCCTCTGCGCCATCCGCCATGCAAATCAACGAATAGGACTTCTGCAAAAGTACGACTAGGTTTTGTGCAAAACAACGAGTAGAGCTTATGCAAAACAACTACTAGACTTTGTGCAAAAGCACGAATAGACTTGGTGCAGAACTACTACTAGCAGTAATAACCCAGCGAAAAGGCCAGGTAACTATGATTGCTCGTGCTTTGGCAGACAAGCTCGTTTCAATGGCGAAACAGTTTCCCGTCCTCAGTGTGACAGGACCTCGCCAAAGCGGAAAATCAACACTTGTGCAGAATGTCTTCCCTGATTACCGATACGTCTCACTCGAAGACACCGACACTCGGGCCCTTGCGCAGGACGACCCTCGGTCGTTTCTAGAGCGCTATGACGAACATGTCATCATAGACGAGGCACAGCGCGTGCCCGAGCTGTTCTCCTACATGCAAGGAGTCGTCGACCGTCGGGGCATACCGGGGCAGTATGTCATTTCTGGCTCCCAAAACTTCCTACTCATGAAGAATGTCTCGCAGTCTCTTGCCGGACGCGTCGCCATCATGCATCTGCCACCCCTCTCATATGCAGAACTTGCAGAAGCAGGAATGACGCCACCCAGCATCGACGATTTCCTTTACAAAGGCGGCTATCCACGCATCCACGCATGGGGCATCGACCCAGTTGATTTCTTCCCGAGCTATGTGGCCACATATATTGAGAGAGACGTACGGAATGAACTCGGCGTACGCAAACTTGCCGAGTTCGGCACGTTCCTCTCGCTGTGCGCCGCACGAACTGGTGAAATTTTGAACATCGACAGCCTCGCAAGAGACTGTGGCATTAGCGTCGATACGGCAAAAAGCTGGATTTCTGTCCTCGAACAGAGCTTCATTGTATTTCGCCTGCAACCGTATTACCGCAATTATGGCAAACGTCTCATCAAGTCCCCGAAGCTGTACTTCTACGACACGGGCCTGGCGGCAAACCTGCTCGGCATAGAGTCACCCGATCACCTCTTTAGTGACCAGCATCGCGGAAGTTTATATGAAAACGCCGTCGTATCCGAAGTCGTCAAAGGCTACTATGCCCTGGGGCGTCAGCCGAAGCTGTTTTACTGGCGCGACAGCTCAAAGAATGAAATCGACCTCATCGTGGAAAAGGGAGGACAGCCGGCACGCGTCATCGAAGTCAAGTCCTCGGCAACCTATAGGCCCGACGCCTTCTCGATTATCGACAAACTCGGCGACACCATGGGCGTGAAAACAGATGAGCGATTTGTCGTGTATGGTGGTCACGAGGCATTTGAGACTCGCCATGGTTCGGTCATTGGCCTTGGCGACCTCGGTCGACTCGTATGCTAAAACTACCCGCCAAGACAGCCTGTCCTCCACTGGGAATGGCACGGGCACCCGTCCCCTTGTGTTATCCAGGGCGCTTAAAGCAAAACCCGCCGGCCTCCTTTAGGAAGCCGGCGGGCACTGTTGCGGGGGCACGGGAGGGCGCTTTAGCAATGCCGAAGACCGTCGC
>Ga0129308_1002683_pt1 | contig 14370 bp, 10 predicted proteins | sample L827metagenome_FD_94440 | JGI IMG/M metagenome (GOLD analysis project Ga0129308, IMG submission 94440) | Ring-tailed lemur group fecal microbial communities from Wisconsin, USA - L827 metagenome | ecosystem: Host-associated > Mammals > Digestive system > Large intestine > Fecal | place: USA...
CCCTATCTGCTTTGTTTTCATGTCTTAAAATCCGGGTCCCCACATCCACCTCCTGAAAATCCGGCATGACCAGATTTTTACCCTGCTGGAATCAAGATTGCGAACTTGTTTCGCAATTACCTAGCTTCTATATCTTGTGTTTTGTTTTTTATATATTCACAATATCGTGTGCGTTTTTCCTAATAATCTTATCATTTTCTATTTCTCCCGTCAATCCCCCGGAAGCATAAAAAATGGCGCTTGCCGGGGAGAATGTCCAAATCCCCAGTAAATACGCCATTTTATGCCAAATATTTTTTCACGTTGTCTTGATTATTTCTTAACCACCGGAATCGGAGTTTCATCCCTCGCATCCAGATTATTCATATACTTCTTCGTCTCACTGACGATAACCGGAGATAATGCCAGCACCGCGATCAGATTGGGAATCGCCATTAGTGCGTTCAAGGTATCTGCAATCAGCCATACAAGGTTCAGCGAAACAATCGGAGCGATCACAGCCACTGCAATATAGAGCAGGCGGTACGGAACCAACGCACGTCTTCCGCCGAAATACTCTACACATCTTTCTCCGTAATATGCCCATCCCAGCACTGTGGAATATGCAAAGGAAATAATACCTACCACCAGAATGATCGGCCCCAAAACCGGAATCTGACGAAATGCAAGTGTGGTAAGCACACCTCCGTCAGTAATCTCATTGGCATTGATCGCCGGATTCTTCATGATCGTGGAAACGAGGACCAGACCTGTCATAAGGCATACTACAACGGTATCCCAGAAGGTTCCGGTAGAAGATACCAGTGCCTGACGGACGGGATTTCTGGTCTGCGCTGCGGCCGCCGCGATCGGAGCGGACCCCATACCAGATTCATTGGAGAACAAGCCTCTTGCTATACCGAACCGCATAGCCAGCATGATTCCGCTTCCAACAAGTCCGCCGGCCGCTGCTCCCGGTGTAAATGCCAATTTGCAGATCGTCACCAAGGCCGGTATGATAAAATCATAATTCATGCATAAAATAATCACACAGCCAAGCACATAGAACGCAGCCATAAACGGTACAAGTTTCTCACACACATTCGCGATCGCCTTGATTCCTCCGAAGATTACCAGCGCTGTAGCCGCCGCAACCACAACTCCCACGATCCACGGGGCGATGCCCAGATTCTCTTTACACACGGTAGCGATTGCGTTCACCTGAGTCGCACATCCGATTCCAAAAGACGCAAATGCTGCAAAAAACGCAAACAGGATTGCCAGCACCTTACCAAGCTTTTTCAGCTTCAGCCCATATTCTAACGCATACATCGCACCGCCCTGCATACGTCCGTCTTCTGTTTTTACACGATATTTTACCGCGATCAGGGATTCGCTGTACTTTGTCGCGATTCCAAACACACCGGTGAGCCAGCACCAGAGTACCGCTCCCGGACCTCCCAGCGCAACGGCCGTACCCACACCGATAATGTTACCCGTACCGATGGTGGATGCCAGCGCCGTAGTCAGCGCGCCAAACTGGCTTACCTCACCTTCCGCATCCGGGTCTTTTGCCACAGAAAGACGGATACCGGTAAAGACCTTCCTCTGAATGATTCCGGTACGAAATGTCAGGAATACATGCGTTCCCAGAAGAAGGAATATCATCGGCCATCCCCACACTACATCATTAATCGCCTTCACTACATTGTTCACTACATCATACATATGTAACAACCCTCCTACTCAGTCCTTAAATGCTCATTAAAAAAACAAACATTTCTACTATTTTACACAATTTTTTTAGGGTTATCAACTTTTTTCCGCGGTTTGGCCGAATTTTTTCTTTCTGCAATCAATTCCATAAATTTTTCGGTCATTATTTTATAAACACATAATATCTGTCACATTTGATATCGTGAAAATAGATGTCCTCTTCTTCAATAATCAATTCATATATATCATCTCCCATATGCGGATCATTCAGTTCATTCCGATAATAGTAGATCCCTTTCTCATTTTTCCTCACTCTCTCCATAATATCATCCACCACCTGGCCAATCCTGAGGCCACCTCGTCTGGATGGTACCCATCTTCTCAGCATTCCCCGTACCTGGGTTTTATTCAGCTTTACCTTCACCGCGCCATAATACCGTCTGGGAAACACCTCATTTTTATCCAGACCACAGATATTCAGGATCTTTTCAAATAAATCTGCATGTTTACGATAATCCATCCCCAATTCCAGGTAAGCCTGAATCTGTATCAGTGCACCTGTCAGATACTCTTCCAATGGATTACATTCATAAAATTTCAGAATCTGTTCAATACTTAATATTAATGTATGCTCACGCGGAATTCCCAGTCTTGCTCCTACACCTGTGGCCAGCTTTGACGCTTCAATTTCTGCCCGGTACTGCTCCATATCCATATCCATTTCCATTTCAGTTTCCTCCTTTGCTTTATCATATCAGTAACTATGCGTTTTTGTAAATATGGCTTGTGTTATGCGCCATTCTATTTTGTGTTTTAAATGCTACACTTAAGAAGAGAGGTGTAATTATGAAAAATCAGCAAAATTATTTTGGAGATCGTGTAAAACAGGCAAGAAAAAATGCAGGACTTACCCAGGCCGAGCTGGCTGAAAAACTCAATATGGATGAAACCACTATCAGCAGAATTGAGAACGGTGCACAGTTTACACCCTTCCCCAGTATGCTGAATTTTTCCAAAGCGTTAAATGTTCGTTTTGATTATTTGATCTGCGATTATCTGGAAGATAAACCGCAGCTTGCCAATCCCCTTGATTCTAATATTTTAGATATCATATCACCTCTTCCCGATAATTACAAACGCTGCGTCCTGAATATGATTCAAGCTCTCATTCAGGAATTCCCGACTGCGGATAAATAGCTCGCTATAATTGACAGAATAGTTAGAAAATTATAAAAAAATCAAAAAGAAGAATAACTTTAAAAAAATTTGATTTTTTGTTGACAAATCCCGTTTCATACGGTATAGTATATATTGTTCCGAGGAACACAAGAGAAAAACAAAATATGCGATAGTAGTACAGTTGGTAGTACGCCACCTTGCCAAGGTGGAGGTCGCGGGTTCGAGTCCCGTCTGTCGCTCTAAGTTAAAAGTGCTTAAAACGCAGTATTTGCTGAGGTTTAGGCATTTTTCTTTGCTCGAAATCTCATCAGAATTTGATTGGGTGGATTTCTTGTGCATGCGTACACTCAGGTATGCTTGAAAACAAAGGGAAGAGAGGCTAAGGATATCTATATCCCTGCCTCTCTTTTACTATCAACTATTTTCATTGTCATCTATGTGAAAATCCAGCAACACTTTCAGCTCGTTTTTATTCCGTCTTTGCCAGCTCCAGCCCCAATTCTTCAAGCTGCTTTGTGTCCACGGCCGCCGGCGCTTCTGTCATCAGGTCGGAAGCATCTTTTACCTTCGGGAATGCGATCACATCACGGATGCTGTCCTGTTTTGCCATCAGCATCACAAGACGGTCCAGTCCATACGCAAGTCCTGCATGAGGCGGAACCCCGTATTTGAATGCATTCAGAAGGAATCCAAACTGCTCCTGTGCCTGCTCCAGCGTAAATCCGAGGACCTCAAACATCTTACTCTGAATCTCCTGGTTGAAGATTCGCACACTTCCTCCGCCAATCTCATTTCCATTCAGTACGATGTCATAGGCTTTCGCGCGTACTCTGCCCGGATCGGAATCAATATACGGAAGGTCTTCTTCCATCGGCATGGTAAACGGGTGATGCATTGCCGTAAAACGGTTCTGCTCCTCACTCCACTCTAAAAGCGGGAATTCCGTGATCCAGATGAATTTATATTCGTTCTTATCCAGAAGCTCCATCTGGCGGGCCAGTTCCAGACGAAGTGCACCAAGCACATCCCATACCACTTTGTTCTTGTCAGCGGCAAACAGAAGTAAATCTCCATTCTCTCCGCCCATTGCCTGAATCAGCGCATTCATTTCCTCTTCCGTCATAAACTTGGAGAAAGAAGATTTGGCTGTACCGTCCTCCTGGATGGCAATGTATGCCAGTCCTTTTGCGCCGTAATCTTTCGCAAAAGCTACCAACTTATCGATTTTCTTTCTTGGCATCGCGCCCTGTCCCTTGGCATTGATGCCGCGCACAGAGCCGCCGTTTTCAATCGCACCTTTAAACACTGCAAATTCGCAGCCATTTACCACTTCCGTCACATCCTGAAGCTCCATACCAAAACGAATATCCGGCTTGTCTGAACCATAACGGTCCATCGCCTCCTGCCAAGTCATTCTCGGAATCGGAAGCTGCACATCAAGATTCAGCACCTCTTTGAAAAGTTTTGCCAACAGTCTCTCATTTACATCGAGCACATCGTCCACATCAACGAACGATAATTCCATATCAATCTGGGTAAACTCCGGCTGACGGTCTGCCCGCAGATCCTCATCCCGGAAACATTTTACGATCTGGAAATATCTGTCATATCCTGAACACATCAAAAGCTGCTTAAAAATCTGCGGAGACTGCGGCAGGGCATAAAAGCTGCCCGGATGCACACGGCTCGGCACCAGATAATCTCTCGCTCCTTCCGGTGTACTCTTAATCAAAAACGGAGTCTCAATCTCCAGGAACCCTTCCTCTGCAAGGAACTGACGGGTCAGAGTCGCCACACGGCTCCTCATCATCAGGTTTCTCTGGATATCCGGTCTTCTAAGATCGAGGAAACGATATTTCAGACGCAACTCTTCTTTTGTCTTAGAATTCTCTTCAATCGGGAACGGAGGTGTCTCTGATTCCGATAAGATTCTTAATTCTTCCGGCTTAATCTCGATTGCACCCGTTGCCAGATTATTGTTTACCGCACCGGAACGCGCTTCCACGGTTCCCACTACAGCAACCACAAACTCACTCCTTAACTTTGCTGCTTTTTCCAGCATCTCTTTATCGGTGCTCTCTTCTTCAAATACTACCTGCACCAGACCTGAGCGGTCGCGCACATCGACAAAAACCAGTCCTCCTTTATTTCTGTTCTTCTGCACCCATCCCATGATGATAACTTTTTCACCAATATTCGCTTCAGAAAGCTCCGCACACCGGTGCGTTCTCTTAAGGCCCATCATTGATTCTGCCATGATATTTTCCTCCTGCTCTTCTCAAACATTTTTATAATATTGTTTGTAATCTATTTCTTTTCACAGTACTGCTTATTGCTTACATGGACATCACAGAGTCCTTATAACAGTCTACGATATTCTCGTATCCATCCGCGATCATCTGATCTTTCTGAAACTTCTTGTTCTTCTTCATGTTCGCGATCAGAACCTGCTTTCCTTCCGCACGGTCCCTCTTTGCCATTTCAAGCACTTTCAGAAGACCTTCCTTGTGCATTCCCTTTTCCAGAAGATACGCCTTCTTCTCCCGTCTTTGCGGTAACTGATAACCATTCTCCAGAAGTAGCATAACGATTCGCTCGAACCCGACGGAAAATCCGCACGCTGGCGTATCCTGTCCGGTAAATTTACCGATCATTTTGTCATATCGTCCACCGCCTGCGACAGAACCGCCGAACTCATCCATCGTCACCTCAAAAATCGTTCCGGTGTAATAAGACTGCCCGCGCACCAGTGTCGGATCAAACTTCATTCTGAAATCTGCCTCTTTGGCAGCTTCCACGCTGGAAATAATCATTTCCATACTGTCAGCCACCTTTTCATCTAAGAACCCTGCCAGTTTCTCTTTACAGAAACGGATTCCTTCTACATCCGGGCTGATCTCATCGAACAGCTTCAGATAGGTATCCACATTTTCTTGTGTGTATCCCATCTCCTGAAGCTCTGCTCCTACACCTTCCGCTCCGATTTTATCCATCTTGTCAAGAATAATAAATACTTCGTCAAAATCTTCTTCCTTAAATCCGCTGTATGCAGCCATCGCCTTTAAAATATTACGGTCGTTGATGCAGACAGTAAAATTGTGGAAATCCATCTTTCCAAGCATCGCTGTAGTCGCCAGGATCAATTCGATCTCCGCAAGGTTGCCCGGTTCGCCCAATATATCAATATCGCACTGGACAAACTGGCGGAAACGCCCTCTCTGCGGACGGTCTGCGCGCCATACATTGCCGATCTGCATTGCCTTAAACGGAGACGGCAGATCATTCGCATGATTCGCATAATACCTCGCCAGCGGAACCGTCAGGTCATAGCGCAGCCCTCCGTCCACCAGATCGATCTCTTCCTTCGCCTGGTCGATTTTCAGTTTTTCTCCACGCTTTAAAATCTTAAAGATTAACTTCTCGTTGTCGCCGCCCTGCTTGCTGCACAGGTTCTCGATGTGTTCCACACAAGGGGTCTCCATGGACGTAAACCCAAATGTCTTATAAGTATCTTTGATCATCTGAATCACGTAGTCACGGATTTCCATCTCCCCCGGGAGCATGTCCTTCATACCGGTAACCGGTTTCTTCTTTAACGCCATAGCCATTCTCCTTTTCGTTCTATCATCTCAGAAACACGTGAAATGTATTCTCCTACCTCTTTTACGTTTTCTATTCGTATCAAATTGGTCTTTCGTCCGTTCCTGCTGCCCGGTGCATCCACCTCATACGGCAGCACCACTTTGGTAGAGGCTCCCGCCCCCGCAGCGACGATCGACTGTTTTTCTTCCATAATAAGTATATTGTATATTCCAGCTTTGTCAACCTTTGCGTACCCTACATTTTCAAAATTTCCTGCAATATTCTTCTGCCGATACAGATAATAAGGAGAAAGACCCATTTCCGAAGCACATTTGGAAGCCATATCGATCATCTCTTCCAGTTCAAGCGCCATCCTTCTGTTTTCGCCGCGCAGTGCCCCCGCCTCTTCCTTCTTCTGTGCCTTCTCGCGGGTAAGCCGTGACCCTCTCTTCATGGCAAGTGCATGGACCGTCAGGCTGTCTGGATCAAGCCTGCGAATCTGCCGCAGGGTGTCTGCCATATCCTCCGAATGCTCCCCTGGAAGCCCCGCGATCAGATCCATGTTGATATTGTCAAATCCAATCTCCCGCGCCATGCGAAACGCCCGCACAACATCCTCCACCGAATGGCGCCGCCCGATCTCATCCAGCGTCTTTTGTTGCATCGTCTGCGGATTGATCGAAATACGCTGCACCCCGTGCCGCCTGATCACTTCCAGCTTATCCCGTGTAATGCTGTCCGGCCGTCCGGCCTCAATCGTAAATTCCTTCAAATCTTCATAAGAAAAATGTTCCGCAAGAAACCGAAGTACCCGGTCCATCTGATCCGCGCTCAAGGTGGTCGGCGTCCCGCCACCCATATAAATGGTATTCAGCTTCTTCTCCTTTGACACCTCTGCAATAAATCCAAGCTCAGTAAGAAGCGCATCCACATATTCATCCGTGCGCTTCGCCCACTTTTCAATCGGATAAGAAGTAAAGGAACAGTAGCTGCAGGTCGTCGGGCAGAAGGGGATCCCGATATACAGGCTATATCCATTCTCATAGTCCAGTTTGTCAAGCTGTGCCTTCTCCCGCCTTGCGATCTCGATTCCCAGCTTCGCCTTTTTCTCACTGACCACATAAGTCTCTCTCATGAAAGCAATGATTTCCTGCTCGCTTCGTCCCTCTTCCAGCTTCTCCATGATCATCTTCGTAGGGCGCACCCCCGTCATATCTCCCCAGGCGTGCTCCTCTCCCGTCATCTTAGACAGCATGTTATATAATTTTTTGTTGATATAGCGTTTCTGCGCTCTTGCATCCTTTATTGTCTCAAGCTCGGAAAATGATACCTCAAACCTTTGCCCTTCCCGGCCTTCACTTAAGTCTGCCTCACTTCCGTAGGGGATATCCACCGCATTTTCCCCCGGCTGTGCCTGGCAACCGAGATGAAGGTCCACCGGACCTTCACTTAGGTATGCTTGGCAACAAAAACAAGAATCACGATCAAACTCTATCTGAATCAGTGATTCTTGCTCCGGTTCCACTGTCTGGTTTATCTCGGCATCCGGGAAAAATGACTTCACAATATGATACATGTCATAGGTGAAACGCTCATTCTGACATTGAATCTGAATCATGCCACAAAACCCTCTTTATGTTCTATATTATAATCTGTAAACTCAATCCTCTGCGCCCTCTGGCTAATGCTGTATGCCTTCCAATACCGGACACGGCTGCGCATGTTCCGGTACAAGCATTACACGAACGGATTATGAAGCTTCTCATTTCCAATCGTAGTCGCTCCCATATGGCCCGGATATACAATCGTCTCATCCGGCAGAAGGAAAAGCTTCTCCTTGATGGAGCGAATCAAAGCTGACGTACTGCTGGTAGCAAAGTCTGACCTCCCTACAGAACAGCAGAACAGAGTGTCACCGCTAAACAGAAGGTTCTCCTCGGCAACATAGTAGCAGACACCGCCTGCCGTATGTCCCGGTGTATGGATTACTTTAAAATCTCTTCCGATCAGATGAAGCACATCGCCGTCATGTATCACATCACCGCCCGGATAGCTGTATCCTGCGGTATACACGGTGGACTCGTTAAGCTGCGGCGTGTGGAGAAGCTCCAGGTCCTCTTCCTCTACATATACAGGCATCTCACCATAAAGCTCAATCAGCTTATCAATTCCCATAATATGGTCAAAATGTGCATGAGTCAGAAGAATCGCTTTCAGCTTAATTCCCTGCTCCTCGATATAAGTGATCAGCTTGCGCGGCGCCGCTGCCGGGTCGATGATCACGCCCTCCTTCGTCTCCTCATCCCACACCAGATAACAGTTGGTACTGATGATTCCTGTTACAATAATCTCTACCTTCATCTCTCTTATCCTCACTGCATTCTCTGTTTTCTATTCATTCAAATTCATCTGTCTCTGCCGGCAGGCAGATGAGATCTATCTACCGATATACTATCCGACTGCACGCTCGATATCCAGCACGCCCTGAAGCTGGCGCAGTTTCTCGATCACCCGGCTCAGTTCATCTCTTCCCTGAACAATAAATCCGGTCTCGATCGTGGCAGTTCCCTGCTTGCTGGTACGGACATTCATAGACTTCACGTCAATATTCATCTCCGTAAATACCTTCGACATATCCATCAGAAGTCCCTGACGGTCATGGGCATACATCTTAATCTCCGCCAGATAGCTGCCGGTTCCCTCGCCTTCAGCCGGTTTCTCCCACTCGGCTGAGATCAGTCTCGCCCGCTCCGGCTCAGACAAATGGATCATATTGACACAGTCCGTACGGTGGATCGACATGCCGCGTCCCCGGGTAATAAAACCGACGATCTCATCTCCCGGCACCGGATTACAACAGCGCGAAAAACGTACCGCCATATCATCGATACCCTTCACCACGATTCCACTCTTGGACTTTGTGACATGAATCCGGTTCTTTGCAGCCTCGGCCACCTTCTCCAGCACACTCTCATCCGTCATTTCCTTTCGGTGATCTTTGCTGTATTCCTCAGCCAGGCGATTCACCACCTGACCTTCTTTCAGGCCCCCGTGTCCGACAGCCGCCAGGATAGAATCCCAGTCACGGAACCCATATTTTTCCTGCACGATCTGCATATATTTCGGCTTCATCAAATCCGAGATTACGAAGCCCTTCGCCTTACAATAGGAGGACAGCATTTCTTTTCCCCGGACAATATTATCTTCCTTGAATTCTTTCTTAAACCACTGGTTGATCTTGTTTTTCGCCTGTGTGCTTTTTACGATATTCAGCCAGTCCCTGCTTGGACCTTTGGAATTCTGGGAAGTCAGAATCTCAATTCGGTCTCCGTTTTGTATCTTATAATCGATGGTCACCAGCTTGCCGTTCACACGGGCACCCACCATCTTATTTCCTACCGCCGTATGGATCGCATAGGCAAAATCGATCGGAGTAGAACCATTCGGCAGATTCTTGACATCACCGTTCGGAGTAAAGCAATACACATCCTCAGCAAACAGATCCAAATCGCCTTTCAGAAGGTTCAAAAACTCCCGGTTATCAGACATGTCCTTCTGCCATTCCAGAATCTGGCGCAGCCAGCTTAATTTTTCCTCTTCCTTGGCCTCCACACTCTTCTTGCCGTCATCGGATTCTTTGTATTTCCAATGCGCTGCAATACCATATTCCGCTGTTTTGTGCATCTCTTTGGTACGAATCTGTATCTCAAAAGGCTGCCCCACGGAGCTCATCAGCGTCGTGTGAAGCGATTGATACATATTGGGTTTCGGCATGGCAATATAATCCTTAAACCGTCCCGGAACCGGGGTATACATCTCATGAATCACCCCGAGAGCCGCATAGCAGTCCTTCACGGAATCCACGATGATGCGCACGGCAAACAGGTCGTAGATCTGATCCACCGTCTTATCCTGGTTCACCATCTTCTTGTAGATACTGAAGAAATGTTTGACCCTTCCGTTGACCTCTGCCTGAATGTGGGCATTCTCCATGTGTGCAGATACTTCATCCACAATCTGACGGACAAACTCTTCCCTCTCCATCTTTCGTGCATTGATCTGTTTTACAAGATCATGGAACACCTCCGGCTGGGAATATTTCAGCGCCAGATCATCCAGCTCCGTCTTAATCTTGGAAATACCAAGCCTCTGTGCGATCGGTGCATAGATATCCATCGTCTCTTTCGCTTTTTCCAACTGCTTTGCCGGGCGCATAAACTGCAAGGTCCGCATATTATGCAGGCGGTCAGCGAGTTTTATGATAATAACTCGGATATCCTTTGCCATGGCCAGAAACATTTTCCTTAGATTCTCAGCCTGAACCTCCAGCTTATCAGAAGAATAAGAGAGCTGTCCCAGCTTGGTAACCCCATCTACCAAAAGTGCCACCTCAGCTCCGAACTCCTGCTTAATCTCCTCATCGGTCATCACTGTATCTTCCACCACATCGTGCAGCATCCCGGCCACGATCGTCTCTTTATCCATCTCCAGGTCTGCCAGTATAATGCTCACCCAGAGCGGATGAATAATATACTCTTCACCGGATTTTCTCTTCTGCCCCTCATGCGCACCTTTGGCGATCCGGTACGCTTTCTCTATCATCGAAATATCTGTAGATGGATGATATTTCCGAATCCTTCGTATCAAAAGATCGTAAAGTTCATCCGGGTTCTGATAGTCCGCAGGCGCTTTCACCGCATGACCGTCCACAATATCAAGTTGTTTATTTGTCGGTGCGATCACCGACTCCTCCTGAATGCCGATAACAACGTCTGACATACCTTCCCCTTCTTCCTTTTCTCTTCCTTTATCTTTCTGATTTTCTTCTTAATTACCCGGATACTGGATCACCGAATCCATCTCGTATCCTTTCAGTTTCTCCCGGCCGTTAAGTCCCATCAGTTCCATCAGGCACAAAACCTCTACCACTTCACCGCCCAGGCCCTCGATCAGGGAGATCATAGCCGCTGCGGTTCCGCCTGTTGCCATCAGATCATCGACAATAACCACCTTATCTCCGGGCTTGATAGAACGCTTATGAATCTCAATCTCTGCACTTCCATATTCCAGATCATATTTGATGGAAGCTGTCTCACAGGGCAATTTCCCTTTTTTACGAATCGGCACAAAGGGCTTATGCAAATTATAAGCGATCGGCATACCGAAAATGAATCCCCGGGACTCCGGTCCCACCACGATATCAAATTCTTTATCCTTTAATTTCTCCTGCAGCAGATTGATTGCAAGGTGCAATCCTTCGGCATCCTCAAGAATACTGGTCACATCCCGGAAAATGATTCCTTTCTCCGGGAAATCCGGAATACTCACTACATAATCTTCAATCTTTTTCATCGTTTTCTCCACCTTTAGACGTAAAATTCACAATATGTATAAGTATAACATAATTTACGCATATTTCAAATTATTTATAATTTTGTACCACAATTTGTGGTGTCTTTATGCCCTGATACTCATTAATGTCCGGGTAAAAGGTAAATGCCATGACAATTTCCCCTGCCGCAAGAGTATTCCCTGACTCCAGGCGCTGCCTTGTAAATGTACCGAATTTCTGCTCTACATAATTCAGAAAATCCGGAATATTTCCAAAATACATGGCATTGATCCGAGTTTTGTCATCCTCCACCACCAGCTTTAAGACATTCCGGTTTTTCCCCAGTATCCGGCCGCTTCTCACATTCACCTGCCGCTGAGCAAATACCGGCTTGGGATTTCCCTTCCCGAAAGGCTCCAGGATATGGATTTCTTCCACAAACTTCTCCGTCACACAGCTTAGCGGAAGCTGCATGTCAATGGATATCTTTTCTATCAAATCCTCTCTTTGGATTCCTGACTTTTCATTAATCTCTCTTCGGAATTCCTCCAGATTCTCTTCCGGAAGAGACAATCCCGCTGCCATCTTATGGCCTCCGAACCTGGTCATCAGACGGGCACAGCGATTCAGCCCTTCATACATATGCCAGGTCTCGATTGAACGGCCCGAACCCTTTAGTCCGTCCTCTGCCCTCGTGAGCACGAAAACCGGCTTATAATATTTCTCCCGCACACGGCCGGCCACGATTCCTGCCAGGCTCTCATGACAGTCGGGAAGATAGATCACCAGCACGTCATCATCCCGAATCTCCGTATTCTCCACCTGGATAAACGCATCCTCTACCGCGGATGCTGTCATATCCTTCCTGCTGTCGTTCAAAGCCTTTAAGTCCCCGGCAAGAATGTCTGCTTCCCGCGCTGTCTCTGCCTCCAAAAGTGCAAGCGCACGTTTTGCCGTATCCAGCCGGCCGCTGGCATTCATGCAGGGACCAAGAACAAATCCGATATGATAAGCAGAAAGATTCCCCGCATGGATTCCGGTACACTCGATGAGAGCACGCAACCCTTTATTTCGGGTCCTCTTCAACATATCCAACCCCTGCCGGACAAAAATCCGGTTCTCATCCACCAGATCCATCACGTCTCCTACCGTGGCGATCGCCACGTTCTCCATCAGATAATCCACATCACAGACATCCTTGCCCATGGCCTCCAATAACGCCTCCACCAGTTTGTACGCGACTGCCGCGCCGCACAAACCTTTAAAAGGATATTCACAGTCCATCCGTTTGGGATCCACCACCGCGTCCGCAGCAGGCAGAAGGTAATTCCTGCTCCCGTCTTCCTTTTCTTCATACGGCACTTCATGATGGTCTGTCACCACAACGGTCATCCCCATCTCTTTCGCATAAGCGATCTCTTCCCGGGCTGCAATCCCGTTATCACAGGTAATGATCACCTCCACCCCGTCATCCAGGGCACGCTCGATTAAATGTCTGTTCAGGCCATATCCATCCTTCATCCGGTCAGGAATATCACTGTCCACCTCCGCTCCCAGAGCACGCAGCCCTTCGAGAAGAATGTAGGTAGACTGAATACCATCAATATCATAGTCACCGATAATACGCAGCTTCTTCCCATCCCGCACACTTTCCATCAGAACATCTACTGCTTTGTCCATATCCTTCATCAACATTCCGTCATACAGATCCCCTATCGTGCCATTGAGATACCGGTCGATTGCCTCATCTCCAATCACCTCCCGGTTTCTGATTAATGCCGCGATCCGGGGGCTGATATGGAATTTTTCACTGATATGTGCAAAATCCGCACCTTTTCTCAGAAGTACCCAATTTTCCATCTGTCCTCATCCTCTCTGTCATACACATATTTTATCCCTGTGTATAGAGGAAAAGGTGCCGGATACACTCCAACACCTTTTCTATATGCAATTCTGTTATTTTTTCTTCTTTCTGGCTGCCGCCTTCACCGGTTCTTCTTTTTTGCCGAACCGCGTCCGCATCACATACCACAACGCACCCGTAATACATACGGAAGAATATGCGCCGCAGATAATGCCTACCATCAGCGGACTTGCAAACTCTTTGATTGAGCTGACTCCCATAATATAAAGTACAGCCACCATGACAAACGTGGTCAGAGAAGTGTAGATACTTCTTGTAAGTGTATAGGTAATACTCTTATTCACCACATCTGCCAACTCCTCATCGCGTTTCTTAAGACGCATCTCCTCACGGATACGGTCGAAGATAACGATGGTCGCATTGATGGAGTAACCTACGATCGTCAGCATACATGCGATAAAGGTATTGCCCACAGATACTCTCGCCACTGCGTAGAACATCAGCACTACCAGAACATCGTGAATCAGTGCTGCAACCGCACTGGTCGCAAACCGGATATCCTTGAACCGGAACCAGATGTAGATCAGCATACAGATTGTCGCGATCACTACCGCCACAATCGCATCACTTCTCATCTCAGAACTTACGGTGGAACTGATATTTTCAGCGGTGATCAGGGAATCATCCACCCCGAACTTCTCAACCAGAGCCGCATTCA
>Ga0129308_1002684_pt1 | contig 14365 bp, 9 predicted proteins | sample L827metagenome_FD_94440 | JGI IMG/M metagenome (GOLD analysis project Ga0129308, IMG submission 94440) | Ring-tailed lemur group fecal microbial communities from Wisconsin, USA - L827 metagenome | ecosystem: Host-associated > Mammals > Digestive system > Large intestine > Fecal | place: USA...
AATAAATAAGGTTATTTCTCATGAGATGAAAATAGATAGATTTGTGTATAATAGTTTGGAAGTTATAAAAGAATATAGTATAGATGCAACTTTAAAAATTATGAAGAAAATATATGGAGATAATAAAAATGAAAGTATTATTTCTAAGATCTAATTCAGTAAATCCGGATTCGCGTGTTGAAAAAGAAGTAAATTGTTTGCTTAGTGAAGGATATGATGTTGAAATATACTGTTGGGATAGAGAAAGAAATTATTCTGTTCAAAAGAAAAAAAAGAGGATAGGAAAAACATTTATTACAGTATTTATGGTAGGAATTAAATCATCTTATGGTGCAGGATTTAAAAAAAATTTAATTCCATTGTTAAAATTTCAATTAGAAATAGTAAAATTCTTATATAAAAATAAAAATTATAGTTTTATCCATGCTTGTGATTTTGATACAGCGTTTGCTTCCTTTTTCTCAATTAAGAATCAAAAAAATGTAAAATTTATTTATGACATTTTTGATTTCTATGTTGATTCCTTTAGTGTTCCATATTTAATGAGAAGTTTTATTAGAATAATTGATGAATATATAATTAATAATGCAGATGCAGTTATAATATGCTCAGAAAAAAGGATTGAGCAAATAGGAAAGGTAAAACCAAAAAAAATTTATATTATTCATAATTCACCCGATATAAGTATTTTAAATGATATGGAGAATTTATCATTAAACAAAAATAAAATGAAAATCTGTTATGTCGGTATTTTAAATGATGGAAGGATGTTAGAAGAGTTATTAAAGTTTGCTATGCTTAATAAAAAATTTGAATTACATATTGGTGGTTTTGGGAAATATGAAGCTTTATTTTATGAAGCTTCTCAATCGTTTAATAACGTTTATTATTATGGCAAGTTAGAATATAATCAGACTTTACAATTGGAAAAGTCGTGTGATATTTTAACTGCAATATACGATCCAAAAATTCGTAATCATATTTTTGCAGCACCTAATAAATTTTATGAAGCACTTATGTTAGGGAAACCCTTAATAATGGTTAAAGGAACAGGATTTTCAGAAGTAGTACAAGAATTTCACATAGGCGAAGTTATTAATTATAATTACTATTCACTAGAAAAAGGTTTGTATAAGCTTTTTACACGAAAAAAGGAATTTAATATGATAAAGGAAGTGGAAATTAATATGTATAAGTCAAAATATGATTGGGAAACAATGAGGATTAGATTAATTTCCTTATATAATTCATTGAAATAAAAAAAGAGGAGGGAAAATATATTATGAAAACAATCACTGTATTTACGCCAACCTATAATAGAATGCATTTATTAAAAAGAGTTTATAGAAGTTTAATGAACCAAACTGATTATGATTTTATTTGGTTAGTTATTGATGATGGATCCACTGATAAAACTAAAGAATATATTATGTCTTTACAAAACGATAAAAATCCTTTTGATATAGAATATATTTATAAAGAAAACGGAGGTTTACATACAGCCTATAATGAAGCTATTAAATTATTAAATACTGAACTTTGTATATGTTGCGATTCAGATGATTGGTTACCAAATCATTGTATTGAATTTATAAAAAAATATTGGGATGAAAAAAAGACTGATGAATGTGCAGGAATAATTGCATTAGATTATACAAAAGATAATATTGTTATTGGGAAAAAATTACCTGATGAAGAATATATAGATTTAAATGAATTATTTATTAAAGGAAAACTAATAGGAGATAAAAAGTTAGTTGTTAGGAGTAAATTGTACCAAGAAATTACACCTATGCAAACAATAAACAATGAAAAGAATTTCAATCCTAACTATTATAATGTAATAATAAGTGAGAAATATAATTGGATATGTTTAAATGAAAATCTTTGTTATGTAGAATATCAACCTTCTGGGATGACAAACAATATTTTTAAACAATATTGTAATAGTCCCAATAGTTTTATTGAATTAAGAAAATTATATTTAACTTTAAATAAGGCAACATTAATATTTAAATGTAGACAAGTATTACATTATGATGCTGAATGCATTTTGGCACATAGAACAAATGATATATTTAATAATACTTCTCCTAATAAGTTTTTGTCAATATTGTTATTTCCTTTTGGTTTTTGTTTATATATATATATATACTTTAAGGGTAATAAGTAAATGTTAATTTTCTGGATAATATTATTTTGGACAGGAATTTTTAGTATATTATTACATTATATAATAAAAAGAGAAGTAGAAGGAATCCATAGAAATACTTTGATATTTATTTCAATATTGATTTGTTTTTTTTCGTTAATATTTTTTGCCTCTATGAGAAGTGTAGTATCTGATACAATGGCATATACAAATTTTTATAATCAAATTCCAACTGATATTTCAAAAATTTTTGATTATTCTAAGACTATGAAGAAAGATACTTTTTTTTGGATAGTTTCTATGCTTTTTAAGTGTTTTATTTCTGAAAATTATCATGTATGGTTTTTTGCAATTACATTTATATGTTGTATTTTAATAGCTAAAAGCTTTACTAGATATTCATCAATACCGATGCTAAGTACTTTTATGTTTATATTAACATGTAATTTTACATGGTTATTTAATGGTATGAGACAATTTTTAGCAGTATGTATTACTTTTTATGCTTTAAGATATATAATTGAAAACAGTTTTGTAAAATATATGTTACTAATTATAGTAGCTAGTTTAATCCATTCTACTGCTATAATAATGTTGCCCGTTTTTTTTATTGTTAAAGGTGATATTGGTAATAAAAAAGTGATTTTTTCGATGATAGTTTTTACAATAATTATTGTAAATTTACAAAATTTATTACCAATATTTGATGATTTATTATCTAATACTGAATATGATAATGTGATATCACAATTTGCAATTGATGATGGAGTAAACAAAATAAAAATACTAATATCATTAGTACCTATTATATTATTTATTGTATTTAAAAACAATTATATTAATGAAATACCTAATTATATAAAAGTTATATTTAATTTAACATTAATGAATTTATTAATTACAATTTTAGGTACTTTTACCAGTGGAATTTATGTTGGCAGATTAACTATATACTTTGAAATTTCACAATTATTGCTATATCCATGGATATTTAGAAATTTGTTAATTGGAAAGAATTACTACTTAATTTATCCTAGTTATATTGTTTTCTATTTTATTTATTATTATTATCAAATGGTAATTACATGGGATGGATTTGGATATGTTAGTGATGTTTTAAATATATATTTAAGATAAAGGAGAATAATATTATGAAGATTATGTTCATGATTCCGAATTTATGTGGTGGTGGAGCAGAAAGAGTATTGGTGAACCTTTGTAACGAACTATCAAATAAGCATGACATAACTATTATGAGTATATTTGATGAGGGCGAAAATAAAGATAGAATTAATAGTAAAGTACAATATAAATATATTTTTAGAAAAAAGATACCAGGGTTAAGGATAATTTTGAAATTTATTTCTTTAAAGTCTCTTATAAATATAGATGATTTAAGAGACTATAATGTGATTATTTCTTTTTTAGAAGGTGTCTCAACTAAAATAGTGGGTGAATTAGAATGTGATTGTAAAAAGATAGCATGGATTCATTCTAGAATTACTTATGATGATATATTTAAGGTATATAGAAATAAGGAAGAGTTCATTAATACCTATTTATGTTATGATTATATTATTTCTGTGTCTAATGATGTAAAAAATAATTTTTTATCATATATTCCTGATTTAAAAAATAAAATGAAAGTTATACATAATATTAATAATATAAATGCAATAAAACAAATGTCTAATCAATCTATTGATATTCATATTAATGAAAAGTATATTAATGCAGTTGTAATTGGAAAAATTACTAATTCAAAAGGTGTAAAAAGATTAATAGATGTATATATTGAAAATGTATTATTATTTTCAAAATTAAGGATATATTTTATTGGAGAAGGATCAGAATTAAACAAAATGCAATTATTGATAGATAAACACAATTTATCTAATAATATATTTTTTTTAGGATATAAAAAAAATCCATATGTATATTTGAAATATATGGATTTTTTAATTTGCCCTTCATATACAGAGGGTTTGAGTACTACTGTAACAGAAGCCATGATATTAGGTAAGGCAGTACTTGTTACTGATTGTGGAGGAATGCATGAATTATTGGGAGAAAATGAATATGGATATATAGTAGAAAATTCTGATGAAGGATTAAAGACTGGCTTAATTTCTTTTGTTAATAATAGGAATTTAATCAATTTTTATGCTGAGAAAAGTCAAATAAGAGGAAGAGATTTTTATACTGATAAAATAATAGATAGTATTAACAAAATTATAAATACACTATGAAGGTGAGGTGATTAATTTGTTTATAAGAAATATTATATATAAAATTAGAGGTGAAGTGCCCACAAGCATTTTGGTAAAACGAGGCTTAAAAATTGGGAAAAATTTTCAAAGAATGTCCCATGTAATTATTGATGATTCACATTGTTGGTTAATAGAAATTGGCGACAATGTAACTTTAGCACCTAGGGTACATATTTTAGCACATGATGCTAGTACAAAAATGTTTATAGGATACACAAAGATTGGTTGTGTAATTATTGAAAATAATGTTTTTATTGGAGCAGATTGTATAATTTTACCAGGAGTAAGAATTGGATCAAATGTAGTAATTGGTAGTGGAAGTATAGTAACAACTGATTTGGAAAGTAATTATGTTTATGCAGGGAATCCGTGTCAAAAAATAGATACTATTGAAAATTTTATTAGTAAACATAAAAAAAATATCAATGAAAAATCCGTTTTTGGAGAAGAGTATATACTTAAAAATATTAATCAAATAAAGAAAGAGGAAATGAAAAAATTAATAAGAGAGAATGGTGGATATATTGTATAAAATAGATAATCAATTAATAGATTTCTCAATTATAATTCCTGTATATAATAGTGAAAAATTTATAAAAAAATGTATTGATAGTATTTTGGAACAAAATTATAAAAATTATGAAATTATTGTTGTTAATGATGGCTCAACAGATAAATCAAAGGAAATAGTAAAAAAGTATAAAATTAATAATTTAAGATTAATTAATCAAAAAAACAAAGGATTAAGTGGTGCTAGAAATGCAGGTTTAAAATGTGCTTTAGGGAAATATGTGATATTTATAGATGCTGATGATTATGTGGAAAAAAACTTATTGATTGAATTATCAAAGTATATTGATAAATATGATGTTGTTATTTATGGGTATTATAATGAGATTGTAAGAAATGAAATATTGGTTAAACAGGATAGGATAAGTTTTGTTAATAGTAACATAAAAAGTAATATAAGGAAAATGGATATCTTTGCTATAAATAGTTTAATTGGATTTGCATGGAATAAAGCTTACTCGCGTGCATATTTATTTAAAAATAAATTTTTTTTTGAAGAGGGAACTTCTCTTGTTGAAGACATTATATTTAATGAATCTGTACTTATTAAGACAGATAAAATAATTTGTATACCTATTCCATTGACTCATTATGTGAAACGAATTGATACAGTTACTTTATCACAAAAAAAATATGATAATTTAGTAGAATTAATGATAAGAAGCTTAAAAGCAAGAATTAATATATTAAAAAAATATGATAATGAAAATAATAAAAATATAACTGAATTAATTGAATTTATGCTAATTTATTTATTAAATTATAGTAAAGGCTCATTATATGATAAGTATAAATGTATAAAAAAATTTTTATTTATATTTGATAATTATTTTAATAAAGAATTTATAAAAAATCCAATAATATTTTATTGTATTAAATATAATTTAACATATTTATTAGTTTTAATTTATGATATGAAAAATAAAATTAAAAGTAGGTGTCACGTTTGAATATAAAAAAAATAGTTTCAAATAAAACTAAGAATAAAATTAAATATTTAATATCTATTAATCATCATATTTATGATAAATATAACAAAAAAAAGAAAATAGTAGTTTGTTTAAGTGCAGATTATGGTAATTTAGGAGATGTTGCTATATCAATTACTCAATTAGAATTTTTGAAGAAAACTTTTCCTGAATATGAAGTTTTTGAATTTCCCATTAGTGAAACATATAAAAATATGAAAAGTTTGAAATCCATAATCAAAAAAAACGATATCATTACTATAGTAGGTGGAGGTAATACTTCGAGTAGATATCAAGATATAGAAGATTGTAGGCAGTTTGTAATAAAGAAATTTAAAAATAATATTGTTATTTCGTTTCCTCAAAGTATTGACTTAGAATACATGAATGATAAATTTTTAAAACAAATGAGAAAAGTTTATAGTAAGCATAAGAATTTTTATTATTTTGTTAGAGAAAAATATAGTTATGAATTCATAAAAGAAAATTTGCCTTGTATTAATTGCTATTTACAACCAGACATTGTACTTTTTAATAAAATAAATACAAAAAAAAATATGCAAACTAATATTATATTGAGTTTAAGAAGAGATAAAGAAAAAAAATTAAATATCGAATCACAAAAGTCAATAATATCAATTATAGAAAATTTAGGGAATATTAAAGTTTTAGATACACAATTTGAAGGTGAATTTAATTATGATTTATATGAAAGAAGGAAAATATTAAATAATTTATTGTCAAGTTATAGAGATGCCTCTTTAATAATAACTGATAGATTACATGGCATGATTTTTTCTTACATATGTAACACTCCTTGTATTGTTTTTGCATGTGATAATCAAAAAATAGAAGGGGTTTATCAGTTTTTAAAAAGTTCTAAAAAAATTAGATATTATAAAGATTTCAATATAGATGAGTTCAAAAATGCAGTTTTATATTTAATGTCTAATGGATTAGATGATAATCAGCCTATAGAATTTAATAATTTTCAAAAGACTTTAAAGGAGATAATTAAATGAAAAAAATAATGTTAGTATTTGGAACACGTCCAGAAGCAATAAAAATGTGTCCTTTGATTAAAGAGTTAAAAAAACATAATGAAATTGAAACAATTGTTTGTGTAACAGGACAACATAGGCAAATGTTAGATCAAGTATTAGAAGCTTTTCAAATTGTTCCTGATTATGATTTAGCAATAATGAAGAAAAAACAAACACTATTTGATGTTACAAACAATATTTTAAATAAAATTAAATCAATATTAGAAGAGGTTAAGCCAGACATAGTATTAGTTCATGGCGATACTTCTACCACATTTGCTACAGCTCTAGCTTGTTTTTATTTACATATTCCAGTTGGACATGTTGAGGCAGGACTTAGAACTTATGATATCAATTCTCCATATCCTGAAGAGTTTAATAGGCAAGCGGTAGGAATTATAGCTAAATACAACTTTGCTCCAACAGAGATGAGTAAGCAAAATTTAATTAATGAAGGAAAAAAAGAAAACAGTATATTTGTCACAGGAAATACAGCTATCGATGCTCTAAAAACTACCGTAAAAAATGATTATACTCATCCAGAGTTGGAGTGGTCAAAAGATTCAAAATTAATTTTGTTAACAGCACATAGAAGGGAAAATCTTGGAGAACCTATGCATAATATGTTTAGGGCAATTAAACGAATTGTAAAAGAATATCAAGATATTAAAGTTATTTACCCAATACATATGAATCCAGTTGTAAGACAAGTCGCAAAAGAAGAATTAGGCAATTGTGATAGAATACATATTATTGAACCCTTAGAAGTATTAGATTTTCATAATTTCCTTGCAAGAAGCTACATGATATTAACAGATAGCGGAGGAATACAAGAAGAGGCACCATCATTAGGAAAGCCGGTTTTAGTTATGAGAGATACGACAGAAAGACCAGAGGGTATAGAAGCAGGAACATTAAAGTTGGTAGGAACAAATGAAGAAAATATTTATAAGGCATTTAAGTTATTATTAGAAGATAATTTAGAATATAAAAAAATGGCTAATGCTTCAAATCCCTATGGAGATGGTACAGCGTGTCAACAAATTGTACAAATAATTATTTCGGATTTGAAAAATAATTTGTAATTTAATATTTGTATAAGTAAATGATATGAGTATTAAATAAAAAAAACTTATAGAAAACTATCTAAGTTAATTAGAAGTACATTGAAATAATTTATTGATAAAAAACAAACATAAATCAAATATTATTTTTCTAATGTGATAAATTAAAATATTCATTAAATTTATAATTTTTATTTAAACTGTTTTGGTAATTTAATATTATATGTATGGTTTTGAGGGAGGGTTAAATGAATTTTCAAAGTAGAATTATTAATACATTTCGTAATACTTTTTTCGGAATAATGTCACAAAGCATACTTATATTATTGAATTTTGTGACAAGAACTATTTTTATAAAGATTTTAAATGAAAACTATTTAGGTATAAATGGGTTGTTTTCTAATATATTATCAATGCTATCACTAGTAGAGTTGGGTATTGGTAGTGCTATAATTTATAGTATGTATAAACCTTTGGCAGAGAAAAATGAAAAAGAAATATCAGCTTTAATGAATTTTTATAAAAAAATATATAATTGTATTGGTGTAATTGTTACCATTTTAGGATTAAGTTTAATTCCCTTTTTAAAAATTATAGTTAATAACACTAATAATATTAAAAATTTAGAGTTTATTTATATACTTTTTTTATTAAATACATCAATATCGTATTTTTTTTCTTATAAAAGATCAATAATATCGGCTGATCAGAAAGAATATATATTATCAAAATATAGAATGTATTTTTCTATTATAAAATCTATTTTACAAATTATTGTTTTATATTTAGCTAAAAGTTTTATATTATTCTTATTTATGCAGATTCTCTGTACTTTTTTAGAAAACATATTTGTTTCTTTAGAAGTTGATAAAATATACCCATTTTTGAGACATAATAAAAAAGAAAGAATTTCTAATAAAGAGAAAAATAACATAATGGAAAATGTGAAAGCTCTAACAATTTATAAAATAAGTGGAACACTTTTAGATAGTACAGATAATATATTAATTTCTTCACTTTTAAATGTTAATTTGGTTGGATTATTATCTAATTATACACTTATAACTAATTCAATAAACATGATATTAACACAGTTTTCTTCCTCAGTTACAGCAAGTGTAGGAAATTATATTGCAACCGAAAATTCAAAAAGGTATGAAGAATTATTGCTCTTATTAACTTTTATTCAATATATTTTTTTTGGATTTAGTTTTGTGTGTTTGGCAACACTACTTAATCCTTTTCTTACACTTTGGATAGGTAAAAAGTTTTTATTAAGCTATCCAACTGTTTTCATAATTTCCTTAAACTTTTTTATAGTAGGTATATTATCACCGATATGGACTTTTAGAACTACAATGGGATTGTTTAAATATGGAAAATACAGACCAATTTTTACTGCAATAATCAATTTGGGTATTTCTATTTTTTTAGGAAATAAAATTGGAATTATTGGTATATTATTAGGAACAACAATAAGCAGAATTGTAACTAATGTGTGGTTTGATCCATATATAGTTTATAAATATGGATTGAAAGAAAATTTTACTAAATATTTAAAAAAGTTAGGAATCTATTTTATAATTTGTATTATTGATATTATTCTAATAAATTATTTTATATCTTTTTTAAACAGTAATATAATAGGATTTATTTTTTCAATAATTGTTAATATAATTGTCTTTTCATTTAGTAATCTTTTCTTATATAGGACATATGAATTTAAATATGTTATTGCCAAAGTAAAATCTATAATAAGTAAAAAAGGAAAGAAATTAATTTAAGTGAAATTACTTATACAATATATTTTTAAAACAATACTATATTGTTACAAATATAGTATTCTGTATGTTGAAAAGATTAGATATCACTCATATTTTAGCATATATGAATATTATACAAATTTCAAATTAAAAAAGACTATTTATTTTGATTTGGAAACAGACATAAAAATTCTGTCTATATTTGCTAATTATAGAGTTGTGAATCTATGTGGAAAAGGTATGGTCTAATTAAACAGTACTGTTACAATTTTTTTCTATAATATTGTAAATGATTTGCTAATTATAATTAATGGAAAAGATACTGTTGTATTGTCATGTAAAATAGATGATGTCAATGGAAATATATTAATGTTTCAAGACAACATCTTATGATAAGAATCAATAGATATTATACAGTACAAGTCAATATATCAGGTAACAGTGAAAGATTATTTCCATTGTCGATTTCATTCATAAATTAAGAAGTGATTTTTCTATTGCTAATTAAAGCGAAAAGTTTACAAAAAATTCTATATAGTATACTTAAACAGATTTGTTAAAATAATCATCATTTTTTATTGCAACTTGAAGATAATCTCTTATATTTTGTATAAAGATAAGAAAAATCAGAAGTATTGAATAAGAGAGGTTTTATACTAACAGAAATTGAAGAAAATAGAGTTATTCAGGTAGAAAAAAACATTAATCATTGTGAATGATAGTTTAATATTTTTAAATGAATAATTATTTAAAAGTTTTATAAAATATTTACACATTATTTAGAAATGAATATTATAGTAAATTTCGTTATTTTATTATAATTAGAGATTCTAGCTTATTTTCTCAATCATATTGAATGGTGTTTCGCCTATGATTATGTTCTTAAAAAATATTAAATTCTATTTAACATTTTATAGAAAGAATATATAAGATTATTTAATTTCTGAAAGTTTTCTAACTAAATTGTGCAAATAATTATTGAATAAATGAAAGGTGAGGAATATATTATGGCTAATTTTAAAGTAATTTATAATGATGAAAATGATTATGCTAAATTAATAGATAAAAAAAATATTACAGATATTGTTATAAAATATTCTAAGAATTCGATGTTAGATTTGCAATATATGTGTATGTTAAAACTGTTGAATAATAATATTAAAAATATATGTATTGAGCCTGAAAGTTCAACTATAGTGTTGAATAAAGAATGGGCTAATATAAGTGATTATTTATATCTTATAAAAAAAGATAGACATTTTTTTAATTTAGATAATCAATTAGAAACAAAAGGATTTGTAAATCAAAGAGGATTAAAATATAATTATTATGCTGGTAAAATAATTCCCTTAATATTCATTGATAAAGAACATTATCTTTTTTTAAAAAAACCTATTAAAGAGGTGTATAGTAATATTTGTAAAAAGAGAAATAATGATAATTATTTTGATTTTCAGGCATATAGTGATAAACATAATTCTTTTGAAGATGAAATTAAGAGTTATTGTGTAGATTGTTTGTTTGATTTACAGAGCAGTATTTTAAATGATATGATTTTAATAGAACATAAAAAATATTATTCAAGTTCTTATTTTTATGAAATAGCAAGTGAAATGACAATGTTATCATTTTTATTGTTTTGTGTTCACTATTATTATATATTAAATGATAATTTAAAAAATTATGTACATAAAAATCCGCAAGGACGTAATAGTAACAATATTTTTAAAGAATTACAGGTATCAAACACAGTGGTTAGCAATTCTTCAACTTATAGATCTCTTGAAATGGAGAACTTAATTAATTGTAGTGATATAGCTGATGGTATATTACAATTACTTGAAAATATAGTCTATCATGCAGGTGATACTGGGGATAATGGACAAGGATTTTTAAGTTTAAGAATTCATGAATATAAAAATAGTAAGGAGTACTTAAAACAAAATTTTTCAAGATATTTTGAAGGAATTGATGCAAGAAATTATATAAATGGAAAAAGTGAAATGGAAATAATAAATGAATATCAAAACATTTCGGATTTTTATGAGAATGCAGACATTTCTCTAAAAGAATATTGCGGTATTAAAGATCAACAAGAAAGAAGAAAAATTAAAAGAGAAAAATATAAGTATTATATAGAAATAAGAATAGCAGATATTTCTAATAAGAACTTAGTTGAAGAATATCTTAAAGAAATTAGTACTATTAGGAATGCTCCAGATATTTCAAAAAAATTAAAAGATTTAAATTTTTCATTAAAAGATATTTTTGATAATTCTAATAAAAAAATATATAGAATTATGGATAATTTTAATAAAAGATACGAAAATGCAATTCATCATTATGGATTAGAGTTATTTGATTCTTTAATTTTAAGTAATGATGGTTATTTTAGTGCTAAATGTGGAAGTGAGAAGGAGTTTAGCAGTAGGAATTTCTACTCTACTTGCGGTAATGACGAAATTAAAAAAGATTATAAAATGCCAGGTACACAGTATCAAATATTAATTCCATTTCAGCATAAGATAGCAGAAAATCAATTTGGCTGTCCGAATATTAATATTATGTATAAGGCAGTTGAAAAAATGAATGTTTATTTTTTAAATGGTCTTACCTCAAATAGTCAACTTGAAAAAAGTTTACAAAAGAAAGTAGGGTCATACTATTTAATACTTAAAGAAAACTCTAATTTTAATAAGTTAGAAGAAAAAGAAAAAAAGATATCAAATCTTGCAAGTATATTAATGGATATAATTGAAGGTAATTCTATATATGTTTTTAATGCAAAAGAGATACATAATGTAGAACTATTTGTTAAATCAATTATATTTTTTATAACAAGAAAGTTGAATGATGATTTTTATTATATAGCAATTAGAAACTGTTCACCTATTGATATTATAGAGATTATTAGAGTGCTCGCTATATTTTATAATAAAGAGGGTATAAGTAAAATTACAGCAAATATTGAATTCTTTTTATACAATGATACTCAAGAAGAATTTTGGGTTTCAGGAAAGAATATTAAAGATGTTTTAAATATTGTTACGAAGAGTGGATTAACAAGAGGATATAGAACATTTATATCGGATATATTTGAATCTCTTTTAAGAAAAAAACCTTATGCTAATTATATAACTGAAAATAGCTTAAATATTCTTCCTTTTGATATATTAATTAAAGAGAAATCAAACCAAATATCATTATTTGAAAAACATACAAAGAATATTTTAAATAAGAGTATGCTTTCAAATGAAACTGGTTTTAGGCTAGAACATACACATATTAGGATTGGTTCAAAAATACATTTAGATTCGTTTTATGAAGCAGAACTTTTATTTCATAATAGCTATTACACTTCTAGATTTACAAAGATTATTAAACAAAGATTATACGATAATTATGAAAAGGATGGCAAAATATTTACTGATTTTGATGAAGAAAAAGATACAATTATTATTGGATATGAAATATATTCTGAGATGTTAATCTATGAACTGTCAAAAATTATTGGTAAACATGTTACATACACAATATTTATTAATTCTCATAATCCTTATTTGGGAAAAATTAGAAATATAGAAAATATTTTGGAAAAAATAAGTAAGAATTTTCAAGTTATATATATTGTTCCTATTAGTACTACATTAACAACTTTTGAAAAGATTGAAAAGCAATTTTTAAAATATGTTAATAATGAATTTAAATTTAAGAGCTACTATATAAGTGTTATTGAAGTTAGAGACAATAGGAAAGAAATAACGGAACAAGAGAAAGAATATTGGAAATCTATTTCTTTTTCTGATAGATATATTGAATATTCTTTAGAAGATAATAAACTTTTTTGTAGAAATATAAGGTATCTTATTGAAGTAAATGTTAATTGGAAAGATGCTCTTAAATGTGAATTATGTTATCCAAACAAATCAATAAATGAAATTCCATTGATTGAAACAAATAGAAGTTCAGTAGTACCAATGCAATTGATTGGAATTAAACCTAAAGAAAGTATGACATTTGAAAATTTAAATATCAATCTAAATGATGATAATAAAGAGAGAATTGTATCATTAAAAAATTATCTATATTATGGTCATTTGTTACGAGGAAATAAACACTATCGATACTATATTGATACAGAAAATTATTTTTTAGATAAGCAAGAAAAAATATCTGAATGGTTAGAAAATAATATTTTAAAGCAAGAAATATCAACTAATATGAATATATTAACATATAATATTATAATATCACCTTTACACGCTAGTAATTCATCTTTTGTAAAAAAAGTTCATGATATTCTTTTTAATGAGACAGCATTAGTTGTTCATATTGATACTGATAAGGAGTATAGAGGAAATTTTTATACAAAATATAATTATATCAAGGAAATTTATGATAATTTATGTAAGGCTGACATGAAAGCAATTATTAATGTTTATTATGTTGACGACGAAATTATACATGGTAATTCAATTTTAAGGGCTAAAAGTTTAATTAAAACACTATTTTATAATGAAAATTATAATTCAAAA
>Ga0129308_1002685_pt1 | contig 14364 bp, 14 predicted proteins | sample L827metagenome_FD_94440 | JGI IMG/M metagenome (GOLD analysis project Ga0129308, IMG submission 94440) | Ring-tailed lemur group fecal microbial communities from Wisconsin, USA - L827 metagenome | ecosystem: Host-associated > Mammals > Digestive system > Large intestine > Fecal | place: USA...
ACCGGATCCGTCATATCCGCATAGATAAAATGAATCTTGTCCTTGATATGCTCGACATTGCCGTAATCCACCACGCTCTTACGGCGCATAATTCCATAAACCTCATAGCCCTTCTCAAGCAGAAGCTCCGCAAGATAAGAACCGTCCTGACCTGTAATTCCGGTAATTAAAGCTCTTTTCATGATAATCTCCTTATTCTGGCTATCGTAGCTGCTCCGTACCTTCACAGCTACACGCGTTTCTTGTATTATTTCCCTGATCCGTCAGCCTATACCTGCCGGACACTCGTACACGTAAGTATACCATCTTTTTACAATATGGGCAATCATTTCTTAGATATACTCATCACGATTGCAGATTTTCAGATTCTCAAGCACCTTCTTAATGTCTCCAGCACTGTTCTTCGCACAGATCAGCATCGCATCCGACGTATCGACAATGATCATATCCTCGAGGCCAACCGTCGCAATCAGCTTCTTTTCTCCCTGGATAATGCAGTTGTGCGTATCAATCGTAATGATATTCCCGTTCACGACATTGCCAGACTCATTCGTCTTCTTGATCCGCTCCACCGCGAGCCACGATCCGACGTCATCCCAGCCAAACGCACCCGGGATAATATAAATGTTCTTCGCCTTCTCCATAATGCCGTAGTCGATCGACTGCGACTGCATCGCCCGGAACTCCTTCTCGAGCACACTGTCCTCCTCCGGCGTCCCGATCGCGTCCCTGATTCTCTCCAGGCCCGCATACGTGTCCGGCATCAGGTTTTTGATATTGTTCAGAATACTGGAAATCTTCCACGTAAACATACCGCTGTTCCAGAGATACTCCTCGGTCGCGATATACTCCTTCGCCACCTCCAGACTCGGCTTCTCGACAAACCGGTCCACCTGATAAGCGCGCCCCTCTGTGATCCCCGGACAGAACTTAATATAGCCGTAGCCCGTCTCCGGATAATCCGGCGTAATCCCGATCGTCACGAGATTCTCACCCTTCTCGGCCACCTCGCAGGCGTCCCGCAGAACCGTCTGGAACATATTGTTGAACTTGATCAGATGATCCGACGGCAGAACATACATCACCGCATCCTCATACTTGCGCGAAATATGCATCGCACCAAGCCCGATGCACGGCGCCGTGTTCCGTCCAACCGGCTCACACAGAATATTCTCCTCCGGAAGCCCCGGAAGCTGCTCCAGAACAAGCTGCCTGTAATCCCGGTTCGTCGCGATATAAATGTCCTCCAGCTCCACAAGCGGGCGGATACGCTCCACCGTGAGCTGAATCATCGTCTTCCCATCATCCGTCAGCGACAGGAACTGTTTCGGTAATGTCTTGCGGCTACGCGGCCAGAAACGCTCTCCGCGGCCGCCGGCCATGATTAATGCTGTTTTTTTCATGATGAAATCCTCCTATCAAAAAAGAATCCTATTTGGAATATTTATCTTTTGTGTAAAATGGTCGGAAATAATCCAAAAATATTCTATTCCAAACAGGATTCTCTTTGTGTAAGTATATCACTAATTCACTCATATGGAAATACATAAATTTACTTTTCGGAAAATCTCGCCTTGCGTTGCAAAATACTTTTGAATCAAAGACGATAATACTCAATTGATATTATTTTCAAACTCATCAACTCAGAACTTTTCTGAGCTTACTCTCCATCTCTCTCAACTGCCGATTTACCTGCTCATCCTCCGACTGAAATGCCAGCAGCTCCCAAATATACCCCTGCTCCTTCATTAGTCTCCTGCTTTCAGGATAAACCAGTTCATAAACAAAAGATGCATACCCCGCCAGATTGTCAAGCCGTGACTTTCTCAGGCTTCTCAGTACAGCATGCCCCTCGTCAAAGCACCTGAGTACCTCGTCCGTAAAACGCTGTCTTTTCAGCTCCTCATAGGTCACTCCATAGATATCAACAGGGTCCTTCTCAACAACCACCTTCATGATATCTATCTTATCCGCATCCCTCAAAATATCACAAAAGCATTTCGTCTCATCATCCAGATCATCCGGCAGTCTGTAATCACTGTGATATGCTATCGCGTCCCTGATGATTTTTAATTTTCTTTCATTCTCTTTAGAATCGCAGAGATATCCATTAATTCCATGCTGTTCAAAAAGAATCTCTACACCCAGATCAGCATGCTTGACTGACCTGGCATCCTCAAAGGTCCCGTATCGGCGGATCTGCTCAAAACGGCCAATATCATGCAGCATACCAATCAGCCAGGCCAGATCCACATCTTCTTCCTGCAGACCAATTGATTTCGCTATTTGCTCACTCAGGTCTGCTACCCTGTAGGTGTGCTCCACCTTTAATACTACCTTGGTATCACCATCTTCGCAATATGCAGCCACATAATCATTAAATTTCTTGTTTACAAAATCTCTGTCAATTATTTGCATTTTCTTATTTTTCCAAAAAGTACTTACAAAAAACAATTATCAGACTACTCCATACTTTCCTGCACTTAGAAACAACTTTCGAGAATATAAAAGAAAAACCTATCGCAACGCCAATACATACAGGTAACAATACAGCAAACAAAACCGTTGACGACAAATACTCACTGAACTTTTTATATAAAATCCACTGTATATAATATACCGCATACACATGTGTCAAATATAGATACAGCGAATTGCGTCCCATCCAGCATATACCGTCAATTCCCCGCTCTAACATAGTATATTTTATATGAAAAGGATAATCTAAACCTATCTCCAACAAAGCTCCCCACGCAATGGATATTGCCAATGGAACAAAACAAAAAGCAAACGGTTGATTTGAGAAGAACAGAATCATAGTCATAATCCCGTATATTACAATTATCATCATATTTGTAAGAATACTCTTCTCTACAATCTCTCTCTTTCTTCTAAAATAGATCTCCATTCCACAAGCCAGACATGGAAGCTGAGAAATAGCACTAAAATAGAAAAAAGTATTATTCCCTACCGCTTCAAATCCTTTCCATCTCCCTAATAAATACATGCTTGTAATACATCCGCCGATTAAGATAATATGTATTTTTTTATTATGTTCCTGCAAATGGTACAGTAACGGAAATACAAGCCACATGATTACCAGAGTACCAATATACCAGCCTCCCAGTACCACATTATTGTTTGCAAATGAAACCAGGCCATTCAGAAACAGCAGATTCACAAAAATGGCATTCCTGTTTGTGTTAGTCAAAAACGGGATCTGAATCTGACGGGTAATAATAAGGGTGGTCAGACAATAATAAATCAGAATAGAAAAATACCATGGCAAAAGAATTCCGACACTTTTGCCCCTTTCCCCAAGAAATTTTTTCTTAAAATCCGATTTAAAAATACCTTTTTTCTTATCAGCGGAATGGCACATCAAATAGCCTGACGCTACAAAAAACATCTGGCAGCCTAACTGCCCTAAACCGCATAGCCGAACAATTGAGACATTGATTCCTGGAATCACCTGAGACGCATGGCAAATCATAATCATTAAGATCGCAATTCCCTTTAACAAATCAATATTTCTATTCCTGTCCATTTTTTGTTTCTCTTTTAATATCATATTGTGATAAGCCTTTTTAATTTATTTTTAGCCGGAATCTCAACCAAATGAAACGTAACATATGCTAAAACAAATGTAACCGGCAAAGAAATTGCCGCATTCCTGTAAGAACTGATTTTCCATCCTGCCAATTCTGAAATCAACTGCTGGATAGGAAATCCCCACAAATACATGGCATAAGAATACCGGCCCAGCTTTGAGAAATTACCAAAATACTGTCTACCCCCGAACCAGAACGTAATCATGATATATGGCAACAGCAAAATGATAGCTGGTTCTAAAATCCCTGCTACAGAACTGAACACCAACAGGACAACAGCCAGATATGCGTAAGTAGTTTTTAAAGTAATCTTTTCTCTGTAAATCCAGTACAGCATTCCCATATAAAACAGCAGGCAAGGACGCAGCACCATCCTTATAACGGGCATTCTCCCAGATATAAAATAGCCAAGCAACGCCCCCGCACAGACGAGAGGTATTGTCTTTTTTAAATGCTCACGTGACAGTATTTTAATCTGGAAACCGATGCAGCACGCAACATTGCAGGCAAATTCCACTGGAAGCGTCCACAGAGAACCGTTTACGGTAGACGTATAGGAAGCATTTTGGAACACGCCGGGCAGTTCGTGCTGAAGCAGCATAAAACCATTCAAAAAATACTTGTACGTCGAGGCATTGAGAAAATATTCTGATACTTTCAGTTCTGTCACAAACGCCCCAGCCAACGTGCATAAAATAGTCACAAACATCAAAGCAGGCAAGATTCGTTCCAGCCGTAGTAGTACATATCTGCGCAAAGAAAGCTTTTTGGTCGTAATATCCCGGGCAGCTAAATATCCTCCACACAGGAAAAAAACAGCTACAGCAAAAGCGCCAAAATCTAACTGTCCTTTTGTCGCTTTCCATAACCATTCATGATCAAATCCACCATCCACAAGTACAAAAGAATGATGAAAAATCACCAGGACTGCTGCCACAAAACGTGTCAGCTCCAGATTTGAACTTCTGTTTTTCATTATTTATTACCTGACATTCAATAATATTTTGCCGACTTAGAATAGAACACCATAATTGCCTTCGTGATCCATTTAGGCCAAAATCGATGCAGAATTTCAAATTCCTCATTATACCTTTTATTGGTATTCTTTAACAGTACTGCCGTTGCATTCTCCTTGTTCATCCGATGAAACAGCAGCACATCCTTTACATAAACAAACTCACCTTTTTTCCTTGAAAGCCGTTCCCACAAATCCCAATCCATAGATGCCTGAAATCTCTCATCAAAGCATACCTCTGGCATTTCTTTCATTACGCAGACAACAGACGGATGGGTAATAGGATTCCCGAAACACTGTAACAGGCGTTTTGCCAAAATCGTCCTTCGGAAACAGAGTATCCGAACAGGCCAGGTCAGTATCCTTTTAATGCGCACCATCACTGACGGCCGTTGATCTATCTGATCGTTATGCATCTCTAAATAATTGCTAAAAGCAAGAATCGGAGCTTTCGCCTTATTCAAATTCAATAAATTTTTTTCTACAAAATGAGAATCCAGAATATCGTCCTGATGCGCAAGAAGCCCAAGCTCTGTCTTTATCTGCTTCATCGCAAAATTATAATCCTTCACATGCCCTCCTGCAGGATTTACACAAACCTCAATGTTGTATCGATCCGCAAGTCCCTGTATATAGCTGTTCGGAGTGGAAGTTGAGATTTTTACATTTGCGGGAACCGTTTGTCCCAAAACTGCCTCAATGCATTCCTGCAGGAATGGACATTCCTTATAGGCACATATTACAATCGTCAGATCATTACCCGAATATTTTTTTGCCATATCCATCTTAATATCCTCAGCACGCTATTAATTATACTTTTCCATAATTTTTTTTATCGCTGCATTATCACCATATATAATTTTAGAATCATAAGGCCTCTCCGGAAACGCTCCGTATTTCAGAGAAATATCGAGATGCTTTTCGGCAATAAAGGCTTCCACCTTGTCTTTCAATGAAACAGGCTTTCCCGTACACACATTAATAATTCCTGTATATTCCGTCTGTGTACTGGCGGCCACAATCATCTTGGCCAATTCCTCAATCTGAATAAAATCATACTGATTCACGCCGGAATTAAATGGGAACTCTTTCTTTCCGTCCTCAGCTGCCTGAAGCAGTTTTGTAAAAATAGAACTGTTTCTTCCATCGTCTCCTAAGATATAGAACGCCCGAAGCCAATAAATATTAACATCCTGCGTTTTCGCAGATAACAACAATGACTGGCGAAGCGCATTCTTCGCTACCCCATACAACGAAAGCGGATTACAGGGCGTATATTCATCCACCTTTCCTTCCCAGTAGCCTATCTCATGCATCGTTCCCATCGCCGCAATATTCTTACATCCGCCGCGCATCATATTATTCAGAAAAATCACATGATCTGAAAGATGTTCCATATGCTTTGGTGAATTATGAATAAAACCATCCTGCCAGGCGAGGTGAATACATAAATCTGGTTCTCCTAACTGATGGAAAATATCTTTCTCGCCAGAAAAAATGGGGGCATCTGAGAGCACCGCCCGGCTGTCAACCTCTTTATAATGCAAATCAGAGGCAATAACCTCATGTCCTCGATTCAACAATTCTTTTACCACATAACGCCCCATATATCCACTTGCGCCAGTTACTAATACCTTCATACTGTTTGCTCCTCCTATTCTTATTTTTCGCTGTATACTCCAGTTATGTTTATCACTTTTTCATGTTCATAATAACAATTCCAATAATAATTACCACTGCACCCACAATCATATTTAAAGTCAGCTTCTCCTTTAAAATAAGGCAGGAAACTACTAAGATCAATATGTTCACAATGCCGCCCAAGATTGGTATAATAAATCCCAAATCAAATTTGCTGACCACACCTAAATACAAACAAAAACTTAATCCATAGCAAACAATCCCCAACAGTGAGTAGACAGAAACTGCCATACCGATCACTGGTATTACAAACGAAGTACTGGTCACAGAATTACTTCCGATCTTTACTAACGTCAATCCGGAAACCGACAGAACGACATACAATGCACACAATAAATAGCCCATTTTTTATTCTTCCCCATTTCTTTCCTTTTGTTTTTCAATCGCCATCTCCAAAGTCCGTATTCTTTTCTCTAACAGTGCTTCATTCTGGATCAGATTCTTAATTTTATTTGTTTGCTTCGATGCAATAGAGGTCAATGCCAGTAACAAGATAATGATAAACCCAATTGCCAATGTAAACAAACCGTTCATCGTCTCCACGATCCCGAACAGCGCACTCAATCTCTGCAACAAAACCGGAAACAACACCAGGCAAAACATAACGCACCCGATTGCCAGCCACAGCAACGAATACTTTAACGTAAGACATTTCGTTTTCAGAAGCCGGAACACAACGCAAAAATATAACAGTATACAAATAATCAAAACAATTCTCAGTCTATCTGTCATTTCATATCCTCTTTCTTATGGGACATCCTGCATAAAATTATCGCAAGAGATACTTTTATCATATAGTATAAAGAACGCCATGCGTAAATAGAGCTTTTGCCAGTGACTCTTTCCTTCATAATCACAGGCATCTCGCAGATCCTCGCTCCCTTTAGCGCCGCATACACGATCGCTTCCGGCTCTGGATAATCTGTTGGATACTCTTCTGAATAAAGCTTAATATATTTCTTATTTACCGCACGGTAACCACTGGTCACATCCAGGATTTTTTGTCCACAGCACAAATGGATCAAACTGCTCAAAAAAGAAATACCCATTCGTCTCATTCCAGAGGACTGAAAACCTTCACGTTCAATAAATCTGGAACCAATCACAATATCTGCCTGGCTGCTTATAATTGGCTCAATAACCTTTTGCAAATATACTGTATCATGCTGCCCGTCGCCATCAATCTGCACTGCTACATCATAGCCCTGCTCCAGAGCATACTTATACCCCGTCTGCACACCCCCGCCAATTCCCAAATTCATCGGGAGATTAATATAGTTTGCTCCCAGCTCATTTAATTTTTGTAAAGTATTATCTCTGGAACAGTCATTAATTACAACGTAATCCGCTTCCTTACAATCCTGTTTCAGTTTTTCAATCACGCCTTGAATACTCTCCGCTTCATTATAAGCCGGTATAATCACTAAAACCTTCATCATTTCTTTCCTCATTCAGTATCTGACTCCTGCGGATTCAAATACACCTTTGTTACATCCAGATTTTTATACAGGATATAGTCAGCCGGTAGCTCGCATACAAATTCAACCTTTTCAGGATTTATAAGAACTTCTCTCTCACAATTTTTTATCAATATATAATCCACCTGCGTAAGGTCATCGTAAATTATGCCCGTCCACTGCATCGGAATAAGCTCTGCATTCAAGTCCACCACATTATCATCCAAATAACCACTACTAATTAAAAGACTTTCATCTGCAATAAACAGTTCCTGATCCACATAGGTATCGGTTTTTCTGGTCTCTGGTCCCCCCGCAGTTGCGATCAGAAGCATGTTTCCAGGAAGAGACATCTCTCTTAATCTGGCATTAAGAAAATCAACCGCCTCAATCTCCTCTTCAGCTACACAATACTGTTGTCGCCACTCAGGATAGCCACAAAAAAAATTTATAAAATTTATACCTATCATTCCTGTTAGAAATACCCTTTTAAATATTCCTAGCCTGCAAAGCAAAAGAATTGTCCCCAGAATTAAAATTATTACAATAATTTCCCGAATAACAAGCATTTGCCAATTTGTATCGAATTTTTCAAAAGGGATAAACTCAATCCCCTGTAGAAAATGCATATATAACAGGCTTGTATTATCTACATGGCTGCCAGATTTTATCCTGTCAATTATTCCAATATACAAAAAGGAATATAAACCAATCATTCCCCAAATTTTTTTGGAAACATTTTTTAGCTGAACTTTTCCCGTTGTTAGAATATAAAAAAACAGAATTAAAAATCCAACTGCCAGCGGTTCAACATACCTGACATGCTGACGCAGGGAACGATTCCCGAACTCTTCCCGAAAAGAGATCAGATAAGTCGTAGCTGCACACCCGATGATCAGTGCATACAGAAGGAAATCACAAAACCGGACCACTTTATCATCTTTTTTTTCAATCAGAACAGGAGGCAAAATTACTGGAAATATTCCAAAAGCCAAAACTGCTATTAAACCATTATATAAAAACGCATACCCTATATAAATCAACGCTTTTATTCCAGATGTCATTTGCAGACTGCTGGCCATTCCACCCTCAACGTATCCATTCACCATTCCTTTAAAAAGCGTAGCTTTCAGCCCGAGATAACAGACAGCAAAAGAAAAGCCCGCAAGCAGGACATTAAGAAATACGGTAGGAAAGCGCTCTCTTTTTTTCAAAAACGACATGAAATTCATCAAAAGATACGCCAATAAATAATATATTGCTATTTCCTTCGTCATATAGGCTAAATAACATAAAACGCCAAATACTATATTCAAAAAAACTCTCTGCTTGCAGGATACTGATTCAAGAATCCTCCAAAGTGTATAAATCACCCATAAAGAAATCGGTAAAAATAACACTTCACTCATAAAAGTCATGATATACAGCATAGTAGGAAGTGTTGCGCCAAAAATAACAATTCCATAGACACATTTACTGTCCTTCAGTATTCTGTGGGCTATCCCATATATCGGAAACACCGAACTGGCCATGACAATACTGTTAATCCATGCTATCGCACAAATCTGTGCCTGGGTAGATTTCAGGAGAAAGGCCGGCATAATAACCACAGAATATAATATTTTCTGGAAATCTGACGAATGATTCTGCACTTTAAATGTACCGCTGTGGAGCAGGCTTTTGCTTATACTAATATAATTTAATTCATCCAAATACACAGCAATCTGTTTTGGAAAATCACACAAAAAACCATAAATCAGCACACTTGCCACAAAAATGAATAGCACAAAAAGAAACTGATGCTTTTTTAGTTTTTCATTTATATTTACTCTGTCTTCAAAATCCATAACACGGACCTCCTGCAACAGCCAAGATAAAGCAATAATCTCCATGCAAAATGTATACTTTTTTACGTTTAAATAATTATTTGAAAATTTATATTAGAATATACCATATCACTTGATTTTGCAAGCATTTTTACAGATAGCGTTAAAATCAGGCAATTGCTTAGCAAAGGAATAAGCAGTGAGCCTGTATTTGCCAGGCTTCCCTCTGAGCAGGTACTTTGTTCGTAACCGCTTTTTACAAAAGAACAGATGGATAGCATGAGAAAAGAAAAGTAAGCACATTAAGCACTTACCAAACTTCCTATATTTACCTCACTAATTTTTTGATCGAAACGCCCAAAACTTATTCAACACAAAATTAATCGGCACACTCACCAACAGGTTGATTATAGGAGCAAACAGTTTCGGAATACCAACCCTCTGCACCCACAGTATTGAAAGCACACTATTCAGAAACAACCCTGTAAACGCATAGGAAATATAAGTCTTCAGAAGTGCCTTAGGCCAAGGTACACAGTCATCATCCGCCTCAAAAACATATTTCCTGTTCCAGTAGAATGACCAAAGCACACTCAAAACAAACGCGATAACGTGTGAAATCAGATAATCTACAGAAGGAAACAAACCGCCTCGTTGAAAAAAAAGAAGCGCTATCACATAAATCACATACGAAATCACCGTATTACTCAAGCCAACAATACCAAATTTAACAAACTGGAGGAATTTCCCCCAGTTGTCTTCTGAAATTTTCAAATGAAAAATCTTATAAACAATAAATCTCAGGCAGCGATCCAAAAGCTTCCATAAACGTTGTCCTGTACTCTCCATTTTCCTCATCCTTCTTCTACTGTCGTTCTAACCCAATTAATTGTCTCACGTATACCATCCTCAAACTGCACACTTAATACGGCTCATCTCTCCCGCACATAGTTTCGCCATCCCGTATCCGTTCTCCGAAAAAATGGCGTATCCGGACGCAATCTTCTTTCAACACTCCCGACACATCAAAAGAATCCATATCGTCAAGTCAACAAAAAACTCTGTGAATCAGCGGACTTTCTGGAATCTAGTTCGATCTCACCGAGCTCAGACGGACAAATTCATACGCCTCCGTCCCATAACTGACACAACGCTTCAGAAACGCCGCTCCAACAGCTCCCGTTGCTCTGTTACCGCAATACGTTTCATACGATTTCTCCCACTATCTGCTCACCGCATCAATAATTGTCTGAGCCATATAATCAATCATCTCATCCGTCATACCCGGATATACACCTACCCAGAACGAGTGATTCATAATAAATTCTGTTGTCTCCAAATCACCTGACACACGGTACGCATCCGTGCCGCGGATCTGGTCAAAACATGGATGTTTGATCAGGTTTCCACTGAACAGAAGCCTGGTCTGTACATTGTGCTGTTCAATGAACGACGTCACCTCATTGCGGTCAAGTCCACTCTCCGGTCTGACACTGATCAGGAAGCCGAACCACGACGGACGGCTGTTTGCTGCTGCCTCCGGCAGAATCAGCTTGTCCTGTACACTGGCAAGCGCATGATAAAGCCTCTCCCAATTGTGCCGGCGTCGCTCAATAAATGCCGGAAATTTCTTAAGCTGCACGCAGCCAATCGCAGCCTGCATATCCGTCACCTTCAGATTGTAGCCGAAATGGCTGTATACATATTTATGATCATATCCTTGCGGCAATTCCCCATACTGTCCATCGAACCGATGCCCGCAGAAATTATCATGTCCCGACGGGCAGATACAATCGCGTCCCCAGTCACGGAATGACAGTATCAGCCTGTTGAGCTTTGGATTGTCTGTATAGACGCAGCCACCCTCACCGAGTGTCATATGATGCGGCGGATAAAAGCTGCTTGTCCCGATATCGCCCCAGGTTCCTGTATATTTTGTCACTCCGTCGATCGTATACTGTGTGCCAAGCGCATCGCAGTTGTCCTCGATCAGCCAGAGATTATGTTTCTCGCAGAATGTCTTTACTGCCGAAAGATCAAACGGATTACCAAGTGTATGCGCAATCATGACTGCTTTCGTCCGTTCCGAAAGCGCACCTTCCAGTTTTGTCACATCAATATTGTACTGCGGCACCGTCACATCGACAAATACCGGCACTGCTCCATACTGCAAAATCGGCGTCACTGTCGTTGGAAATCCACAAGCAACAGTAATCACCTCATCCCCCCGCTTAATCTGACGCTCGCCAAGCTCCGCTGCTGTCAACGTCATAAATGCCAGCAGATTTGCAGATGAACCACTGTTCACAAGATGAGCAAACCGCACACCGATCCACTGCGCAAACTCCTTTTCAAACTGCTCCGAAAAACGGCCTGTTGTCAGCCAGAAATCGAGCATTGCATCCGTGAGTGCACACATTTCCTTCTCGTCATACACGCGTCCTGCATAATTGATACGTTCCCCTGCCTGGTAGGGCTCTTTCTTCTCCTTAAAATCATGGTAATACTCCGTTACCATCTCTTTAATCTGTTCTCTTGCCTCTGCTTCATTGTTCCAGTTTCCCATATCTGTCCTCCATCTGCTCTCTATCTATCCAAAAATTCACGAATCTGTCTGTCCATGCATACCCCAATATCTCCACCGTTCATCCAGCATCTGCTCCACTCCACAACTTTCCCGACCGCAGTCTCCAGATCCCAGCGCGGACTCCATCCAAAGACCGTCTTCAGCTTCGAGCAATCCAGCTTCAGGAAATTCGCCTCGTGCGGACCACCGTCATACTGATTCACCCATGTAAGACCGTTTCCCCATTTTTCAGTAAACAGATCAACCAACGCACCTGTCTGAAAACAATCCCGGTCATCCGGCCCTACATTATAGTATCCCGCAAAATTTTCGTCCCCATACTGTTTTGCCGCAATCATCAAATACGCATACAGCGGCTCCAGCACATGCTGATACGGTCTCGTCGAAAATGGATTTCGGACTATAATCCTGTCCCCACTGACCGCAGCTCTGACGCAGTCCGGTATGATACGGTCATTTGCAAAATCCCCGCCGCCAATCACATTACCTGCCCGCGCCGTAGAAATCCGCACTCTCCCATCTGCAAAAAAGCTATTTTTATATGAGTGTGTCACCAGTTCCGAGCACGACTTGGAATTGGAATACGGATCGTATCCGTCCAGTTCCTCATTCTCCCGATAGCCCCACGGCCACTCCTTATTCAGATAAACCTTATCCGTTGTCACATTCAGAAAAGACCGTACACAGTCACTGTTCCGAATACATTCCAGAATATGAACCGTTCCCATCACATTTGTCTCATACGTATACACAGGATCCCGGTAGCTATCCCTCACAATCGGCTGCGCAGCAAGATGAAGCACAAGCTCCGGAGATGCCTCATCAAACGCCCGCTTCAAAGCATCATAATCCCGGATATCTCCAATTACCGAATGAATATCCTTGTCAATCTCTGCAATTTTAAACAATGACGGCTCTGTCGGCGGCTCCAGCGAATACCCTGTAACCTCCGCCCCAAGGCTCACAAGCAGTCTGCAAAGCCATGATCCCTTAAAGCCAGTATGTCCAGTCACAAAAACACGTTTTTCCCTGTAAAAATCCAGATCAAAGCAATCCTGTCCCATCCAAAACACTCCTGTTCCTCTTTCTCGTACAGTGCAGCTTTGTAATCCACTGCCCTTTTCTCCATCCGTTTTCAGGATTACTACCATTTCTTCCAAGGAGCCTTTCCCTGCGCCCACAGATTCTCCAGAATATCCTTCTCGCGTTTCGTATCCATACACTGCCAGTAGCCAGTATGCGCATATGACATCAATTCTCCCTGACTGGCAAGCCGTTCAAGCGGAGTACGTTCAAAAACAGTATCATCTCCATCAATATAATCAAAAATCTCCGGATTCAGCACCATATACCCAGCATTAATCGGCGCTCCATCCGACGCTTTCTTCTCCCGGAATGAATGTACTGCATTATCCCCTCCAATATCAAGAATTCCCTTCTGCTGCTCCAGCAAAACAGAGGTGAGCGTCGCTGTCTTTCCGTGCGACAAATGAAACTCAAGCAACTTCCTGATATCTACATCGCAGACGCCATCACCATACGTCATCATAAACGGTTCATCACCAACATACGGCTGAACCCGTTTAATCCTCCCGCCTGTCATGGTATTAAACCCGGTATCTACCACGGTCACCTTCCACGGCTCTGCATGCTGATCATGCACTATCATCTTATTGCCCTGTGTAAAATCAAAGGTAATATCCGAGGTGTGAAGGAAATAATCGGCAAACCACTCCTTGATCACATGCTGCTTATATCCGGCACAGATAATAAACTCGTTGAAACCATAGTACAGATACTCTTTCATAATATGCCAGAGAATCGGCTTACCTCCAATCTCAATCATCGGCTTGGGCTTGTACTCAGATTCCTCCGATATTCTCGTACCAAAACCACCTGCCAAAATCACTACCTTCATTCTATAATTCCTTTCTGAATAGACATGTTCTTTCTTTATATATTTGTTTATATCATTATTATCTCCAAATTTTTTATTGCTTCAGCCTTTTTAAAGGAAATAACAACATAGGTTCAACTAATCAAAATTAATTCTTTCTTCTTCTATTACCAATGGTCGATTCATTATTCGAGCATTCATCGCCATTATATACTCTCCAAGATATCCCAAAAATAAAAGCTGAACACCACCCATAAAGAAAATTGCAAT
>Ga0129308_1002686_pt1 | contig 14360 bp, 10 predicted proteins | sample L827metagenome_FD_94440 | JGI IMG/M metagenome (GOLD analysis project Ga0129308, IMG submission 94440) | Ring-tailed lemur group fecal microbial communities from Wisconsin, USA - L827 metagenome | ecosystem: Host-associated > Mammals > Digestive system > Large intestine > Fecal | place: USA...
CGATACTGGCTCTCCACTTCAAATCCCATAATATCCCTGTAAAACTCTATCGACTGTTCCATGTCTTTAACGATCATCGTTGAATACTTGACTTCCAATTTCATTATGTCCTCCTCCAATCGGTCATAACAGCATGCTTATTTTATCTTCACACTCTTTTTTCATATGTTTCAGAAAATTACCTTACTTGTTAAGAGTATCACAATGTATCAGATGCGTCAACGCAACTTTTTTCCAGAACACGAAATATTCTTCCGTTTTCAAAAGATGACACAACTGTTTTATGCTTACCGCACGATTGTCATATTTGGATTGCGCAATCTAGGCGTTCCGGCATCAGTCCGCTTCAAATCGGGATGCCTTCTTGAAAAGCCTTCCGCGGTGTGCTATGCTGGATTACAGAAAAATGACGGCGAATTTATCAAAGAAAGCGTATGATCATGACAGCAAAAAAGAAAATAAAGTATCATAAAATCGACCAGGCTTTGCAGGAACAGATTCGAGCTGACCGCACAGCCGGCATTATCAACCCTTACCGCTGCAGCGACGAACAGGCGATTCGCAGAGTGCCCAGAGACAAACCGAATCTCTGGCGCCCGGCGTTTGTCCGCGACATAGAAAAAATCCTGCATCTTCCGGTCTACAACCGCTATGCGGACAAAACACAGGTCTTTTCCTTTTATCATAACGATGATATTACGCGGCGCGCTTTACATGTTCAGCTCGTCTCCCGCATCGCCCGTAATATTGGTGCAGTGCTTGGTCTGAATCTGGATCTCATTGAAGCCATTGCGCTGGGACACGATATCGGACACACGCCGTTCGGACATGCCGGGGAACGTTTTTTGAGCGATCTGTTAGAGGCGCACACCGGCCGCGTTTTCAATCACAATGTACACAGCGTCCGCGTGCTGGATCAGCTTTTCGCACGAAACCTGACACTGCAGTCGCTGGACGGAATTCTCTGCCACAATGGCGAATTTGAACAGCAGGAATACCGTCCCATTTATGATAAAACTTTCACAGAATTTGATCATGAAGTCGAAGCCTGCTACCAGAACGGCGGCAAAACGATCAAAAAACTCGTGCCTTCCACACTGGAAGCCTGTGTCGTCCGCATCTGCGATATGATTGCCTACCTCGGAAAAGATCGTCAGGATGCCCGCACAGCCCGCCTCATTGACAGCAATTATAAATTCCAGACAGAAAAAATCGGTACCGAAAATGCAGCCATCATCAATAATCTAACGGTGGATATCATCGAAAACAGCTATGGAAAGGATTATATTCTGCTGAGCCCGGAGGCTTATCAGGATTTGAAGCAAGCCAAGAAAGAAAATTATGAAGTGATTTACCACAATGAATCCGTCAATCAGGAATATGTCGACGTGATTCAGCCGATGTTCGAAGCATTGTACGAACGGATGCTGGCGGATTTGCTTTCCCAAAATGAACAGTCCGTGATTTACCAACACCACCTTGCTTTTCTTGCAGAACAGCGTCAGTACTATGACGGACCAGTCTACCTGACAGAAGAACCGAACCAGATCGTTGTCGACTATATCGCCAGCATGACAGATGATTACTTCATCGCACTGCATGAGTTCCTGTTCCCAGACAGTCCGCATCAGATTACGTACAGATCGTATTTTGAGGATCTGCACGTTTAAATAACTGCAATGAGATGAGATAATCGCAGTTCAATTACGCTGCATTCATCTCCAGAAGCACGATACCGCCCTTTTCCTCCTGCCCGGTATCCCATAGACGTTCCAGCGGCAGCCAGTGCGGCTCGCCATAGGTCGCCGCCTTGATATAACATGCATCTCCCCGCTGCTCATATCCAATAATCAGGAACCAGTGCCAGTCAAAAAAGTCAAACTGTTTATCCTGATGCTTCAGCATTAAGTACGGCACCGGAATCCCCGCATCGATCTGTGCGCAAATCGCTGCTTTCGCCTCTGCAGGATCTTCATGCCCTGAAAGCCCCCGCATCTGAATATCCGTCACCTCGACATCCTCCAGATAGTTCCGAAACCCTTCTATGTAAGTATCCAGATCCTTGATCCCGCTGTTGCGCGGTCTGAGATACAGCTTCATCGACATTGCAAATTTTTTATAGTCCTTTTTCGTCATATGTACAAGATCATACGGGTACAGCTCCGGACGATTTTTCTGCAGAGCCAGACAAATTAATGCGTCGCAGCTCGTCAAAGCGGCACAGCCGCCGATGTGCATCCAGGGATCTGTCATCCACCTCTGGTTTCCGCCAAAAGAGCTTCCGATCTGAAAGTAAGCCAGTTCCTTTTTTTCTGTCATCTTCAAATACCTTTCTTTCTCAATTCTATCTAAAATAGACAGCTGTTTTCTGCCTGCGATGTCCATCCATCTTATCATACGGAATCAAAAGCATCAATCCTTCTGTTCAGTTTCTGTTCCCGCTCCAGGTTCATCTGTTTCATCTTCTGACGCACCGCCATTCGCAGCACCGGAAAATTCCGGTCTTCTGAACGTTATCAATACCAGTGTCATTGACAAAACGACTGCCATAAAGTCTGCGGTCGGACCGGCATACAGCACCCCATCGAGACCAAATTGCAGCGGCAGAAAAATCAGCAGCGGAATCAGAAAAAATCCCTGCCGTGATAACGACAGCACGACAGCCTGCTTGACACTGCCGATACTGGTAAAGAAATTTACCGATAACGGCTGCACGCCAAATAAACAGATCATCATCAGATAAATACGCATATACCGTTCCGCGAACTGAAAATAAAGTTCCTCTCCCGAACCAAAAATGCTTACGATCTGCCGCGGAAACAGCTGGAACATAAAAAAGACCACTACGCTGATAAACAATGCAAAAGCAAGCGCCTTTTTGAAAGTTTCCTTTACGCGCGCATAATTTTTCGCTCCCATATTAAAACTCAAAATCGGTTGGCAGCCCTGCGCCAGACCGACGGCAAAAGCAACCAGAACACTGTTGAGTTTTGCAATGACACCGGAAACAGCCAGCGGAATATCGCCGCCATATACGGAAAGTGCACCGTAATAGGCCAGCGTATTATTCATGATAATATTAACCAGCATCATAATCATCTGATTGATAAAATTAGAGGTTCCCAGTTTCGCAATCCTGACAACATATCGAAACTGCAGACCCATCATTTTCATATTGATCCGGAACGTCCTGAAATGAAAGAAATAGCGCAGGCAAAGCAGGAAGGAGACAAACTGTCCGCAAACAGTGGCAGCCGCCGCACCTTGAATCCCCCATCCGAAAACGAACATGAACAGCCAGTCTAAAAATACGTTCAGAACCGCGCCTGCGACAACACACACCATCGAATACGCCGGACTTCCATCTGCCCGAATCAGAAAGCTTCCCGCAGTTGAAAAAAGGAAAAACGGAATTCCAAAGGCCGTAAGTCCCAGGTAAAGCTGTGCATACGGCAGGACATTCTCCGTCGCACCGCACAGCGTTAAAATCGGAGTTTTCAGCAGCAAAATTACACACGCGATCAGCAGACCCACCACCGACATAAGCGTGAGCCCCGTACCAACGAATTTCTCGGCTTCTTCTCTTTTCCTGGCGCCAATGCTGATATTAAAATTTGCTGCAGTTCCAATTCCGATCAACTGTGTAAAGGCCATGGTAAAAATGACCGTAGGAAAAGCTACATTTGTAGCCGCATTTCCAAGCAGCCCTACAAGATTGCCGATAAAAATCTGATCCGTGATGTTATAAGCGGCAGTGACCAGCATGCTGATGATAGACGGAATGGCAAACTTAGCGATCAGCCTGACGACAGGCGCATGCCCAAGTGGATTCTCTGTCTCCTGAATTTGTTTCTTCGCTTGATCCATTTTGATCCCCCTAAATTCCTGTTTCTCAATTATATTAACGCATTTTCGCATCTTTTTCAAATTACAAAACAACATCCTTCCGAAACGGCCGGCACTGCTTTATCGTTTCTCTGCACGGCAAAGCTCCGGTCATAGACCGGAGCTGTAAACAATATTCATGCTTGTTCATTGCCTGCAATGCTGCTGCATTTGGGGGGAATTCATATGTAAAACCTACAGAGGCTTTACTTCTACTTCCAGCGTGATATCCAGCTTTTCCGCATATGCCAGATACTTATCGCATTCTTCATAGGTCAGCATATCGGAGGAAATCAATCCTGTCTGCGTATAATCATCATTTACGAACATCTTCGTAAACAGAGAACCGCACTGTCCCGTCAAGTACATTTCTCCTGTAATCCCTGCTCTTTCAAATGATTCTACACAGCCCGGCGCATACAGATAGGTCTCAACCATAACCTTTTTTCCATCTTTGGTTCCCGTTGCTTCAATTACGAATGCGCCTTCATCCTTTACAAGACCTTCTTCCAGAATTTCCGCAATCTCTTCTCTGTACTTCGGAGCCGGCGGCAGATGCGATACGATCACATCAAACGGAATGAACGTATGTCCCTTATAAGTTTCCTCTTCTCTCTTCAGCAGACCTGCTCTGTATAACGGAGTGGAAAAATCGATACCTACGCCGCCGTATTTGAAGTTGATGTTCTTTGCGCCCTTAAAGTGCGTATCTTTGTTCAGTCCCATATAAACTGTCTCGTCATGAGCATGCTCTACCAGCGTTACCGGTCTTTCGCAGCCCTTGAAATGTCTTACAACAGGCAGTGAGTGCGGCTCTGTTTCCACCAGCACGCCGTCCTTCAGGGCGAACGTCGGGTCGGTCATGTCGGACAGTGCTGTAAACGGTGACCACCAGAATGGCAGAAAACGCTTCGCTTCTACACCCTCATAAACCATCATCAGAATATCGTCACAGGTATCCAGCTCTCTCATGCAGCTCTTTGTTGCCACACACATCATTCCCGGTGCAGAGCCTGTTCCGATGATTGCCATTTTGCCGATATCTGCAAACTTCTTTCCATATTCATCATACATGATTTCCACGCATTTCGGCCACCATGGATCGAGAACATCGGTTGCTGCGAAATCCTGATAATTCGCCTTTACTTCCAGCGCTGCATCGAGTACCTTCGGTGCAAATCGGATCGGCAGTGCATTTACGATCAGATCCACGCCCTGTGCTACTTCTACAATGCTCTTCACATCATTGGCATCTACGATCGCGCCCTTCGCCTTCTTTAAAATCTTCACCAGTTCATCAACAGCTTTCTGGTCTACGTCCGCACAGATGATTTCCCCTACATTCGGTTCTTCGTCCATTCTCTGTGCTACTGTCGAACCCTGTGCTCCTGTTCCTAATACTAAAATCTTCTTTGCCATTTTAACCTCTCCTTTTGATACATAAAGATTTTATGCAAGTTATGAATGAAATAGTTTATCGTTTCATATTTTCTTCCTTCTCTACAGCTTTGCTGATCAGCAGCAGTACAATACCAGCCGCGATGATGATCAGTCCGCCCCATTTCAGCCCGTTGAGGATCTGCGGGATCGCATTGCTGAACATATCGTAATCATCCGGACCCCATTCACCGTAATCGATCTCATACCACTTCAGCCAGATCTGAGCCAGGAAGGAGAACACACCTACGATCAGCAGATAGATGCTGATGCGAAGCGTATCTCCATAAGCCAGACGCGTCTTGCGGTTCAGCGGATTGTGCTCCGGATCCGTCACATACAGTCCACCGTACATCCATTTGAAAATCAGATAGACAATTGGTCCAGTGCCCGTTGCGACAATTCCCATAAAGAAGTAATCTGTACCGTTAACCAGCAGTGCAAAGACGGAAATGATAATCGGCAGTCCGGTAAAGAACGCCAGTCCCGGTTTGCCGCCCGGCATCACATACAAGCCCTGCTTTCTCCGCTCTTCCGGCGGATATTTCTTTCGCAGCTTTACAACCGATATGGAAAGAAGGATATACATTGCGAGGATGAAAACAACCTCCGTGCTTACCAGCGTCGTAAAGTCAGACTGAGCCAAAATCACCGTTACAACTGCCAGGGAAAGAATTCCAATATAAGGAACACCCTTCTTTTTGCTTACTTTCACCATGAACTGCGGACACAGTCTGTCATCCGCCAGTACGAAAAATCCTCTGGAGCCGGATGCCAGATATGTATTAAAGATCGCACACTGAGAAATGATTGCGATTACCAGGAAGATATAGCCCCATGCTTCTCCCAGATAGGTTGTGAGAATTGTAGCATATCCTACTTTCTCCGCACCCATTCCTTCTTCGCTCAGCGTCCAGTTTTCCCAGGAGCCTTCCGGCAGGCAAGCCAGTCCGCCCAGTGTCGGCAGCACATAAGTCAATGCTACCAGCGGCATAGCAATCAGCAGCCCTTTCGGAATGACCTGCGGATTTTTCACCTCTCCTGCCATATTGGAAATACATTCATACCCGCAGTACATCCAGATGCAGATGCAGATTCCGCCGCCGATTCCATCGATCAGCGAATAGTCTTCCGGCATAAACGGTTCAACTGGATTGGTTTTCCAATTGAGAAATCCCACCACGGCGATCAATGCGAACGCCAGAACGATCAGGATAGACAGGATCGTACTTACCTTTTCAACTTCTTTCAGACCCATCAAATTAATAATTGTAAAAATAAGAATCATTCCGATTTTCAATACGTGAACGGCAATATCCGACATCGCGATGGTCTGACTCACATATCCTGCTACCAGCGATACATAAACACCATTGGTAATGTAGGTGGAAACGGTTGCCCACCAGCCGGCCTGAAAGCCCCAGAATTCTCCAAAGGCCTCTTTAACCCAGACATAAACGCCGCCTTCTGACGGAAGCAGTGCACCGCACTCCGCGACCATGTTACTGATTGGATATGCCCAGATAATCGGGAAAAGACACAGCAGAAGGATGGTCATTCCCGGACCTGCTTCCGGAATCATCTCCTCAATTCCGAAGGCACCTGCTCCTACCAGACAGTACAGCATGAATACAATACCAGTTACTTTAACGTCATATTTTTTTAATCCTGCAACACCATGTTGTTGTTCCATATAACTTCCTCACTTTCTTACGTCCTGAATTGTACCTGAATTTTCGCCTCCTTTGTGTCGTATTTTTCTGTGTTGTCTGAATTTTACCTTATTTTCTTACAATTTTTCAATAACACCTTGGTATCAATTGCACGGAAATCTCAATATATACGCAAACTAATTGCTTTTTTGTATCATTATACCACAATACTGTCTGCACAAGAGAATGATGTGTCTATCACAGGATTTTTTACACACAAAAAAACACCTTGCCAAAACAAGATGTTTTCCTTCAATTATTCGTACTGTAAATGTTATGTTTAATCGAGATTGGAGATCTTTGCCAGCAGTTCATGTCTGCTCTGCGTTTCCGTCTTTTTGAAAATATTACTGGCATGACGCTTGACGGTGTTTTCTGAAATGGAAAGCTCCGCCGCGATCTGCGCGTTGCTCATGCCGCAGTTCATCAAATGCATTACATCCAGTTCACGAGCCGACAGACCATACTGATCTTTGATCAGCTTCTCCACCTCTTCCCGCGTCAGCTGCAAGTCCATTTTCTGCAGCCGCAGAGGATCCTTCTTATAGAAATAATAAATCAGAATAATATTGAGGATCGCATAGATCAGAATCAACGGGTCCATCGCATAAATATCCAGCAGATGCTCTTCCGTTTTGAACCACGTCCCGTAATCCCATTCCGCAATCCAGACCATATACCCGATCAGCAGCAGCAGAAACAACAGATTGATTGTCCGCCTCCCGCTGCGCGGATACCGTTTGACGACCTGACGGATGCATACCACGCAGATTCCAATTACGAAAACAACATACCCCACATCCAATATCTGCAGCAGAATTTTTCCCAATCCGGATTTCACAACAATATAAGAATCGAACCGGCCCAATGAAATGGATAACGTTTGTGAACCGACCGCATAGAGGATACTTCCAACCGCAACCCATTTCGGCCGAATCACATCCTCCAGCTCCATCTGTACCAGAATATAGTAAATCCAGACCAGGGTCAGCAGACAGAACAGCACGTCCGAACAGGTAATCAACGCAAACACCAGCTTTCCGGAGCTGTGCTCGCCCAAATAGTAGTAGGCAATAAAATCAATCACCATATAAATGAAAATCGCCCCCACCAAAAGCATCATCGCACGATGCTGCCGATCCCGCTCCTTGGCATTCAAAATGACCGTCAGCGTCATGGTAACGCCGCCCAATAAGATTACTGCAATATATATAAAATTGAATATATCGTTGGAAATTCCAAACATCTTTCCTTAAAACTCCAAATGGAATCCTTTCGTACATCTAATTGCGAACAAAGCCGGCTTCGCCGATTCCTTTTCAGCAGCAGACTTTGTTGAAACGCCGGCGTTCCCCGCCCAGGCGGGAAAGTATCGCAGAACGATCTTTCCTATGTTATAAGAAAGATATGACAGACCGAAGTCTGCCATACCTTCATCGATACCTATATTATAAAGTTTCTTCCTGTTTCAAGTCAACCGAAAACTATGTTAATGTTTTAACCATAAGGTTCCTTACTTCAGATAATACTTTGCAAACGACTGCAACAATGCGCGCTGATCCCCCAGAGGATCCTGCTCCATCTTCAATCCATCTTTGGTAATCATCATGGTATTTCGCGTTTCCGTATCATATTGCGTCCACTGCACATCTCCGACACTTGGATCTCCGGTCTTCGCAAAGTTGACCCACGCTTCGCAAATCTGATCTGCCAGGGAAACATCCACCGTACCGCTGAAAATCGTTTCCGCTTCATTGTGGAACACATATGCGACTTCCGAGGCATGGCAGGCGCCGATAAAATCAAAGTTATCCGATGGTATATCAAAATAATACATATATGTATTTCCACCGGCTTCTGCATGACAGGATGCTGTTTCAATGGCCGGCATTCTGAATCCCGTTTCATTTCCCAGCTCTGTGTTCTGCCATACCGCATCCAGATCTTTCATCTGTTTCAGCTGGAAGAACTGGTCCAGCTTCGCTTTATCCTCTGCGGAAGCTGCTCCATATGCGGATTCTTTCTTCTCCAATGCAATATATTCTTCATACATCTTCTGATTTTCCTGAATACCGTCTGCATTCAGCTCCGACATCTCTACTTCGCCCATTTCATTGATCCAGTACCTCCACTCATCCGCATTCGTACCAACCAGCAGATCCACGTCCTTGCCGACGCCGCTGCGAAGTGCTTCATACGGGTCTTCTTCCACAACACCTTCCTGCCCTCTGTACGGCATATTATACAGATCATTCAAGGTATTGCCTTCCTCATCGATCACTTCTTCCGTATAGAGCTTCACCAGTTCTTCTTCCGAAATTGCCATCAGGTCATCCATATTTTGGGCGCCGGTCACTTCCAGAAGCGCTTCGGTCGTTCCCCATTCATCGAAATCTTCCTGATCATAGGTCAGATTCAAAGAACCGCTCTCCGCAATCGCTCTCTGAAACAGCCCCTGCGCATCCGGGCTGGCAGTAAGCAGCGAGGTAAATGCACCGCCCGCCGATTCTCCAAAAATTGTCACATTCTCCGGATCACCGCCAAATGCCTCAATATTCTCCTGAATCCAGATTAAGCCCTGCATCAGATCCAGCATGCTCAGATTTTTACTGTCCGGAAACGCTTCACCGCCTTCTACTTTGCTCAAATCAATTTCACCAAACATCCCCAGTCTGTAATTCATACTGACTACAATCATATCTTCGTGCTGCTCAACAATCGTGGCGCCGTTGTACAAAGGATCCGCAGTACCGCCCCATGCAAATCCGCCGCCGTGAATATATACCATAACAGGCTTGCCCGTTGTCGTCAGATCTTTTGTCCAGACATTCAAGGTCAAACAGTCCTCTCCTACGCCCGCTTCATTTTCTCCCGCAGGTTCCGAATGCCAGGAATACTGCGTTGCCGTTTTTCCAAAGCTGTCTGCCTGAATCGTCTCATCACTGCGTTCCGGTGCCTCCGGTGCTTTCCACCGCAATTCATTGATTGGAGCCTTCGCATACGGAATTCCCTTGAACGACAGCACTCCGGTTTCCTCTTCTACCTGACCGACAAAATGACCATTCTGGCATATGGCCGTCAGCGATTCATCATTTGCTTCCGCATTGCCGCCACAGCCGTACAGCGCCAGAGACAGACAAGCCGCTGCCGCGGTAATTACCAAAAACTTCTTTTTCATCACGCCCTCCTTCTCGTTTTCTTCTTTAACAATTATTAATTTTCTGAAAATTTATCATAAAATCCCACAAAAAAACAGTACCCGATCGGGTACTATTTCCATAGTTCACTATTTTCGAATGATTTTCTGCGTATTCACCAGATGCACCACTTCCATTCGGCTGTTCACTCCCAGCTTTTCATAAATATTGCGAATATGTTTCTTCACGGTGTTAACAGAAATAAACAGCGCATCCGCAATATCCGGGTTCGTATACCCCTGATACAGAAGTTCGATCACATCTCTTTCCCGTACCGTCAGGCTATGGGTTTCTGAAATGCGATCTATCAGTTCCCGCTGATCTAATTCCTCATCTGCGGGCTCTGCCGCACTATGGCCGATATCCGCTGCGAAAAACAACGGACTGAAATCCTCCCGAAATACGAAAATGAAAGTCGCCAGACTAAGACAGAACATAACCACTCCGGTCAAGTCCGGAACCTTCAGTTCCCACGCCGATATCCCGTACTTCCCAAAAATAAGCCCCGTATCGACAATGCCCTGTACGATATCCCAGAGGACGAGCAGCAGGGTACACGCAATTACATAAAATCTCCGCAGTTTACTGATACATTCTTGATACGTCTGAATTCCATAATACACCAGTAAGGCGGCCGTTATCATCACAAAGCAGATTTCTGTCAGGCTCCAGAACATGCTGATCCGGGAATGATCAATGCCATAATACGGATCCATCCAGAATGAAGTCACCAGCACCGCACTGATCATATGCAGTACGGTTAACAGCCCCGTAACGAGATACAGGTGCTTCATCTGCCCTGAGCGGGCAAACTGCCCCAACAGACAAAACCAACAGAAAAACAGCATGCAGCAAAATACATAATCCAGAATACGCAGAGGAAGCCCGATTTCAAATTGCTGCTGCACGGTCTCCCGATAGTAAAAGACAAAATACAGAAGACCTGTCAAAACGATGACAACCGTAAAATTTCTTGCATTCTGATAAATCCGACTGTTGCGCTCATCTTTTCTGACCAGTACCAGCAGAATCAGTGCCAGACAAGCCAGCGAAAAAAACATTGCAATCATATAGCACAGAAAAATCAGATCAATATACATAAACTGCCCCTTACTGGAAGATATTTCCCTTGATCAGGGAATTCGCCATACGCTCTGTCCCCAGCGCCCAAATGAGGTCACCCTCCTGAATCACGGTTTCAATATCCGGATTGATAATCGGAAGATTACCACGTTCAATCCCGATCACATTTCCACGATAACGATCCCGCAAACCGCTGTTTTTAATCGATTTCTTTACAAATTCCGAAGATGCATCAATCGGAATCGGACAGCAGATCAACTGACGCTCCTGTGGAATGCCATAAAAGGTCTGGCTGAGAATGTAATCCTTGAGACATTCATCCTCATGCTCTGTATACTCGATGCAGTCTTCTTTTTCCAGCAGCAGGGTACAGGCTTCGATTTCATCCATCGTACCCATCATATGAAGCAGGTCACCTTCCTGCACCTCCTCCATCGCCGATGGAAGATTGATGATTTTATATCCTCTGACGATACGGATGATCGTAACACGAAATGCTCTGTCCCGTGCAAAATCCAGAATCGTCTTCTTCTGACTGGTGTCCGTTACCTGAAACTCTGCAACAAACAGGGATTCATTGAGCCAGCGGAACTGTCCCTTTAAGCCCCGCTCCTTCTTCTCCTTTGCCAGCGCCTTTTCGGAGAAATTCGACAAAAATCGCATCTCCATATTGAGCGTCTTGCCTCTGATGTAATCCGAGCGAATGATCCAGATTGTAAAGAAGCATGCCAGCAGTACCAGAACTACAAATGGAATCCGGAAAATTTGACGAATCACAAGCGCCAGAAAGCACGCGGCAATCAAAATACGAAGTCCCTTTAAGGTCAGCAGCGGAAAACGATTGTATCGGTGCTTCAGCCAGAGTTTAGTGAACAGCGCATCATCTGCCCCATGCATCAAAGCAATGAACGGAATCATCGCCACACAGATCAAGCCCACTGAAACGACATTGCTCAGTCCCCGGTACTGCAGATAACGATAGATCACCGGTTCCACATACTGAATTCCCACCCAGTATATGATGAAAAGGAGCGCTGAACAAAGCACCGTCCGCAGCAGCACTTTCTTGATATATGCATACCAGTCCTTATCCTTATCATCATTCATTTGATTTTCTGAAGTATTCTTTCGCAGGAAAATTTTCCAACCGTCCGGCATCACTCGTTCCAGCAGCTGATATACCGACTCCGCCTTCTTGATGAAAACCGGTGTCGTAAAGGAGGTGATCACTGATACGCAGACCACGACCGGATACAGGAAATTGCTGATTACGCCCAGACTCATACCAAGCGTAGCGACAATAAAGGAAAACTCGCCGATCTGCACCATGCTGAAACCGCCGCGCACTGCCGTATGCAGTGACTGTCCGGAAAGCAGAATGCCGATCGTGGCAAATGTCATCTGTCCCAGAATCGTGACTACCGTAATGATCAGAATCGGCCCCAGATATTCCACCAGCAGATTCGGCTCTATCATCATTCCCACCGATACAAAGAATATCCCTCCGAACAGATCCTTAACCGGTGTAATGATGTGTTCAATCCGTACAGACTGCACCGTTCCTGCCAGAATGGATCCCGCTAAAAATGCACCAAGAGCAGAGGAAAAGCCGATCAGATTTGCAATTACCACCATACCCAGGCAAAATCCCACAGAGAAAATCAAAATCAGCTCATCTGTCAGCAGGTTGGAAACCCACTTCAAAATAGTCGGTATCAGATAAATTCCCGCAAGCAGCCAGATTGCCAGATAAATCATCAGCAATCCGATTTCTTTAAACAGCATAATGCCGGAAACGCTCTGGCTGACCGATATCGTTGAAAGAATAATAAGCATGAAAATCCCCGCGATATCTTCAATAACCAGCGTACCCAATACAAGCTGCGCAAACTTCTCTTTCTTCAGACCATATTCTTCATATGCCTTCAGAATAATCATTGTAGAAGACATGGAGAGCATACCACCCAGGAAAATACAGTCCATCTTGCCCCAGCCCAGCAGGCTTCCGACGCCGGTTCCGATCAAAATCATCGAGCCCATAACCGTCAGTGCGATGATAAACGCACTGCCGCCTACCGTAGCGATTTTTTTAAAGCTGAATTCCAGCCCCAGGCCAAACATCAGAAATACCGCACCGATATTCGCCCAGACATGAATATCCTCCTGCGCCACAACTGTCGGCAGATAAGTAAAATTCGGACTAATTAAAAAACCGGCAACAATATACCCAAGCACAACCGGCTGCTTCAATTTTTTAAAAAGGATTGTAACAATTGCTGCCACGATCAAAATCAATGCCAGATCACTGATCAAGGAATCTAAATTCACTGCCGCACCACCTTTCTATCAATGGATCATCTTCGGAAATATTACAAAAAAAGTCGCACCTTCTCCTACCTGGCTTTCCACGCGCAGTTTCGCACCAAACAGTGCCGCGATATGCTTCACGATGGAGAGCCCCAATCCGGTACCCCCTGCCTTTTTCGATCTGGATTTATCTACCCGGTAAAAACGTTCAAAGAGCCGTTCGTGATGCTCTGGCGCAATTCCGATCCCCTGATCACGAACGCTCACCTCGATACCTTCATCTGTCTCACACGCCCGCACCCAGATCGTACTGTCCGCATCGGAATACTTGATCGCATTTTCAATCAGGTTTACCATCATTTGACGGAACCGGTCTGCTGAACCGCTGATGCACAATTCCGGCTGCAGATCCAGCTCAATCAGAATCTGTTTATCCGCTGCGATCGGCTCCAGCGTCGCCGCCGTATTGCAAATTTCATCACCAACATCAAATTCACTGATTTCAGAATCCTTTTTGTTCTCAATGTCCGAAAGCACCAGCAAATCTTCGATCAGACGCTTCAATCGCGAGGTTTCAATCGCGATAATATCGATAAATTTCGTGCGGATTTCCGGGTCCTCTGCAGCACCATCCTGCAGCGTCTCTATAAATCCCGAGATCGAAGTCAGCGGTGTTTTCAATTCATGGCTGACATTTGCAACAAATTCACGGCGAATCTGTTCCGCCTTCTTATTCTCC
>Ga0129308_1002687_pt1 | contig 14358 bp, 13 predicted proteins | sample L827metagenome_FD_94440 | JGI IMG/M metagenome (GOLD analysis project Ga0129308, IMG submission 94440) | Ring-tailed lemur group fecal microbial communities from Wisconsin, USA - L827 metagenome | ecosystem: Host-associated > Mammals > Digestive system > Large intestine > Fecal | place: USA...
CTGATCGAGTGACTCTTTGTACTCTTGTTCATTTTTGGCTTTCGTTTCTTGAATTTGTGCTTCTAATTCCTGTTTATGAGCATCAATTTTCACTTGATATTCTTTAACAAAGGAATCATAGATTTCTTTTTTCTTAGCACTCATATTTGTTTGAACATCCTGCTTTTTTTTCTTAGCATCTTCAACACGCTTTGAGCACTCTAAATCTACAGCAACAATATCGTGAATAATCTTATCCAAAACTATCCCTCCTCACCTATCTTTATTTCCACACTATATTACTCCTATTCATATCATATTTCAAGAAAAACAGTCTTTAAAAAAAGAAATTATTTTTTCATTTTTGATAGATTATATTCAGCTTGATTCTACAAATTCATCTGCTTTTTTACTTCTATACTTACAAAAAAACTATGGTCATATGAAACCATAGTATATTTATATGATAAAAACTCTATATATGTTAGATGTTTTGTTCATATTTCAGTTTATTTTCTTCTCTTAAAAATAGATATTTAAAAAGTGTTCTTACCAATGGTTGAATGAAGAAAAGTTGTGTGAAAAACGCAAAAGGAAAATGAAAACATACTAATTTCAACCAATTTGCTAATAAAGTCATCACATGAAAGCCATTATAATACGGATAATACAATATTGCTGCAATAAAACTCATTAATGGACACATAATACTAACTGTTGAACATATAACAGCACTTTCAAAAATAACAGGATGAGTCTTTTGACAATCAAATACTTTTGATGCCAATTGAAAAGAAAGTGGACTACCTAAAAATATCTCTAAAGAATAAGCTAAACAAAATTCCACAAGAATAACCATCCATATAGGCAAATATCGTCCAAACATATAAACTCCACCTAAAGTATGAATAGCATCAATAACACTCTTTGATTGTGTTATTGACATTAATGTTGATCCATTGACAACATACAAACTATAAAAAACATACGCATGCACCGTAATAACAACTGTCATAAGTGCAAACATTAATTTTTGAAATTGATTCTTTGGCATAAATAATTCCCCCTTTTCCAACAAAAAAACAAGTAGTGCCTTACATATTTCTGATACAAAATACGTTCCGTAATCAGATTTATGTGTCCAGCACTACTTGTGTCGTTTTCATGTCAAATATTCAATTTGCTTAAACATTCTAGCATTTTTTTGCCAAAAAAATCAAGTTTAAAAATTTAAAAATATATACTACCCTAATACCTTATCTTTTTTCTTCTTTAGGTGCTCTAAACATTACATAAATAGGTATTGCTAATAAAAGACTACCACCCATAATATTACCAATCGTTGAAACAAGCATATGCAATGGCAATAATGACCAATCAACAGCAGAGCCAAGCTGTGTCACTCCCATTGTAAAAATACCCATATTAGCAACACAGTGTTCAAAACCAGGTAATACAAATGCCATAACAAACACCATAATAACAATCAACCTTGCAGTCTCATCTTTAATTTTAATACCAGAATAAGCAGCAATACAAACAATAAAATTACATAAAATACCTTTAATTAATAACTCAAAAACATTAAAACTTAACTTCGTTTCCATCAATGCTTGTAAATAAGGTTTTAACAATGTTGTTTGTGCTCCACTTTTAATAAACAAGAAACAGATCAAAGCGATGCCTACAAAATTACCTAAATAACATACTATCCACATTGGAAGAATATCCTTGAATTTCAACTCGCCCTTTAATACCGGCATTACTGTTACAAAACAATTTCCTGTAAACAGCTCTGCACCCAAATAAACAATAGCCACTAATCCAATTCCAAATGTTGCTGCAACAGCAATTTTTGCAATAACACCATGATCTTGAAGCAACGCTCCTAATGTATAAGACAAAATAGCAGCTGCTCCTAAATAAGCTCCAGCCATAAAAGATCTCACAAAAAATCTCAATGGGTCAGTCTTCATAATATTATACTTAACTTTCCCCAATTTACTTAATACTTCAATATCACTAAACATAAAATCTCCCCTTAAATTAATTCCATTATATAAGATGATTTATCAAAAGGCAAAACCTTTTTATCGAAACAACCAATAAGATAACCTTTTTGATATTTCTAAACTCAATTTTTTAATAAAAACATTTTTAAGATAAACATTATTTCTTTTTGTTTCACATCTATCAAACTATATTCATAAATAGAACTCCTTGTTTCATTATATCATATTCATTCATTTTTATTTAAAATTTCTTTCTAAATAAGAAAGTTTTATCTATTGAATATTTTCTTGATTATAATAGATATGGGGGTGATGAAATGTATTTACTAGCAAGTGATTTTGATAATACATTATTATTTCATAATCGTATGAAATTAAAAGATGTTAAAGCTATTAAGAAATTTCAAAAAAATGGAAATCTGTTTGGGTTATGTACAGGGCGTTCATTAGAAGGCGTAGAAAGACCTACTCAACCTTATCATATAAAATATGATTTTTATATTTTATTAAGTGGTGCTCTTATATTAAATAAGGATAAAGAAGTTATTTTAGAAAAAACAATACCTATGACTTTGGTTATGGAAATCTTTGAATTTTTAAATCATCAAGATGCTTCTGTTGTTTATCACAATGAAATGTATAAAGTTTGTAAGAAAAAAACATTAACAAAACGTGGTGTTTATCTTGATTCATTCTTAGAATTAAAAACTGACTGTGTTAGTGCTTTTTCTTTTCATTTTCAAGAAAACGAAATAGATAAAGCAGCAACAGCTACAGCAATGATCAATGAAAAATATGGTGATTATATTGAAGCCTATCAAAATAATCAACATATTGATTTAGCTGCTAAGGGATGTTCTAAAGGAAATGGAATAAAAGTCATACAAGAATATTTTCATCTTGATGATCAACATATCCATGCAATTGGTGACTCTTGGAATGATTTACCCATGTTAGACATAGTTGAAAATAGCTATACTTTTACATATGCTCATGAAGATGTACAACAACATGCTAAAACAATTGTGGAATCTTTAGCTGATTGTATTCAAGATATTGAAAGAAAAGATAATTAAGTTTTCATATTTTTCCAAAAGTTGATAGTTGCTTTTGTTATTTTACAAAAAATGATGATAAAGAAATTGACAAACATATGTAAAAATGATATTATTTTTGCAATAATCGAAGGAGGGCAATCTCATGATAAAAACCATTAACATTTCCATATCTATGATAAAAGATGAGAAAATGTTAAAATGAGACTGTCTTATTTTATAAAACAACGATAAAGAAGAAAGCCTCATTAACTTGAGGCTTTTTATTTTTAAGGGGGAGACATATGAAAATTGGAGTCATAGGACTTGGAACTGTGGGATTTGGGGTTGTAGAAATCCTAACAGAACAAAAATCAAGACTAGAGAGACAACTTAATACTGAAGTGTCGATTAAATATGGATGTTCATTAGAAGAAGTCACATTACCTGATGGCATTATTTATACGCAAGATTATCATGATGTTATCAATGATGATGAGGTTGATGTTATTGTTGAATTGATAGGTGGAACTACGATTGCTAAAACAATTATCTTAGATGCTTTAAATCATGGTAAACATGTTGTAACTGCTAATAAAGCTTTGATTGCACATCATGGTCAAGAAATTTTTGAAACTGCTCAAAGAAATCATATGAAGATTTATTATGAAGCAGCTGTTGGTGGTGGAATTCCTATTGTTGTTCCTGCTAGAGAAGACTTAATAGCAAATGAAATTCAAAAAATTGAAGGTATTTTAAATGGAACAACGAATTTTATCTTAACTTTGATGGAAACTGATAACTTAGATTTTGATGAAGCATTGACAATTGCTGATGGTTTAGGTTATGTTGAAGCTGATGCAAGTTTGGATTTAGATGGTATTGATGCTGCTCATAAGATTCAAATACTTGCAATGAATGCTTTTGAATGTTTCTTTGATTTTGAAAAGATTCAAGCAACAGGTATTAGAGATGTTACAAAGAAAGACATGGATTATGCTAAAAAATTAGGATATCGTATTAAGTTAATTGCCCAAGCTAAAAAATTAGATAAAGGTATAGGAATTGATGTATCTCCAACTTTAATTGGTATAAAAGATATAGTCGCAAATGTCAATCAAGCATATAATGTAGTAGAAGTAACTTGTAATTATTTAGAAAATGTTATCTTCTATGGTAAAGGTGCTGGACGTTATGTAACAGCAAGTGCGGTAGTAAGTGATATTATGAAAACTCATAAACAAGATATGTGGTCTCATGACTATCAATATTGCGATGATATTTATCCTATTACTTATTCTCAATATTATATAAGATGTCATCATCCTTTAGATGATTTGGATTATGAAACATATTTTTCTCAAGATAAAGATCACATTTATATTACTAATCCTATTGAACTTGAAGATTTAAAACAACAATTACAAGGTGAAACATATCATTTATTGAAAGTAAGGGGTTAATAAAATGAATATTATTGTTCAAAAATTTGGTGGTACTTCAACCCGAAGCGCTCAAACTCGTGAACACATGTATAAAAATATTATTCGTGAATTAAATGCTGGAAATAAAGTTGTTGCTGTTGTGAGTGCAATGGGAAGGTTTGATGATCCTTATGCAACAGATACATTGCTTTCTATTGTGAATACTGAAATGTTATCTGATGAAGAAATTGATCGTTTGACAAGTATTGGAGAAACAATTTCTACACTTGTTTGTAAAAGTGAATTATCTCAAATGGGATATCAAGTTGAAACTGTTACCAATAGAGAATTAGGTATTATGACTGATGCTAAACATCTGAATGCAACGATTACAACTGTTGAAGGTGCACATATTTTAAGCAAATTGGAGAATGCTGATATTGTGATTTGTCCTGGTTTTCAAGGTTATTCACAAAATGGGAAGATTACAACATTAGGACGTGGAGGCAGTGATTTATCTGCTGTTGCCATTGGTGTAGCAATTGATGCAAATGAAGTAGAAATATATAGTGATGTCAATGGTATTTACACTGCTGATCCAAGAATAGTTCCTCATGCTGTAAAGTTAGATTACATTAGTTACGCTGAAATGCTAGAACTCTCAAAAAATGGTGCGAAAGTGCTTAATCATAGATGTGTGCAACTAGCTGCTAAGCATAATATCAGCATTCATGCGAGAAGTTCATTTGATAATCAAAAAGGAACATATGTGTTAGGAGATGATAAGATCATGAAAGACCATTTAAATCAATTGATTATTTCAGGAATCACTGGTTCACAAAATGAAGCACGTATCACTCTTGTAGGCGTTGATGCAAAAGTCAATGGTGCAGGTCAGTTGTTTGAAAAAATTGCTGATGCAAATGTGAATGTCAATGTTTTTAATCAAGCATTGGTTGGTGGAGGAAAGATGGATATATCTTTAATTATTAATGATAAAGATGTTCCTCATGTTGTAGAAGTTATTAATGAATTAAAAGAAACATTGAAACCTCAAAAAACAATTGTGCGAGGAAATATTGGAAAAGTTGCTGTTATTGGTGTTGGTATTAAAAACAATAAAGGCATGTTCCAAAAAGTTTATAACACTTTAATGAGTAATGATATTAATGTAGAAATGACTTCTTGTAGTGAAATCAATATTTCTTGTTATATTGATAGAGATGATGTCAAAAGAGCTCAAGTTTTATTACATGAAGCATTCTTAGGATAATGGAGGAGACAAAAGATGAAGAAATATAAAGTTGCTATTGTTGGAGCTACAGGTGCTGTAGGTCGTGAAATGTTAAGATGTGTTTTTCAATTTCATTTCCCTTTTGAAAGTTTAAAATTACTTGCTTCTGCAAGAAGTGCTGGAAAAGTGATTGAATATGAAGGACATGAATTTGTTGTAGAAGAATTAACTGAAAATTCTTTTGAAGGTGTAGAAGTTGCATTTTGGAGTGCTGGTGGAAGTATTTCTGAAAAATATATGCCATATGCTGTGAAAGCTGGTTGTGTTAATATTGATAATACTTCTCATTTTAGAATGGATCCTGAAGTTCCATTAGTTGTTCCTGAAGTTAATGGTGAGGCTTTAAGAAAACATAAGGGAATTATCGCAAATCCAAACTGTACAACTATTCAGATGGTTAGTGCTTTAAATCGTTTAAATGAATATTTTGATATTGAAAGAATTATTGTTTCTACATATCAAGCAGTTTCTGGAGCAGGAGTTGCTGGTATGGAAGAACTCTATCGTCAATCACAAGAAGTTTTAGATGGTAAAGAACCAGTTGCTAAAACTTTACCTTGTGCTTCTGATAAAAAGCATTTCCCAATTGCTTTTAACTGTATTCCACAAGTTGATAAATTTGATTTAGATAATCATTTTACAAAAGAAGAAATGAAAATGGTTAATGAAACAAAGAAAATCTTTGATAAAGATATTAAAGTCAATGCAACTTGTGTACGTGTTCCAGTTTTAAGAGGTCATAGTGAATCAGTTTATATTGAAACAAAGAAACCTATTGATATGGATAAAGTCTTTGAATTATTATCACATTCTCATGGTGTTGAATTATATGATGATATTGAAAATCAAGTTTATCCAATGGCTAACTTATTTATTGGTGATGAATTAGTTCATGTTGGTCGTGTCAGAAAAGACTTAGACAATGATCATGCATTAAGTTTATGGGTAGTTGCTGATCAATTAATGAAAGGTGCTGCTTATAATTCTGTAGATATTGGATTAAAAATGATTGAAATGGGACTTTTATAAAATGATACCCTTTGTCATGAAAATGGCAAAGGTTTTTTTATTATCTATTACAACTATTGTTATTGATAATATCAACCTTGTTAATCTACGATAAATATAAAGAATTTTCAACACAAAAACTAATTTTATAAAAATTCATTTTTAATATTTTATGCAATTTTTTTCCATAAAATATTATTTATGTGCTATAATAACCATATAAGGAGGTATTGTTATGATATTGAAATTAACTATAGAAAACTATCTTGTGTTTTCAAATGAAATTGAAATTGATTTAGAAGCTGATATGCGAAGCAAAAAACTATCATCTAATGTTCACTCTTTCAATAATATCAATATATTAAAAACATCTGTATTATATGGTCAAAATAATGTAGGAAAAACATGCTTGGTCAAAGCCATCAAACAAATAAAAGCAATTATTTTAAACGAAAAGTTTAATATACATTCTCATTTATTCAAAAAGAGTCCAATAACGACTATGAGCATTACATTTTTAGATACAAACAAAATATATTCATACCAATTTAAATATGATTGTCAAAAAGAAGAATTCATATTTGAATCTTTAAATGAAATTGTCAAAGATGAATTTGCAAACAAAAAATCCATTCTCATATTCAAAAGAGATTATCAAAATAATATATTCTCATATCCAATGGATCAGAGACTTGAAACATTATTACCTGTATTATCTCAAAACAATATCCTTATTTATTTAGTTGATTCATCTAAGTTTAAATCATTAGATCAAACAAAAAAAATTATGAAGCACTTTGCGTCAAAAATTGATATTGTTTCAATGAATAATATGAATCTCGAGAACACAATTCGATTATTAAAGAATGAAAATAATTTCCAAAAGAAAATCTCTAGTTTCATTCAAAATGCAGATTTATATATGACAGACTATTTCTATAATAAAGGTGATTTAAACATCACAACAAATGATAAATCAGATGAAGATATATTAAACATACCTGAACATTTTATTGATCGTATTCGCTTAACATCTGTATATAATGGAATAGAAGTTCCTAGTATCTTCTTTGATTCTACTGGTACTAAGAAAATCGCTGCTTTAGCTGGTTATGTTGTTGAAGCATTAGAAAAAGGAAGAATTATTATTGTTGATGAATTAGATAGTGGTATTCATTTTAAACTAACCAGAGCAATTGTTGCAATGTTTAATAACGAATTAAACAATTCTGCTCAAGCTTTATTTACTGTTCATGATATCAATCTACTTGATTGTAAGAAACTATTTAGAAAAGAACAAGTTTTCTTCTTGGATAAAGATGAAGATGGTGTATTTACCTATTCATTAGGAGATTTTACTGCTGCTGATGGTATAAGAGATACAACAGATATTATTGAAAAATATAAGAAAGGACTTCTTGGTGCTATTCCAAATCCTCAATTAATGAATACTTTATTAGATATTAAATTAATGAATAAGGATGAATCTCATGAAACATAGACTTCCTAAAATTACTCATGCATCAAAAATTTGCATTATATGCGAAGGTGATGAAGAATATGATTATTTAAAAAGTCTAATAAAATTAAATGTTTGGAATAGGCAATTTGATATTGAATTAATCAATTCTCATGGAAATGGAAATGTGTCTGCTCGTTACCAAGATGCTTATCAAAACAATATGTATGATATGATATTTGCATTTGTCGATACAGATCGTAATCCATATGAACAATATAATGATATTAAAAATAAGATCAATTCCATTTTTGGAAATGATGTTGCTTCGAGTCATGTAGTTATTTTTGGTAATCCGTGTACAATGCAAATAGTTTTACTTCATTTTAAAGACATTTTATTAAAGACTGCCAATAAATCCAGAAATAAATCAACAATCAAAGAACTTACAGGCGTAGAAGAATATAATGCAAAAAAAGAAAAACGAAATGAATTATTTAGTTTAATAACTACTGATAATTATCAAACAATGAAAGAAAATTTCCATATACTTTCTTCTAATGATTATCAAAAAAATAGTTCAAATTTCATTCTTCTCACTAATTATCTTGAATCAAAAGAAAAACAATGGATCAAAAAAATAACTGAACAAATTGATTATTAAAGATAAAACGTTAGTATAGTTGCTAACGTTTTATCATAAAAAAACAGGATATCACTATCCTGCTTTCACAATTCTATAGTACGTTCTTGCAGTTAATGAGTAAACAATACTATAGATGATAATAAGTATAATAATTGAAATGATTGTACACCATACAAATAAACTCATCTTTGACATAACTAAGAAACTGAACATTTTCACTATCATTTTAAAGGCAAAGCCCATATGAATACAAGCTACAACCAATGGCATAAAGAAGAAGATAAGAACTTGAGAACGAATAGATTGTTTAACTTCTCTTTGGCTCATACCAACATTTTGCATGATTTCATATCTCTTTTGATCTTCATATCCTTCTGATAACTGTTTATAATACATAATTAATATTGCTGCCATTAAGAATAATATTCCAAGGAAAATCCCTAAGAAGAACAAACTTCCAAATATAGTTATATATTCTTGTTGAATTGCATATTGAGATTGTGTCGTCACAATTCCATGATTTTGTGATAAATGTTTACTTAGAATAGTCATTGCAGTATTTGACATTTCTATATCTTTTAAATCTATAGAAATAAGATCTATTGGCGAATCGATATAATAATCTTCTGTAAAAACAGAGTTCTTCAATACATCTTCACTTGAAAAAACAATTGTCATATCTTTTTCAATATTGTCATATGCTTGATTTAAAAAATAATCTTCATCAACTGATTGTTTAATTTGAAAAGACTTTCCATTAATTTGAATAGAATCGCTTATATCATCAAAATTACAAGCAATCAATATTTCATTATCCTTCAATGTTTCATTCTTTCCATAAGCACGATTAAATTCATCTAAATCCATGGCAGATATATGTGTATATGTTTCATTTTCATAACCACCCACATTTAACTCATGATTTTGATAATCTCCTGCCATTCCATAAATTCTTCTATGAACAATTGTCTTGACTTGAATACCTTGTTCATCCATTTCTTCCAAAGACATGCGAATTGTTTTTTCTATTTGTGTTTCACTAACTATAGAATTTCCATCTTCTGGTAGAAATCCAATCAACAATTGTTCATTAACAATCATATTAGAACTATCTTGAACACTAATATATAAAGAAACTGTAGACGATAACATAACCAAAATACAAGTACATAAGATACAAATACTAGCAAGTCCAATTGCATTTTGTTTCATACGATAAATCATTTGTGAAACTGAAGTAAAATGTCTTGTCTGATAATAAAATCGACGATTCTTTTTTAAAATCTTTAACAAAGTAATTGAACCAGCCGTAAACAAACAATACGTACCTACAATAACCAAAATGACAGCAACAAAAAATAATAACATAGCTTCAACAGGATCTTCTATTGTCTGAGCAATATAATATCCTCCACCTAAAGCAACAAGCCCTACTAATGTTAAAATCCATTTTGTTTTAGGTTCTCTTTCTCCAGCTTGAGAACCTCTTAATAATTCTACTGGATTCGCAATTTTAATTTGAATAATATTAAATAAATATGATGCAAAAAAGATTGGTATATATAGTGCTATTGTAAAATGAATACTATCTATTGGAACAACAAAACTTAATGATGTATTCAAACCTGCTAAATGCACTAAAAACAAAAACAATAATCGACTTAAAACAACACCAAATAATATCCCAATAATCAATGAAAAAATAGAAGTCAATAATGTTTCACAAAACATCATAATCATAATATGCTTCTTTTCCATTCCTAAGATGTTATACAAAGCTACTTCTTTTTTTCTACGCTTAATCAAAAAACTATTAATATAAAACAAGAAAATTACTGAAAAAATCATGACAACCCATGTTCCTAAATTCATAATATAAGGCAACATTGTCCTTCCTACTTCCATATCAATATATCCACCATTGACAGATAAACTATGCATCATATAAAACATAGCAACTGTAAATGTACTTGTTATTAAATAAGGGAGATAAATTTTGCCATTCTTCTTAATATTGGTTAGTGCCAATCTAGGATAAAAGAAAAACTTCATTTTACTTCCCTCCTGTTGCAAGTAATGTTAACGTATCTGAAATACTTTGATACATTTGTTGATTGGTTTGATTTCCTTTATAAATTTGATGGAAAACCTCACCATCACGAATAAATAAAACTCTTTTGGCATAACTTGCTGCTTTGGTACTATGTGTAACCATAACAATTGTTTGTCCTTCATCATTGATGTTATCAAAGATTTCCAACAATTGATCTGTTGATTTTGAATCCAAAGCTCCCGTTGGCTCATCAGCCAAAACTATTTGCGGATGAGTAATCAAGGCTCTTGCTACTGCAACTCTTTGTTTTTGTCCACCTGATATTTCATAAGGGTATTTTTCTAATAATTTTTCTATCACTAATTTTGGTGCTAAAACTTTTAACTTTTGATTCATAATTGGATAAGGTTCTTTCGATAATACCAATGGTAAAAAGATATTATCTTTAATTGAAAAAGTATCTAATAAATTAAAATCTTGAAAAACAAAACCTAGATTCTTTCTTCTAAATTGAGCAAGTTCTCTTTCTTTAATATGAGTAATATCCTTACCATTCAATAAAACTTCCCCACTTGTTGGTCTATCTAAAGATGCAAGAATATTCAATAATGTTGTCTTTCCACTACCAGATTCACCCATAATCGCAACATATTCTCCTTCTTCCACACTAAAGGATACATTGGATAAGGCTTGAACCTGTTGATTTGAAAAACGTGTTGTATATACTTTTTTTAAATTTTTAACTTCTAATAGTGACATAACACTTCCTCCTTTGTACATCCTTAGTTTACGAAAAAAAAGAAATTGTTACCATCGATTCATCTTACAATTTCTCTTTTATTTCTTACAATCATGTAAGTTTTTATTCTACTTGTAATTCATCTACATGAAAATCAATAGCAACACAAGTTCCTTTTCCTAATTGTGATTGAATAGATATTTTATATCCTAGATTATCAATAATTTTTTGACATAAATATAATCCCAAACCACTTGCTTTCTTATCTACCCTACCATTATAACCAGTAAAACCTCTTTCAAACAAACGAGGTAAATCTTCTTCTTTAATACCAATTCCCGTATCTTCTATGTACAAAGTTTCATCTTCAACATATATATGTATATATCCTTGCTTTGTATATTTTAAAGCATTTGATAAAATCTGTTCAATGACAAAAGCAATCCACTTTTCATCTGTTAAAATATCAAGAGAAATGGGGTCTAATTTTAATTGAATCTTTTTTTGAATAAAAAATGTTGCTTGTTTTTTGATAACTTCATTAATGATGTTTTCTAATGAATAATGTTTCAGTTTTAAATCTGATGACATATGGTTGATTTTTACATAATGAAGAACCATTTCCACATATTGTTCGATTTTTAAAACTTGAATAAGCAAATCATTTGTAGAAATATCATCCATTTGAATGAGTAATCTTAATGCTGAAATAGGTGTTTTAATTTGATGAACCCATAAAGTAAAATAATCTATCATTTCATAATAATGTTTATCATTTTGACTTTCTAATTCTTGATGTAATTGATTCATCTTTAACAATAATTCTTGATACTGTCGTTCAATTTTATTTTTTGGTAAAGACATATCTGTTACATAACATTCATTTAAATGAAGTATATATTCTAATTGCTTTGTTTGTTTATAAAACTTAAAAAAATCAACAATAAAATAAACAACCAATACAAATAGACATAAAAAAGTAGCATATTGTACAGCTTCATTTAAAACATTATACAAATACAAAACAAGATAAAAAATACCAACAAACAAAAGTAATAATATATATAAAGTTTTACGATACCATAAATAACTACATATCTGTTTCATAATATAACTTATATCCTATGCCTTTCTTTGTTTGAATAAATGATGATATACCAAAAGAATCCAATTTCTTTCTTAATCTATTAACATTAACACTTAAAGTATTATCATCTACAAATTGCTCTGTTTGCCATAATGCCATCATCATATCTTCCCTTGTAACAAAGGCTTCTGCATTTTCAAACAATACTTGTAAAATTTTTAATTCGTTTTTTGTGAGTTCAATTGTTTGATCCTGATATGATATTGTTGCTTCTAATAAATTTAAAGTTAAATCTTTATATGTTAATATTTGAAATTGTTTTGTAAAAGAATATGTTCTTCTTAATAAGGCTTGGATTTTAGCAGTCATAACATTCAAATCAAAAGGTTTGTTGATAAAATCATCTGCTCCCATATTCATTGCCATGACAATATTCATATTTTCACTTGTTGATGAAATAAATACAATTGGCACTTCAGATACTTTTCTCATTTCTTGACACCAATAATAACCATTATAATAAGGTAAAGATATATCAAGTAAAACAAGAATAGGTTGTTGTTTTAAAAACACATCTATAACATGTTCAAAATCATCAACAACATAAACATCATAATTCCATTTACGAAGATGTTGTTCTAACATTGATGAAATTGTTTCATCATCTTCCACTATCATGATTTTTTGCACCGACATCACCTCTTGCCAACTATTATAACACATCTTGATAAAGAGATAACATTTTCTCTATTTTTTTATGTACATCTTCTTTTAATGACTCTGGAGAAACAACTTTAATATCATCTTGCAACATTAAAATCCAGCCTATGAGTCCTTCTGAAATTGATACATCTTCAATCGTAATCAAATAATGATTATGATATAGTTTTTTAACTTCTATATCCATACCAAAACGTGAAACAACTTCCCTCAATAATCTTTGATGACATTCAATTTGTAATGTATCTTTACTTTGGGTGCTATACATATTCATCATTTTATCAATTTCTTCATTCATATCAAATTGTTCTCTAATTTCTACAAAGGATTCATGAATAGTTGTTATTGTTCTCATACGATCAATACGATATGTAGAGAGTTTATTTTTATATTTTTGATTATAGCCAATTAAATAATAATGATTATTATGTGAAACAATTTGATAAGGGGAAACAATATATTGTTTCCCTTGATTACCATGCAAAGAAGCTATTTCTTTAAGATGATGCTGAATAACATCATAATTAATATATTGAAATGAAATCACATTTTGTCTTTCAATAGCTTTCATAATTGTAGAAATATTAAGTATTAAAGAAAAAGATTGTTTTTTATTTTGAGGTATATAATGAATCAAACGTTTTGTTTGATGATATGAAGATAATAAAAGCAATTTCTCTTTTAATTTTATTTTATCTTCATATTTAAGATCTTGATGAAAAGATACACTATCTAACAAAAACTGTAATTCTCCATCCTGAAAAAATTCATTTTCAATTTTAAATCCAGTTCTTTTTAAAGAAATAATCATATCTTTTCCTATCCATTCTTGAAAAAACATATTAATTTGTTTAATACATGAATAAACTGATTTAATATCCACATAAATCTGATATTGTTCTA
>Ga0129308_1002688_pt1 | contig 14352 bp, 7 predicted proteins | sample L827metagenome_FD_94440 | JGI IMG/M metagenome (GOLD analysis project Ga0129308, IMG submission 94440) | Ring-tailed lemur group fecal microbial communities from Wisconsin, USA - L827 metagenome | ecosystem: Host-associated > Mammals > Digestive system > Large intestine > Fecal | place: USA...
ACTTTCTTGTGCTTTAAGATCGCACGTTTTACCAGTTCATGCACTGCAGCGTCCATTTTATCAAGAGGGGTATCCTTCAATTCATCATAGAACTGGCTGAGCGCTTCTGCGACAGCGGTGTTCAATACGATATTCGGTGTTGCAACAGAAACGGAAGAGCCAAGGCTTCTGAACTCAAACTTGTTGCCGGTGAAGGCGAAAGGCGAAGTCCTGTTTCTGTCGGTGTTATCTTTAAAGAAGTGGGGCAGTACGGTAGCGCCTGTCTCCATCTGAACCTTCTGCTGTTTGCCGAAGAAAGTATCGTTTTCGATGGAATCCAGAACTGCGGTCAGTTCATCGCCGAGGAAAATGGAGATGATTGCCGGAGGTGCCTCATTCGCGCCGAGTCTGTGATCATTGCCGGCAGTTGCCACGGATACGCGCATCATATCCGCATATTCATCCACCGCTTTGATCACTGCCATCAAAAATACGAGGAACTGCGTGTTTTCAGCGGGTGTCCGGCCGGGATCAAGAAGGTTGACGCCTGTGTTGGTGATCATGGACCAGTTGTTGTGTTTGCCGGAGCCGTTGATGCCGGCGAAAGGCTTTTCATGCAGCAGACATACCAGACCGTGTTTGTCGGCAACCTTTTTCATGACCTCCATGGTCAGCTGGTTGTGGTCAACGGCGATGTTCGCGGTATCGAAGATGGGTGCCAGCTCATGCTGAGAGGGAGCCACTTCGTTGTGTTTTGTCTTCGCGGGGATGCCAAGCTTCCAAAGCTCCTCATCCAGATCATGCATATATGCGGATACGCGGGGCTTGATTGCACCAAAGTAATGATCTTCCATCTCCTGGCCCTTGGGAGGCATTGCACCCAGCAGCGTTCTGCCGGTGAAGATCAGGTCCTTTCTCTGTTCATACAGGTCTTTGTTAACCAGGAAATATTCCTGCTCAGGGCCGATCGTTGTGGAAACGCCTGTCACTTCGGTGTTGCCCAGCATATTTAAAACCTTGACTGCTTCCTTATTTAATGCTTCCATGGAACGGAGCAGGGGAGTCTTTTTGTCCAGCGCCTCGCCTGTGTAGGAGCAGAACGCGGTGGGAATATATAAGGTGCCGTCCTTGATAAATGCAGGAGAGGTGGGATCCCATGCGGTGTAGCCTCTTGCCTCAAAGGTTGCTCTTAAGCCGCCGGAGGGGAAGCTGGAGGCATCGGGCTCACCCTTTACAAGCTCTTTACCGGAGAAATCCATGATGACTTCGCCGTTTCCCAGAGGGGAGATGAAGCTGTCATGCTTTTCAGCGGTGAAACCTGTCATCGGCTGGAACCAGTGGGTGAAGTGGGTTGCGCCATGTTCTACGGCCCATTCCTTCATAGCGACCGCAACGGAATTGGCAACATCCAGCTCCAGATGTGTATTATTTTCAATCGTTTTGCGAAGAGCCTTGTAAACATCCTTGGGAAGCTTTTCGCGCATTACCTTGTCGTTGAAGACCAGGCTGCCGTAAATTTCGGGAATACCTTTTGCCATAAAAATTTTCTCCTTTCAAGTGCCGGCAAGTGACCGGCTTTCTTCTACCCTGTGTTCCTTTTTGCGCTCAGGCGCATCCCCGGAGGGCTTTTGGTTTGCAGGAACAAAAAAAGGCACTTCGGAGAGGTTCTCTCCAAAGCGCCTTTGCTTTATGGTTCGCATCATACTCGCATTTTTTTGAGTTGTCAAGAGTTTTTTTGAAAAAAATCTTTGGTGTTGTTTTCTGGCGGCAATTATTGTATGATGAAGCTATGGAAAATTTCGCTTGGCGCAGCCCGTGCGCGGAGCGAGCGGAAGAAAGTTTGAGAGGTGTACAGATGAGAAAAAGGAACAGAGTGATTCTTAGAATATGTATGACGATCTGCCTGGCGCTCGGCCTTATGGCGGCTCCAAAGAGCGGCCTTACAGCACAGGCGGCGGAGATCATCGCTACGGTGCAGGGAAAGGTTTTATCAGACACTACATCCGATTTGCTTTATCTTTCGACTAACGAAGGCGTGATGCAGATCAAGCTGGACAGCGGAACGGATACCAGCGGCTGCAAGGTGATGCTTCCGGATACGGAAATCAGCGTATCTGTTTCCCATGGCTCTGACGGGTATCTGCATGCTGTGAAGGTGAGCGGTGAAAGGAGGAGTACCGGAGTTACTCTGGACTCTGCTACCACAGCCACGGTGTCAGGCACGCTGGGAGGAAAGACCAGCGGAGATGTTCTTTATATTAAAACTGCACAGGGTGACATGGAGATAAAATTTGACCCTACGACAGATGTGAGCGGATGTTCGCTCCTTATCGTGGGCAGAAGCTATTATATCACCTGTGCGAGAGGAAGCGACGCGTACATGCATGCAACCAGCATTTCTGATACTGCAGGCGGAGCCTCCACAACGACCTCGTCTTCGGGCAGTACAACGACATCCGTTGATACTTCGATCACGCCGGCGCCTTCAGGAAATGCGGGCGCTGCAACCGCAACGGTCACCGGAGAGGTGAAGTCCCAGACAACGGAGAAGCTTCTGTATTTATCCACCAACTATGGGGAGATGCAGTTTGCGATTGACAGCAGCACGGATTCAAGAAACGGAATGGTTCTGGCCCCCGGGAATAAACTCACCGTTTCCTTTTATCACGGCTCGGATGGTTATCTGCACGCAGTTACGATCACAGGGACGAAGAAGAATTCCTCTTCGGCCACGATCGACACGTCCTCACCTGCAACGGTGAGTGGAACTGTGGGAGACGCTTCTTCCGAGGACATTCTTTTCCTGGATACCCCCCAGGGGATGATGGAACTGAAGCTGGACGGCCTCAGGAGCGTCAGCGGCTGTAAGGTTTTTGTCAGCGGGAAGAAGCTTACCGTGGTCTGTGCATACGGTTCGGATGCTTATATGCATGCGCTGGACATAACAGCTCAGGGAAAATGAAAAAGATAAAAAAGGGGCTTTACAAAATGCTGTAAAATCCTTATAATATTACGCATGGAAAAAAAGTAAATTTTGAATACGATTTGACAAAGGCGTCAAGGAACCTGTATCTGCAGGTCTCTTTGACGCCTTTTTGCGCGGTAAGGCAGAGCCGGAAACATGGAAATGTATCGCATTTTCAGGTCTGCCTTATCATCGGAAGAGCCGGAAACCAAAGAAAACAGGGCTTTGGTTGACAGGGATTAAAGGAGGAGAGCATATGGCTGTAAAGTACGTGTTTGTGACCGGAGGTGTTGTCTCCGGCCTGGGAAAGGGGATCACGGCAGCGTCACTGGGGCGCCTTTTAAAGGCGAGAGGATACCATGTGACGATGCAGAAGTTTGATCCCTATATTAATGTGGATCCGGGAACAATGAATCCGATCCAGCACGGAGAAGTGTATGTCACGGATGACGGCACCGAGACGGATCTGGATCTGGGGCATTATGAACGGTTCATCGATGAGAGCCTGGACTTCAATTCCAACGTGACCACCGGAAAGATTTACTGGTCCGTTTTAAATAAGGAGAGACACGGCGATTACGGCGGCGGTACTGTGCAGGTCATTCCCCACATCACCAATGAGATCAAATCCCGTTTCTACCGGGCCAAATCCGAAGATGAGGAGACGATCTCCATCATTGAGGTGGGCGGCACGGTAGGTGACATTGAAAGCCAGCCCTTTTTGGAGGCGATCCGTCAGTTTCAGCATGATCAGGGGCATGAAAATGCGATCCTGATCCAGGTGACGCTGATCCCGTATTTGAAGGCTTCCGGAGAAATGAAGACCAAGCCCACCCAGATGAGCGTGAAATCCCTGCAGAGCATGGGCATCTGGCCGGACATTCTGGTATGCCGCAGCGACTATCCGGTGGATGATAAGATGAGAGAAAAGATTGCGCTTTTCTGTAATGTAAAAAAAGAGCATGTGCTGCAGAATCTGGATGCGCCGTCTTTATATGAAGTGCCGCTGATGATGGAAGAGGAACATCTGGCGCAGGCGGTGTGCGAATGCCTGAATCTTCCCTGCCCGGAGCCGGATCTGAGCGACTGGAAGAGCATGGTGGAGGACCTGCACCAGTCGAAAAAGGCAGTGACCATCGCACTGGTGGGAAAATATGTTGCACTCCATGATGCTTATTTAAGCGTGGCGGAAGCGCTGCGGCACGGCGGCATCGCCAACCGGACGCAGGTGAACATCCGCTGGATCGATGCGGAGGAGCTGACACCGGAAAATCTGGAGGAATATCTGCACGATGTGGACGGCATTTTAGTGCCGGGAGGCTTCGGGCAGAGGGGGACGGAAGGAAAGATTCTGGCGATCGGTTACGCCAGAACGCATAAAATTCCATTCCTGGGAATATGTTTAGGGATGCAGCTGGCTATCGTGGAATTTGCCAGAAATGTGGCGGGACTTTCCAAAGCGGCCAGCATCGAGCTGGATCCCGAAACGCCCGATCCGGTCATTGCCCTGATGCCGGAGCAGAACGGCGTGGTGAACCTGGGCGGAACGCTCAGGCTTGGCGCATATCCCTGTGTTTTGAAGGATGGGACGCGGGCGGAAAGCCTATATGGGAAGAAAGAGATTTCCGAGCGTCACAGACACCGCTATGAGGTGAACAATGATTATCGCGAAGTGCTGACCCAAAACGGCATGATCCTTTCGGGAATGTCGCCGGACGGCAGAATTGTGGAAATGATAGAATTGAAGGACCATCCGTTTTTTGTTGCCACGCAGGCACATCCGGAGTTCAAATCCAGACCTAACCTCGCCCATCCTCTTTTTAAAGGATTGATCGAGGCGGCGGTTGCATATGAAGATGCCGGAAGCAGGACATTTTCTGTCACAGGCAAGGAGGAAAGATTATGAGCGAGCAGACACAGCAGGGACTTTACAGACCCGAATTTGAGCATGACAACTGCGGTATCGGCGCGGTCGTCAATATAAAAGGAAAAAGAAGCCATCAAATCGTGGCGGATGCGCTGAAAATTGTGGAAAACCTGGAGCACCGCGCAGGTAAGGATGCGGAAGGCAAGACCGGCGACGGCGTGGGCATTCTGACTCAGGTTTCCCATCGTTTCTTTTCCAAAGTCTGCAAAGAGTGCGGCATAGAAATCGGCGGCGAGCGGGAGTATGGCGTGGGCATGTTTTTCTTCCCGCAGAATGAGTTAAAGCGCAGTCAGGCGAAGAAAATGTTTGAGATTATCGTGGAAAAGGAGGGAATGAAATTCCTTGGCTGGAGAGACGTTCCCACTGCGCCCGCCGTGCTGGGGCATAAGGCGAGAGAGTGCATGCCCGTAATCTGCCAGGCGTTCGTGAAAAAGCCTGACCGGATGGAAAAGGGGCTGGATTTTGACCGCAAGCTTTATGTGGTGCGCCGTGTGTTTGAGCAGAGCAACGACAATACCTATGTGCCGTCCCTGTCCAGCAGAACGATTGTCTATAAAGGAATGTTTCTGGTAGGTCAGCTGAGAACCTTCTTTACTGACCTGCAGGATGCGGACTATGATTCCGCCATCGCCATCGTGCACTCCCGTTTCTCCACGAATACCAATCCCAGCTGGGAGCGCGCTCATCCGAACCGTTTCATCGTTCACAACGGGGAAATCAACACGATCAAGGGCAATGCCGATAAAATGCTGGCGCGGGAAGAGACCATGTGCGCGCCCAAGTTTACGGCGGATGATCTGACCAAGGTGCTGCCGGTGGTCAATACAGGCGGCTCCGATTCCGCGATGCTGGACAATACGCTGGAATTTCTGGTGATGAGCGGCATGGAGCTTCCGCTGGCTGTGATGATCACCATTCCCGAACCCTGGACTCATAACGATACCATATCCCAGGAGGGAAGGGATTTTTACCAGTATTATGCGACCATGATGGAACCCTGGGACGGGCCGGCTTCCATTCTGTTTTCAGACGGTGACCTGATGGGCGCTGTGCTGGACCGCAATGGCCTTCGCCCTTCCCGTTACTATATTACCGATGATGACCGCCTGATTCTTTCTTCCGAAGTAGGTGCGCTGGAGGTTCCCGCGGAACATATCCTGAAAAAGGAGCGCCTGCACCCGGGCAAGATGCTGCTGGTGGATACCGTTAAGGGCATTGTGATGGGAGATGAGGAACTCAAGGAATATTATGCGAAAAAAGAGCCCTACGGAGAATGGCTGGATTCCAATCTGGTGGAACTTCATGAGCTGAAAATTCCAAATGAAAAAATTCCTTCCTATAGTTATGAAGAGAGGGCACGCCTGCAGATCTCGTTTGGCTATACATATGAAGAGTGCAGAAACGGCATCTGTGCGATGGCGTTAAACGGCAGTGAGGAGATCGGCGCCATGGGCGTAGATACGCCGATCGCGGTTCTTTCAAAAGAATATCAGCCTCTGTTTTACTATTTTAAACAGCTCTTTGCACAGGTCACCAATCCGCCTATCGATGCGATCCGGGAGAAAATCGTGACCTCTACCACGGTATACGTGGGAAAGAACGGCAATCTGCTGGAAGAAAAGCCGGAAAACTGTCAGGTGCTGAAAATCCACAATCCGATTTTGACGGACCTGGATATACTCAAAATCAGAAATATCAAAAAGCCCGGTTTCAAGGTGGCGACTGTGCCGATCATCTTTTATAAGAGCACGCCCATGGACAGAGTGCTGGAGCATCTGTTTGTGGAAGTGGATAAGGCATACAGAGAGGGCGCCAACATTCTGATACTCTCCGACCGCGGCGTGGACGAAAACCATGTGGCAATTCCTTCCCTGTTGGCTGTCTCCGCAGTGCATAAGCACCTGGTCAAGACCAAAAAGTGCACGGCGCTGTCCATCATTCTGGAGTCCGGAGAACCCAGAGAGGTGCATCATTTTGCGGCTCTTTTGGGATACGGTGCGAGTGCGGTGAACCCCTATCTGGCACATGCCACCATTGCAGAGCTGGTGGATGAAGGCTTTGTGAACAAGGATTATTATGCGGCTGTGGATGATTATGATCATGCGATCATCAGCGGCATCGTGAAAATCGCTTCCAAGATGGGCATTTCCACGATCCAGTCCTATCAGGGCAGCCAGATTTTTGAAGCCATCGGCATTTCCCGGGATGTGATCGACCGTTATTTTACAGGAACCGTGAGCCGCGTGGGCGGCATCACCCTGCAGGACATTGCCGCACAGACCGATGCGCAGCACTCCAGGGCGTTTGATCCGCTGGGGCTTGCAACCGATCTGACTTTGTCCTCCACAGGCCGGCACAAGATGCGCAGCCAGGGTGAGGAGCACCGCTATAATCCTCAGACCATCCATCTTTTGCAGCAGTCCACAAGAGAGGGCAGCTATGAAAAATTCACCGAGTATACAAAGCTGGTGGACTCTGAAAATACAGGCTATTTAAGAAGCCTCATGGACTTTAACTATCCGGAAACGGGAGTGCCGATCGAAGAGGTGGAAAGCGCAGAGTCCATCGTGAAGCGCTTTAAGACGGGGGCAATGTCCTACGGTTCCATTTCCGAGGAAGCGCATGAAGCACTGGCTATCGCCATGAACCGGCTGCACGGTAAGTCAAACAGCGGTGAGGGCGGCGAGAGCGATGAAAGACTGAAAAGCGCGGGCACGGATCACGACAGAAGCTCCGCCATCAAGCAGGTGGCCAGCGGACGTTTCGGCGTGACCAGCCGCTATCTGGTGAGCGCAAAGGAAATCCAGATCAAAATGGCGCAGGGCGCAAAGCCCGGCGAGGGCGGTCATCTTCCGGCGAAAAAGGTTTATCCCTGGATCGCGAAGACCCGTCACTCCACGCCCGGCGTGAGCCTGATTTCCCCTCCGCCCCATCACGATATTTATTCCATCGAGGATCTGGCACAGCTGATCTATGATTTAAAAAATGCAAATAAATATGCGCGTATTTCCGTGAAGCTGGTTTCCGAAGCGGGAGTCGGCACGGTAGCGGCCGGTGTGGCAAAGGCGGGCGCACAGGTCATCCTGATCTCCGGCTATGACGGCGGCACAGGTGCGGCGCCTATCAGCTCCATTCACAATGCGGGCCTTCCCTGGGAGCTGGGACTGGCGGAAACCCATCAGACACTTCTGCAGAACGGGCTTAGGAACCGTGTTGTGATCGAGACGGACGGCAAGCTGATGAGCGGCCGGGACGTGGCTATCGCAGCGCTTCTGGGCGCGGAGGAATTCGGTTTTGCTACGGCTCCCCTTGTGACTCTTGGGTGCGTGATGATGCGCGTCTGCAATCTGGATACCTGCCCTATGGGCGTTGCAACCCAGAATCCGGAGCTGAGAAAGCGCTTCATCGGAAAGCCCGAGTATGTGGTGAATTTCATGTTATTCATTGCGCAGCAGCTTCGGGAATATATGGCAAGGCTTGGAGTGCGCACCATCGATGAGATGGTGGGACGCACCGATCTTTTAAAGAAGAAAGAAAATCTGAGCGGGCGGGAAGCAAAGGTGGATTTGAGCCAGATTTTAAACGGCGCACCGGAAACCGAAAGGAAGCTTTCCGTATTCGATCCTGCGTGTGTTTATGATTTCAGGCTGGAAACGACCAAGGACGAGGCGGTGCTGCTGAAGAAAAAGGAGCTTCAGACAGCCATTGCAAACGGCACAAAGAAGCAGTACAGCGTGAAACTGACCAATACGGACAGAACCTTCGGCACACTGTTGGGGGCAGAAATCACCAGACAGCATCCGGAAGGGCTGCCGGCCGATACCATCATCATTGACTGTGAGGGCGCGGGCGGACAGAGCTTCGGTGCATTTTTGCCCAAAGGCCTGACCCTCTCCTTATGCGGCGATTCCAACGACTATTTCGGCAAGGGCTTATCCGGAGGAACGCTTTCCGTATTCGCTCCTGCGAAGGCAAAATTTGTGCCCGAAGAAAATATCATCATCGGCAATGTGGCACTTTACGGCGCGACCAGCGGGGAAGCCTATATCGCGGGAGTTGCGGGCGAACGCTTCTGTGTGCGCAATTCCGGCGCGACCGCAGTGGTGGAAGGAGTCGGTGAACACGGCTGTGAATATATGACCGGCGGACGCGTGGTGGTGCTGGGGCCTACCGGCAAAAACTTTGCGGCAGGTATGAGCGGCGGCATCGCATATGTGCTGGATGAAGGCAACTGCCTGTACCGGAACCTGAACAAGGAAATGGTGCTCACGGAAAAGGTGGAGACAAAGTTTGATCAGGAAGAATTAAAATCCCTGCTTGAAGCTCATGTGGCACATACCGGATCTGCAAAGGGCAAAAGGGTGCTGGAAAACTTCAAAGAATATCTCCCCAGATTCAAGAAGATCATTCCGGGAGACTATAAGAGAATGATACAGCTGTCCTCCCAGTTTGAGGAACAGGGGATGAGCAGAGAGGAAGCGCAGATTGAGGCCTTTTATGCCAGCACAGGTCAAAAAGCGTGACGCTTTTTGACCGGGAATTTGCGTACGTTCGTATGCAAAGCTCCCAGGGATGTTGGAGGAGATTCATAGAGGAGAGAAATCATGGGAAAACCGACAGGATTTTTGGAGTATGAGCGCAGGGACGGCAAAGTAATTGCGCCTGCCGACAGAATAAAGAATTTTAAAGAGTTTCATGAGGATTTGACAGAAGAGGAACAGCGCCTGCAGGGTGCGCGCTGCATGGACTGCGGCGTACCCTTCTGTCAGGCGGGAATGATGATTGCGGGTATGGCATCCGGGTGTCCGCTGCACAATCTGGTGCCCGAGGTGAACGATCTGGTTTATCACGGCAACTTTGAGCAGGCCTATGTGAGGCTGTCAAGGACTCATTGCTTCCCGGAATTTACATCCAGAGTGTGCCCGGCGCTGTGCGAGGCGGCATGTACCTGCGGGCTGCATGCCCGGCCGGTATCCACAAAGGCGAATGAAAAGGCGGTGATCGAATACGCTTTTGAGCACGGTCTGGTAAAAGCAGAGCCGCCCGGAGTGCGCACAGGAAAGCGCATCGCGGTGGTAGGCAGCGGTCCTGCGGGACTGGCGGCTGCACAGCAGCTAAACAGCAGAGGACATTCTGTGACTGTCTATGAAAGAAGCGACAGGCCGGGCGGACTTTTGCGTTACGGCATTCCCAATATGAAGCTGGAAAAGAGCGTTATTGACAGAAGAGTGGAGCTGATGAAGGCCGCGGGCATTGAGTTTGTCTGCAATGTGAACGTGGGAAAGGATATTACCGGCAGGGAACTGATGAAGCAGTATGACCGCGTGATCCTGGCCTGCGGCGCATCCAATCCCAGGGACATTTCCGTACCCGGGCGGGATGCAAAGGGAATTTATTTTGCGGTTGACTTTTTAAAAACCGTGACCAAAACGCTGCTGGACAGCAATTTTGAGCAGGTTCCCTATGAGCTGGCAAAGGGTAAAAAGGTGCTGGTCATCGGCGGCGGCGATACCGGAAATGACTGCGTGGGCACCTCCATCCGTCTGGGCGCTGCAAACGTTGTGCAGCTGGAAATGATGCCAAAGCCGCCCGCAGAGAGAGCGGAAAGCAACCCCTGGCCCGAATGGCCCAAAGTTCTGAAAACCGATTACGGCCAGGAAGAGGCGATTGATCAGTTTGGCAGCGATCCCCGCATTTACCAGACCACAGTGACGGAATTTAAGAAGAATAAAGAAGGGAATGTGTGCGCAGCAAAGATTGTCAGTCTGGAGCCGAAGTTCGATGAAAAGACAAAGCGGACCGCAATGGTGCCCGTGGCAGGAACGGAAAAGGAAATACAGGTGGATCTTGTGCTGATCGCAGCAGGTTTCTTAGGGTCAGAGGTTTACGTGGCGGACAGTTTTGGTGTAAAATATAATGCGAGGACCAACATAGACACAAAGCCCGGCGCATATCAGACGAATGAAGCGAAGGTTTTCACAGCAGGAGACATGCACAGGGGACAGTCTCTGGTGGTATGGGCGATCGCAGAAGGGCGGGAAGCTGCCAAAGCGGTGGACGAATCGCTGATGGGTTATACAAACTTATAGATATTCAGGGTTAAAGGGAGAGTTTTATGCGGACGAAGGACGAAATTTTACAACTGGTGGAAGAGGAGGATGTGGAATTTATCCGGCTGCAGTTTACGGATATGTTCGGCACCCTTCGGAATGTGGCAGTGACGGCGAGCCAGCTGGAACGCGCCATGGAGAAAAAGTATAAGTTTGACGGTTCCGTCATGTACGGAAGTCTGCGCAAAGGGGAGGAGGATATGTATCTGTGTCCCGATCCGGACACTTTTACCATCCTGCCCTGGAGGCCGCAGCAGGGAGAGGTTGCCCGCCTTCTGTGCGATGTGTGCAGGGCGGATGGAACGCCGCTTGCTGTGAATTCCCGCAGCATTTTGAAAAAGGTGGTGCAGAAGACGAGTGAAAAGGGATATGTGTTTTATGTGGACCCGGAATGCGAGTTTTTCCTGTTCCACACGGATGAGCACGGGATTCCCACCACGGTGACTCACGAGCAGGCGGGCTACATGGATATCAGCCCGCTGGATCTGGGAGAAAATGCCCGGCGCGATATGGTGCTGACGCTGGAAGAGATGGGGTTTGACATTGAATCCTCCCATCATGAGACGGCGCCTGCGCAGCATGAGATTGATTTTAAATGTGCAAAAGCTTTAAAGACGGCGGACAGTATCGTGACCTTTAAGACGGCGGTGCGTTCCATCGCAAAAAGGCACGGCCTGCATGCCACCTTTATGCCCAAGCCCAAGCCCGGTGTGGCGGGTTCCGGCATGCATATGACGATACAGCTCTTTAAGGACGGAAAAAATGTTTTCTTTGATTCGGAAAAGAAAGACGGCTTAAGCGACGAAGCAAAGTGGTTTATGGGCGGCATCATGTCGCATGTGAAGGCGATGTGTGCGGTGACCAATCCGCTGGTCAACTCCTATAAGCGGCTGATGTCCGGTTTTGAGGCGCCCAGAGATATTATCTGGACGACCAGAAATTTAAACACTCTGATCCGGGTTCCTTCCGTGAGGGGAGAGGAAACCGGCATCGAACTGCGCTTTCCTGATCCTTCTGCCAATCCCTATCTGACGCTGGCTGTCTGCCTTGCAGCAGGTATGGACGGCATCGAGAGAAGGCTGGACCCCGGTGCGGAAGCGGCATTTCGCTTTGAGGAACGCACCGCAGAGGAAAAGGCTGCGGCAGGTGTGGAGCGGCTGCCCGAAACGCTGCGGGAGGCTGTTACATACATGGAACAGGACGCATTCATGAAAAATGTGCTGGGCGGTGATTTTGTACAGCTCTATGTGGATGCCAAAAAGGCGGAGTGGAACGAGTATATGTCCCAGGTTTCCGAATGGGAAGTAGAAAAATATTTGTATCGGACTTAAGGCAGGTGAATCAATGGGCAGTATCATCATTGTTTTGCCCAAAATCGAGGATGCAAAGCACATCCGTGATATGCTGAGCCGTCGAGGATTGTCAGCTGCCGCGGTCTGCACGACTGCTTCCATGGTTTTGTCCAATGTTCACCAGCTGGACGGAGGCGTGGTAATCTGCAGTTATCGTTTGCCTGATATGCATTATTCACAGCTGGCGGAGTATTTGCCGGAATATTTTGAAATGCTTCTTTTGACTTCAGCAGCAGAGGTTGGAAACTGTCCCACGGGAATCATGTCGCTGACTTATCCGATCAGGCCCAATGATCTGGTGAGCACGGTGGAAATGATGCTGGCGCAGCAGGAGAGGCGCCTAAAGCGAAAAAAGGTACCGGTCAAAAAGCGGTCGGAGCGGGAACAGAATTATATCAATAATGCAAAATGGGTGTTGATGGAAAGAAATAATATGACGGAACAGGAAGCATTCCGATACATTCAGAAATGCAGTATGGATTCCGGCACGAATATGGTGGAGACGGCGCAGATGATCCTGTTGCTGATTTATGACAGCTAGGCAGGGCGGGGAAGCCGTATGAAAGCAAAGGTTTTGTATCTTCGATAGAAAGGGCGTAAGGGCATGTTTACGATCAATGAAAATTATATGAATTTACAGGGAAGCTATCTTTTTTCGACGATTGCGAGGAAGGTGGCAGCCTATAAGGAAGCGAATCCGGAAGCGGATATCATTCGTCTGGGAATCGGCGATGTGACGCAGCCGCTGGCACCGGTGATCATTGAGGCGCTTCAGAAGGCGGTTGCACAGATGGGAACGCCGGAAGGCTTTCATGGCTATGGACCGGAGCAGGGCTATGATTTTCTGCGCAATGCCATCGCAGCAAATGACTATCAGGCGAGAGGGTGCGATATTGCGGCGGATGAGATTTTCGTCTCCGACGGCGCAAAATGTGACGTGGGGAATATCCAGGAGATTTTCGGCCTGAATAACCGGGTGGCGGTGTGTGATCCGGTTTATCCGGTGTATGTGGATACCAATGTTATGGCGGGCAGAAGCGGACTGTACAATCCGGCAAAGGGCGGCTTTGAAAATCTTATTTATATGCCCTGCACGGAGGAAAACGGATTTGCTCCCTCTCTTCCGGAGGAGGTGCCGGATCTGATCTATCTGTGCTTCCCCAACAACCCCACCGGAGCCGCGATCACAAAGGATGCATTGCAGGAGTGGGTGGATTATGCCAATAAAAACGGTTCCGTGATCCTCTATGATGCGGCTTACGAGGCGTATATTTCGGAAGAGGATGTGCCCCACAGCATCTATGAGTGCAGCGGCGCCAGAACCTGTGCCATTGAAATGCACAGCTTTTCCAAAAACGCAGGCTTTACCGGACTGCGTCTTGGATATACCGTCATACCGAAGGATTTAAAATGCGGCGACGTGAGCCTGCATAGTCTCTGGAACAGAAGACACGGCACGAAATACAACGGCGCGCCCTATATCGTGCAGCGCGCCGGAGAAGCGGTCTATTCCGAAGAGGGAAAGCGGCAGCTTGCGGCGCAGGTCGCATACTATATGGAAAATGCCCGCATGATCCGGGACGGTCTTAAGGATGCAGGTTTTACCGCTTACGGCGGCGTGAATGCGCCCTATATCTGGTTAAAGACACCGGATCGCATGACCTCCTGGGAATTTTTTGATAAGCTTTTGAATGAAGTCCAGGTGGTTGGCACACCGGGTTCCGGTTTCGGCGCCAGCGGCGAAGGTTTTTTCCGTCTGACAGCTTTTGGAACCCATGAAAATACGGCTGAGGCGCTCAGGCGGATAAGAAGATTATAATGAGACATATCATAATGAGGACGGCAGTTTTACTGTCCTCATTATTTTGTATCATAGGAAACTTTGTTTCCTATGATAGATTAGGGTGTCAAAAGATGCCTTACGGATTGTTCCGCGCTTCGCGTCTTCGTTTCACTACGGTCGTTGCCAAACAAGTGCCGCTGGCACTTGGCAACCCACAATCCTGCCCAATATTCGGA
>Ga0129308_1002691_pt1 | contig 14314 bp, 13 predicted proteins | sample L827metagenome_FD_94440 | JGI IMG/M metagenome (GOLD analysis project Ga0129308, IMG submission 94440) | Ring-tailed lemur group fecal microbial communities from Wisconsin, USA - L827 metagenome | ecosystem: Host-associated > Mammals > Digestive system > Large intestine > Fecal | place: USA...
AATTTGTCCGCCTAACATTTTAAAACAAGCATTTTCACCATCAATTAATATAGGCGAACTATTATGAGCAGTTCTCGATCCAGCTGATTCCCCATCGCCATTAATCAATTGTCCATTTTTCAAATCCAATTTACCATGAACAACAAATAAATTATTAACGGATGATCCATCTATATTTGCATCAATTGTAATATTTCCATCAATAATTAAAGTATATCCTTCAGCAATATTAAATAATTGATCTAGTTTTTCATTACCTTTAATTGTTATAGGTTCTGTTGAGGTTAGTGTTACTATCTTATTAACAGGTTCAATATTTTCATCTTCTTTATTAACCTTTATAATTTCACTTAAACCATAATTCTTATTTAAATTAATTGTTGTACTTCCATAACTTCCATCTACAACAGAATAGATTAATTCCTGCAAAGTAGGAGCATTAACAAAACGTAATGGATCTCCTTCTTGATTAGCTCCTTCTTTACCTGTTGGAATATCATTGTTTAATGCTAGTGTATAGTAAAATGGATTGTATTTCTTTACATTCGTACTCGTACTATAAATATCTATTGTAGTAGATGTTCCATTAGCATTTTGCTTATAGAAATGAATCAAATCTTCATCTTTTTGAATTTCTATATCTGCTAATTTCGTATCAAGGGCAAATGCATTTTGAAAAATAGTATCGATATTTTCGCCAATAAAAACTTCTTGTAATCCTGTACATGCTTGAAATGCAGAAGAACCTATAATCTTTACATTTAAATTTAATTCAGTTAAGTTTCTTGCTGAATAAAAAGCATTTGCCCCAATTTCTTCCAATGATTTTGGAAAATCTAATGATGTTAACGCTAAATTATAATAAAAACAATTTTGTGGAATAACTTTTAGACCTTCAGCAAACTTTATCGATTCAATCTTTCTACATGCAGAGAAACTAGAAGAACCTAGTGTAGTAGCATTAGAAATATCTAATTCTCCAGTTAATGAACTGCAACTAGCAAATACACTTTGACCTATTTCTTCAGCATTTTGTATATTTATTGTTTCTAAACTTGTACATGAGTAAAAAGCAAACTTTTTTATTTTTTTTACATTTTTTAAATTAATATTATTTAAACTTGTACATCCAGAAAAAGCATCTTCTCCTATAGAAGTGATATTATCTAAATTAATTGTTTCTAAATATTCACAATCTTCAAAAACAGATTCACCTAAACTTTGAATAGATGATGGTAAAATAACTTTTTGGATACTTGTTCCTTGAAATGTATAATCTGGTAATTCAGTTAATGTTGATTGACTTATATCAACTGTTTCTACATCTAAACCAGAACAAGAAAATGTTTTTTTTCCAAGATGCTTAACACTTGAAAGATTAATGTCAATACTTGCATCACAATAATAAAATGCATAATCACCAATTTCAGTAATTTCCCCTTCAATTGTAATAGTTTTCAAAGCACTCCAATAATTATCATCTAAATCATAATCATCGTCTGGCCATCCAAATGAACTTTCCCCAATCTTTGTAATCGATTTAGGTAAAGTAATGCTTGTCACTGTATTGTTAACTGAATTTTGATAAACATTAAATTCAACAGCATTGACTGTAAAAGTACTTCCATCTTGTGTAATACTACTTGGTACATTTAAAGTAGAATTTAAATAAGTATTATTTTCAAAACCAATCCATGAAACAGTTTTATCTGTTGTAACCTTATATGTTAAACCATCATATGTAATAATATCTTCAATAGATACAGATGTATCATCAAGTGTCATAGGTGACACTCTTTCTACTGTATTGCTATTGACACTTGTTTCATCTTGATTAGATTCTTCACTTTCTTCTACTATTTCTTCTTCATTAGAATCAGTTGTTTTTTCATCATTTTGATTACTATTACCTTGTTCAACTTCTTCCTCTGTTTCTTCTTGATTATCTAATGTATTAACATTCTCATCTACTTCTGTTATATCTGTATTATCATTAGTATCTTCAGCATTTGTATATTGGGTCATATGAAATGAATCCACAAAAATTAAACTTACTATTATAATAACAACAAATAAAATTTTACTTATAGATTTAACCTTCTTCATAATATTATCCCCTTTTCTATATAAATCATAAACTAACATTTATGAATTCAAAATATTTTCATAGAAATTATGTATGCGCTTACAAATATAACAAAAATATATCCATAATTTATATATTTGTACCCATTTCTATTTTTCATTATTTCACATAATTTGACATTATTAAAAAATACTTTACTCCATTATATTCATTATAACATTAAGAAAATCATTTCGCTAAATCAAGTTGCGAAATAAAGCAAAAAAATGCGATAAAATCGCACTTTTTTAAAATATTAGTACCAACAAATCAAAGAAATATCAATCAATATTCATCATTCCTTATAATATAAATCCATATCCACCACAATATGCAGTAATCAACTTAATAAGTTGAAAAGCACATTCTTTAACATATTCATCACTTGTATTCTCATTACCTTGAACAATAAAGAATATATTTTTAGAATCTTGGGTTACTTTTGTTTTTTCTATTTGTTTCATTTCTAAACGACATATTATTTCTTTATCATCAATATAACTATATTCCCCTGCTTGTACTGGTTGAGGTTCTTCTTTTCCTAATGGCACAAATCTTTCATTTCCCAAAGTTAATCGCAATGATACATTTCCTTCTATTTTATCTATATCATGCGCTCCTAATGCCAATTTAGTATCTATTGATAATAAATTATATAAATCAACAACTTTATTAATTGAATGTAAATCTTTATTCTTTATTAACAATTTTATTAATAATTCTGATGCGGGAGGATTTTTTCTTCTTTTCACATTTACTTTTTCATGAAGAAGATAAAAACCTTCTATAATTGGATCAGTTTTGATATTCTTTCCTTCATATTTTTCAACAAGTTTTGTTATAGTGTTTTTTCTATAATCTAAATACTCTTGTGTAATTGTATGATTATCAACTCCTTCAATAACAACCCCTACACATTTAACTCCTAATTGTTTCACTTCATCACTTATATATAACTCCATCTATTTCCATCTCCTTAAATAAAAAACTCATCCTTACATAGGACGAGTTAACGTGTTACCACCTAATTTCATTATGATTTCACAATCATAATCTTATTGAGTCCCATCAGACTCTCATACTTTAACGGGTATATCCGTGATGACTTACATATCAGTCATCCAGCTCCAAGACCATCTTCACTTATCCTTCTTTATCCTTTTCCACCATTCAAGGACTCTCTATAAATTATTGATAAGTTACTCTTCTTTTCATTGCTTTTATTCTTGAATCAATGGTGTTGATAAATAACGATCTCCACCATCAGGAAGTAAAACAACAATTGTTTTTCCTGCATTTTCTTCTCTTAATGCTAATTGTTTTGTTGCATGTAATGCTGCACCTGATGATATACCAACTAAAATACCTTCAGTTTTTGCAATTTCTTTTCCAGTTGTAAAAGCATCATCATTTTCTACAGTAATAACTTCATCATAAATATCTGTGTTTAAAGTATCAGGAACAAAACCTGCACCAATACCTTGAATCTTATGTGCTCCTGCTTTTCCTTGTGATAATACTGGAGAACTTGCTGGCTCTACAGCCACAATTTTTACATTTGGATTCTTTTCTTTTAAATATTTTCCAATTCCAGAAATTGTTCCACCAGTTCCAACTCCTGCCACAAAAATATCTACTTTACCATCTGTTTGTTCATAAATTTCTGGTCCAGTTGTTTTATAATGTGCTGCTGGATTTGCAGGGTTTTCAAATTGCCCCGGTATAAAACTATTTGGTATTTCTTCAGCTAATGCTTTTGCCTTAGCAATAGCACCCTTCATTCCTTCTGCTCCAGGTGTCAATACCAATTCAGCCCCATAAGCCTTCATTAAATTTCTTCTTTCAACACTCATTGTTTCTGGCATTGTAATAATAATTCTCAAGCCTAATGAAGTTGCTACTGCTGCTAAACCTATTCCAGTGTTTCCACTTGTTGGTTCAATTAATGTTGTTCCTTCTTTAATTAATCCTTTATCAATTGCATCTAAAATCATTTCCTTTGCAATTCTGTCTTTTACTGATCCAGCTGGATTAAAATATTCTAATTTTGCAACAACATCTGCTTTTAATCCATCTTTCTTTATCAAGTTATTCAATCTTACTAATGGAGTATTCCCCACTAAATCTGTAAATCCATTTTTTATATCTGCCATCATAAGCACCTCTCTTTTTTATTTTCCTTAAATCCTACGGATTTAGTATGATATTATCATAATATAAATCCTTTTATATGTCAAGAAATATAATCATATATTTTTTGACATATAAAAATATATGCTGATAATCATTTCTTATACCACATATAAGAACAATTATCAGCATTTTATTAAGATAATTTTTTAAATAAATAATTACCAATAGTTTGAATAATTTGTACAAATATAATTAATATAATACTTGTAACAAGAAGATAAGTAAAGTTATAACCTTGATAACCTTTTCTAATGGCAACGTCTCCTAAACCACCAGCACCAATAGCACCACCCATTGCACTATAACCAATCAAACTAATCATAGTCAATGTAATACCAGATAAAATAGCTGGAAAAGCTTCTTTTAAATATACTCTAAAAATAATTTGAGCATCACTTGCTCCAAAAGATTTAGCAGCTTCTATAAGTCCAGGATCTATTCCTCTTAAAGCACTTTCAATAACTCTTGCTACAAATGGAATTGCTGAAATGGTTAATGGAACTAATGCTGCTGTTGTTCCAATGGCTTTACCAGCAATTGCTCTTGTTACAGGAATAACAATAATCATTAGTATAATGAATGGGAAACTTCTAAAAACATTAACAATAAAATCTAATATAGTATATACAACTTTATTAGGCTTTAATCCATCACTTGCTGTTAATGTTAATATAATAGCCGGAATAAAACCAAGAACTACTGAAAATAAAGTTGAACCTATAACCATATATAAAGTTTCTATTGATGCTTCAATCATCATATCAGCCACGATGAACAACCTCCCATTCTATTTGATTATCTTTAAAATATTGAATCACTTTTTCTTGATCTTTTTCATCAATATTTATAATTAAACTTCCCATTGTATTTCCTCTGAAGTTTTCTAATTTACCTTGACAAATATCAAAATCAATATTCAAATGTCTTGCTAATGATGTAATTGTATGAGAAGTTGAATTATCATTTGTAAAGAATAATTTAATATTAACACCTGTAGTAGGTAATAAATCTGTATTATCTCCTGCAAAATCTTGAATATCTTTGTTTGATGATACAAACAATTCTTCTGGTTTTCCTTTTGCAACAATTTTTCCATTTTTTAAAAAGACAACTTTATTACATATTTGTTTAATAACTTCCATTTGATGTGTAACAACAATAATTGTAATATTTAATTCTTTATTAATTTTATTTAATAATGTTAATATATCTTGAGTTATTTTTGGATCTAAAGCTGATGTTGCTTCATCACATAATAAAATTTTAGGATTTAATACTAATGCACGTGCAATTGCAACCCTTTGTTTTTGTCCTCCGCTTAATTGTCTAGGATAGCTATTTATTTTGTCTTCTAATCCTACTAACTTTAATAATTCATGTATTCTTTTATTATTTTCTTCATCTTTGGGATTCTTTTTCCAAAAACGTAATGGCAATGCCACATTTTCATAAACATTTAATCTATTTAATAAATTAAAATTCTGAAAAATCATTCCCATATCTTTTTGTATCAATTGCAATTCTTTTTTATTTAAAGAAGACACTTCTTTTCCTAAAGATACAATAGAACCAGAATTATAAGTTTCTAAACCATTAATACATCTTAACAAAGTTGATTTTCCTGCTCCACTTTGTCCTATAATTCCAAATATATCCCCTTCGTCAATTTCAAAAGACACATCTTTAATGACTTCTAAATCACCAAAGCTTTTACAAAGATTGCTTATTGTTATCATTACTTTTCCTCTCCTAGATTAAACATACTTATATTAATATGACAATATCCTGTTGGATTTTTTTCTAAATATTTTTGATGATATTCTTCAGCATTATAGAAATTCTCCAAAGGGAGAATTTCTACAGCTAATGGTTCATCATATTGTTTTTGTATTTTTGCAGTCACTGCTTTGATAACATCTAAATCAGATTCATCAATATAGTAAATGCCTGTTCGATAAGAGATTCCTTCATCTTCACCTTGTTTATTAACAGATGTAGGATCAATCACACGATAGAAATAATCTAATAATTTTTCTAAAGATATTTCTTGACTGTTATAATCGACTTTTACTGTTTCACTATGCCCACTTTCTTGAGATTTAACATCTTGATAAGTTGGATTCGCTGTTTTTCCATTAGCATAACCTACAGTTGTTTCTTTAACACCTTTAAATTGATCAAAGAATCTTTGAACACCCCAGAAACATCCACCTGCAAAATATATCGTTTTCATTATTCAAAAGTAGCTACTACAGCTTTACCATATTTTTCAGCGATATATTCTTTAACTTCATCACTAGTAATAGCTTTAATTAATGCTTTTGTTTTTTCAGTTTCTTCATTTCCTTCTTTAACAACTAAATAGTTAATATAAGGTGCTGCTTCTTCAGTTGTAAATTCTTCACTTGTTAAAACATTTGATTTATCTTTTAATCCAGCTTCCAATGCATAGTTACCATTAACTACTAATGCTGCTGCATCTTCTAAGTGATTAGCAATTTCTTCTGCTGCTAATGGTGTAATTTTAATATCTACATTCTTTTTAGTAATTCCAGATTCTGGATCAGAAATATTACTTGTATATTCAATAATACCAGCCTTAGCTAATAAATTTAAAGCACGGTCTTCATTAGAACCATCATTAGGAATCAATACTTCATCTCCTGCTTTTAAATCACTAATAGCTTTGTAATCTTTAGAATAAAGTCCCATTGCTTCATAATGTACACCTTGAACTTCTTTTAAATGCCAATCATTTTCTTCATTAACTTCTTCCATGTAAGCTAAAGTTTGGAAATAGTTTGCATCTAATTCACCATCTTCTAATGATTTATTTGGTTGAACATAATCAGTAAATTCTGTAACTTCTAATTCCCAACCATCTTTTGCTAAAACATCTTTAACAACATCATTTAAGATTTCAGCATGTGGTACTGCTGTTGCTCCTACAACAATTTTCTTATCATCACCATCTGATGATCCTCCACATCCTGCTAATGCGATTGCTGCTGCACCAGCTAAACATAATTTTAATAATTTTTTCATTTTTTTCTTCCCCTTTTCTTTTATATTTATCAATACAATAAATAAAAAACTCACCCCTATATAAGGGCGAGTTATTCGCGTTACCACCTTAATTTTAAAATAATCTCACAATTATTTCCTCATCAAGTACGCCTTCTAACAAGGTTCATACTCTATCATTCTAACGGGTGAATCCGTCATAGCCTAACAAAATGCTCAGCTATGCAACTCCAAGACCATCTTCATTTATCTTCCACCATTCTTTTCCACCAGCCAAGAATTCTCTATGCATTTCCAATAAACTACTCTTCTTTTCATCGTCTTTATTGTATTGTATGATATCATATTATCCTACTAGGATTTATATGTCAATAGTTTTTTATCATTTTTTAAAAATTTTTTAATCTCGTCATTGAAAAAACAACTATACAAATATGACTTTTCACTACTCCATATATGAATACAATACCATAAAAAAGAATATTTATCCATTATATTTTTTCATTTTCTATCTTTCTTTATTTGACAAGAATAATCAATATATATTAATATAAATCATATTAAACATATAGGAGAAGAATGATAAAATGATTTATTTAGATTATGCCGCTAACAGCCCTGTTGATAAAGAAGTGTTAGATATATTTTATAAAACAAATTTAGAACATTTTGCCAATCCTAATTCTTTTCACAAATTAGGTTTAGAAGCCAAAGAATTATTAAATCAAGCAAGCAAAGATATTTTAAAATATTTAGATTTGACAGATAGAGAAATCATTTATACTTCAGGAGCAACTGAATCAAATAATCTAGCAATCAAAGGAATTTGTGAAAGATATAAAAGTCAAGGTAAACATATCATTATTGGTGCATTTGAACACAATTCTATTACTGTACCAGTTACGACACTTCAACAAAAAGGATTTGAAGTAGATGTTGTCCCTGTTGATCATCATGGACTTATTGATTTAGAAGAATTACAATTATTACTCCAAGAAGATACTATTCTTGTCAGTATTTGTGCTGTAGATAGTGAATTGGGAATAAGACAACCTATTGAACAAATAGCTAAAATCATCAAACAATTTGAACAATGTTGTTTTCATGTCGACGCCTCTCAAGCAATAGGAAAGGTTAACATTGATTATTCTGATGTTGATTTGATAACCTTGACTCCTCATAAATTCTATGGCTTAGAGGGATTTGGAGCATTAATTAAAAAAATGAATATTGGATTAAAACCACTTTTAGAAGGTGGCAGAAGTACAACGATTTATCGCAGTGGAACACCTTGTTTATCTGGTGCTATTGCTATGGCAAAAGCTATTGAAATAGCAATAACGAAACAATCAGAAAGAAGTCAATATGTTCAAGAATTAAATCAGATGATTTACAAAAGATTATCCGTATATTCTGATATTTGTTTTCATTCAAACCAATATTCAATACCTTATATTATGAATTTAAGCATCAAAAACATAAAAGTTTCATCACTAATGACAAAACTAGAAAACCATGAAATATATATATCAACAAAAACTTCATGTTGCCCACAAAATACACCATCTAAAATTATTTATGCTTATACACATAATAAATCTTTAGCACTATCTTCAATGCGTATTAGCCTTTCACATTTAACAACCAAAAAAGACATTCAAACTTTTTTAGATATTTTTGAACAGTGTTATAAGGAGTGCAAAAATGGAAAAATATAAATCAATAGAAAGAAGTATTATTAAAACATATCGTAAAACTATTTGGAAAAAATTTATCAAAGCGATCAATGAATATGAACTTATCCAAAAAAATGATAATATCATGGTTTGTATCAGTGGTGGTAAAGATTCATTTTTACTAGCTAAATGTATTCAAGAATTGCATCGTTACAGCAAAGTTCCTTTTGATGTTCATTATGTTGTTATGGATCCTGGATATAATGAATACAATCTTCAATTTATTATTGATAATGCGAAAACATTAAATGTTCCTATAGAAATCTTTCAAAGTGATATCTTTGATGTTGTTTCTACTGTTGATTCAAAAAGTCCATGTTATTTATGTGCAAAGATGAGAAGGGGTTATCTTTATAGCAAAGCTCAACAGTTAGGATGCAATAAAATTGCTTTGGGGCATCATTATGATGATGTTATTGAAACAACATTATTATCTATGTTTTATGGAGCTGAAGTCAAAACCATGCTTCCTAAATTACATAGTGATAATTTTGAAGGATTGGAATTAATTAGACCATTATATATGGTTAAAGAAGAAAGTATTATACGTTGGCGTGATGCGAATGAATTAACATTTATTAATTGTGCTTGTCGATTCAGTGAAGGCTGTTCATTGATTGATGATGGAACAAGTAAACGCAAAGAAATGAAAGCTCTGATTAAGAAGTTAAAAAGAGTCAATCCAAACCTCGATCAAAACATTTTTATAAGTATGCATAATGTTAATATGGATTGTGTTGTAGGTTATCGAAAAGATAATCAAAAACATAGTTTTTTAGAAGATTATGATTAAAAAGAACGATTTTTCGATCGTTCTTTATTTTATAAAAGCCAAGGCTTTATCATATTGTTTTTTATCAACATAAATGATATATTCATACTTTGTGTTTTTCTTAGGTATTAGTCTTGAAGGCACAGAAGAACCATCTGTTATATTCAATGTTGCAGCCATCTTTTGATAATTGACTTTTATATCATATTGAATATGGTTCATTTCTAAACAATTTCTTATCTCATCATACTTTTCTTCATTATAGGTACGAATCAATTGCTTTTTGTTAAAAATCGTTAACATGCTATCACCTCTTTAAATTCATAGTATTATAATAGGATATAATTGTCAAACAAAATATTGACTTATATATTTTTAATGATTATAATCATAGTAATTCTATAGGAATTATATGTTAGGAGTTGATATTATGTCAAAAAGAACTTATGGAAAAGAATTTGGTTTTCAAACTCTTGCAATTCATGCAGGAAATGATGTCGACCAAGAAACGGGTGCTATTAAAAGACCAATCACAATGGCTAATAGTTATGAATTGCCTTATGATCCTTCTGATATGAATTGGAGTAGTGCTGATAAGAATTTATATACCAGAAATGGTGGAACAAATCAAAAATATTTAGAAGAAAAGTTAACTGTTTTAGAAGGTGGAGAGGATTGTATTGTTTTATCTAGTGGTGTAGCAGCATTATCAGGATTGTTTTTTGCATTATTAGAAAGTGGAGATCATGTTATTTTTTCTAGTGTTACATATATTGCAGTTTATCGTTTACTCAATGAATTGTTTAATAATAAATTTCATGTTGAAACAACTATTGTTGATACAACAAATATTGATAATATAAAAAATGCTATTCAATCTAATACAAAATTAATCCATATTGAAACACCGGGAAATCCAACACTAATGGTTTCTGATATTGAGGAAATCGCAAAAATTGCTCATGAAAACAATATTTTACTTTCTGTTGATAATACTTTTGCTTCTCCTTTTAATCAAAGACCAATTGAATTAGGAGCAGACTTTACAATCGAGAGTTTAACTAAATATATTAATGGACATGGTGATGCAATGGGTGGTGCAATTATAGGTCAAAAGAAATACTTAGATTTAATTCGTGCTCAATCCCAAGTTAATTTAGGTGGAACAATCAGCCCATTTAATGCATGGTTAATTATGCGTGGTTCTGTAACCCTTCCTTTAAGAATGAAACAACATAATCAAAATGCTTTACAAGTTGCCCAATATTTAGAAAGTTTACCTTGTGTTCGTTTTGTAGCTTATCCAGGTTTAAAATCTCATAAGGGACATGCTATTGCTGTTAAACAAATGAGTCCTGGTTTTGGTGGTGTGTTATCTTTTGGTTTAAAAGCCAGCCATGATCAACATAATCAATTTGTAAGTCATCTACGTGTGATTACTTCAGCTGTATCATTAGGACATGATGAAAGTTTGATTGTTTTCTTAGGGGAAGATGATGAAAGACAATATCTTTATCCTGAAGAATTCCATGATGGTTTCTTTAGATTTAGTGTCGGTATTGAAGATGTTGAGGATATCATTCAAGATATTCAACAAGCTTTAGAAAAAACAGGTTTATTATAAACAAAAAGAGGTAATGAAATCGCTCATTATCTCTTTAATCTTTTTAAGAACTCTTGAATTTGACTATGTGGAGTTGCAATATTAAAACGATAACATTGTTTTTGTTTATAGACCACTCCTGCATCAGCAATAATATGCAAATCTTCTTCCAAATGCCTTTTCAATTCCTCATCCTCCAAATGCCAGTTTTTAAAGTTTATCCAAATCACAAATCCCCCTTCTAATGGAGACAATATTAATTCTGGCAATTCTTTTTCAAGATATTCCTTAATCATTATATAATTATCCCATGTATGCTTTTTCATAGCTTGTAGCCAATCATATCCCTCTTGACTATAAGCAGAAATTAATGAAACATAGAAAAACGGATCAAGACTCCCAAAATGTTCTCTATTTCTTTGCTTAAGATACTTTTCTCTTAAAGTTTTATTTTTGATAAAAATATTTGCATGATTAACACCCGTCAAATTAAATGACTTGCCTAATGAAGTTGCGACAATCCCTTGTAGAGGGTCAATATTTAAGTAAGATATTGCTTGATGCTTTCTAAAAGTTATTTCTCCAAATATTTCATCTGAATAGACAATCACATGATACTGATGCGCTAATTTCGCAATTTTCTTTAATTCATCATAAGTATAGACTTTTCCTGTGGGATTATGAGGATTGCACAATACCAATATTTTATTATGAGGATCAGCCATTTTGTTTTCTAAGTCCACAAAATCAATACTATAAACACCATGTTTATCAATGAGACGATTACTGACAAGTTGTCTATTGTTTTTCACAATATCTTTATCATAATGATGAAATGATGGATGTTGAACAATAATTCCATCACATTCTTGAGAAAAAGCCCGAATAGCAGTATTTAATCCAAATATTGTACCATGTGTAGGAATAATTTCTTCTTGAGAGATATCCAAATTTCTAACATTTTTCATCCATCTAATGATTGCTTCTTGATATTGATGATCAGCAATTGTATAACCAAACATACCATTTTGCACAAACTTTTCCAATGCTTGACATATAACAGGCGCTGTTGCATAATCCATTTCTGCACCAGACAAAACAATATTATCATTTAAAAACAATGTTTGTTTATCATTGCCAATATTCAAACGATTTGCCATTTTTTCAAAATCATAACTCATAAACTCACTCCTTTCCATAATGATAAGATAATTTTATAGAAAAATAAACTATTGACTTTCCATTTGACAAAGAAAGCGAGGAATGTCCTCGCTTAAAAATATTAACTCTTTAAATAACGTTGTAAAAACTGTTTTGTTCTCTCTTGTTGAGGCTTTGTTATGACTTGTTTGGCTTGACCAATTTCAATAATTTCACCATTATCCATAAAAGCAACACGATCTGCCACATCCCTAGCAAAACTCATCTCATGGGTAACAATAATCGTTGTTATATTATCTTGTGCAACAGTTTTGATAACATCTAAAACTTCCTCAACCAATTCAGGATCAAGCGCACTTGTTGGTTCGTCAAAAAGAATAACCTCTGGTTTTAAAGCTAAAGCTCTTGCTATCGCAACTCGTTGTTGTTGACCTCCAGATAATTGGGAAGGATAATATTTCTTTTTATCCAAAAGTCCAACTCTCTTTAAAAGTTGTTCAGCAATATGAACAGCATCTTTCTCCGACATCTTTTTCACAACTGTAAGGGGGAGAGTAATATTTTTGATAATATTTTTATTCTCAAACAAATGATATCCTTGAAAAACCATAGCTGTCGCACGACGAATATCCAAAAAATCTTTTTTACTTACTTTTTTAGCATCATAATAATGATTTCCAATATACACTTCTCCTTGTTGGGGAACTTCTAACAAATTAAGGCATCTTAAAAACGTTGATTTTCCTGAACCAGAAGGACCTATAATTGCAAGTGTTTCGCCATCATTAACTTCTAAATCAATTCCCTTTAACACTTCAAGATTTCCAAATGACTTGTGCAAGTCTTTTACTGTAATCATAGATACCCTCCTTTATTCAGATTTTAAATCAAACTTATTTTCAATATATTGTTGCAAATATGTTAATGCAGTACAAAACATTAAATATATAAATGCAACTTCTATATATAATGCAAGTGGTTCATATGTTAAAGCCACAATTCTCTTTGTTACCATGAACATTTCAGCAACTGTTACGTTAGATGCTAATGAAGTATCTTTTACCAACCCAATAAAAGTATTAAATAAAGCTGGTATTGATATTTTAATGGCTTGTGGTAAGACAATATGGATCATCGATTGATAATATGTCATACCTACTGAATAACTTGCTTCAACTTGCCCTTGTGGAACAGATAAAATAGATCCACGAATTGTTTCTGATGCATATGCTCCAACATTCAATGAAAATGCAATAACTGCTGCTGGCAATGCTTCTATTAGAATTCCTATATTTGGTAATCCAAAAAATATAATAAATAATTGTACTAATAATGGTGTTCCTCTAAATACCCAAACATAAAATTGACAAATTTGTTTTAAAACTTTAATATTAGCGACACGAATCATCGCTACAACAATTGCAATTAACAAGCCCAACGCAAATGATATAATTGTTAGAGGAATTGTATAAACAATTCCCGGTAACAATATCTTTCCAAATGAATCAATAATGATTTCTAAAAGTCTTTCACTCATTATTTAGCTGCTGAAACATCTTCACCAAAATATTTATTTGAAATACTAGAAAGAGTTCCATCCTCTTTTAATTCTTTTAATGCTTGGTTAATCGCTTCTTGTAATTCTGCTCCATCTTCTTGTCTAATTAAAACTGCTGATTCAGTGACTTCATCTGATTGTG
>Ga0129308_1002692_pt1 | contig 14312 bp, 13 predicted proteins | sample L827metagenome_FD_94440 | JGI IMG/M metagenome (GOLD analysis project Ga0129308, IMG submission 94440) | Ring-tailed lemur group fecal microbial communities from Wisconsin, USA - L827 metagenome | ecosystem: Host-associated > Mammals > Digestive system > Large intestine > Fecal | place: USA...
TCCGACCGCATTCCGCGTCGCCGATATCTCAGAAACATCCGTCTGCCCGCTCGCCAAAGTCATGCGCCGCGAACTGAAAAAACGCGGCATCACAAATGTGAAGGTCGTCTACTCAGAAGAAAAGCCACTCGTACCACATGCCTCAGGAACCAGATCAGAGGAAGGCTGTTCCACCAGATGTGCCGGAAATCCAGCAAAGTCCGGCCAGATCGATCCAGAATCCGCAGAGTCACTCACAGCCACCCCGCGCCGTCAGACACCCGGCAGCGTCTCCTTCGTACCATCCGTTGTAGGTCTGATCATCGCTGGCGAGGTAATCAAAGATTTGTGCATTCTGTAATATATAGGTATTGTTTGGATGGTTTTCCTAGTCTGGTATTCCGACAATCGAAATGTTGTTGAGAACTGTAATACTTTCAAAGAATAGTTCAACCAGCCATTGTCAGAGAAGTACACCGGGCCGCCCGAAAGTGACTATAGCGAGTCTTTACAAGTACTTAGGCCGCCAAATGCCAGAGTAGATGTAAAAATTCTGCGATCCAGCAGAATTTTTAGCTGGCACTGTCTGAGGAAAATGTGCATCAGGCACATTTTCTGAGTTGCCAGCGGCATCTGCGCAGGCGTTTGGCGGTCTTAGTACTTGTAGACGAGCGGTACGGAGCTTTCGGGCGGCCCGGTGTACTTCTCGTCCGGCTATCTATATGAACCATAAATTTTATTTTTCCTGCATTTTTATACATTAACATGACTGAGATGTATTGACAAATTCCGCATTTTCCGTATAAAATAAAAATCGACAATATTTGCAAAAAGGTTCCAGCAGTTTGTCCGCCGGAACCTTTTTACGACTACGAAGGGAGAAACCAAAATGAACAGAAAATGGAAGAAACTGATATCAGCCGGTCTCGTATGCGTGATGACGGCTGGTGCGCTGTCGATGGTACAGGCGAGCGAGAGCAGTGCGGCGGAGCCGGGCGTATTCACGTATGCGATCGCCGGAGATCCGGGCGCGAACGTGAACCCGATCACCTCAAGTGACCGCTGGGGCCTGATGACGAACAACCTGGTCTATTCACCGCTGTTTAAGATTGATGGAAGTGATTACGACTGGTATCTGGCGACAGGCTATGAGCTGTCAAATGATGACCGCACCTACACCTTCACGCTGCGTGAAGACGTGACGTGGACGGACGGCGAGCCGTTCAATGCAGACGACGTTATTTTCACGATCGAGCAGATCATGAATCCGGACAACGCGAGCGAGATGTACAGCAACTTCGTATCCGCTGAGGGTGAGGTTGAGATTGAGAAGGTTGACGATTATACCGTATCCTTCACGTTCCCGAGCGCGAGCCCGGCGCATATGGAGGCATTTGCGTATCAGGTATACATCATTCCGGAGCATGTTTTCGCGAACGTGACGGATTACGAGACGCTTGAGTTCACAGGCCCGACCGTGACGACAGGCGCGTACATCCTGACAGAGTACTCCGCAGGTTCTTACCTGAAATTCGAGAAGAATGAGAACTACTTCCGCAACACACCGTCGATCGATACGGTTGTACTGCGCATCATCACCTCTGACGATACCGCGATGCTGGCAATCCAGAGCGGCGAGATCGATGCATGGCCGACGACGCCGGCATATCTGCAGCAGATCGATGTAGAGGGCAGCAACCTGACGACTTATGCGTTCAATCAGGGCCGCGTCGGTTACATGCAGGTGAATGCGTCTACGATCCAGGATGTTAGGGTACGTCAGGCAATCTTCTACGCACTGAACCGCGCTGAGCTTGCGACGGCTGTTTATCTTGATCCGGCGAACTATGACGATGTCTACACGTTCCTGCCTCCGAACAATGTCTACTACGATGATTCTGAGGTTCAGAAGTATGAGACGGATATCGCGAAATCACAGGAGCTGCTTGCTGAGGCAGGCGCACAGGGACTTTCCCTGACAATCGGCTACTGCAGTACGGATACGTCGCAGGAAGTATGGGCACTGCTTGTTCAGAACCAGCTTGCACAGGCAGGCATCACGGCGGAGCTCAATCCGATGGAATCCACAGCGTACTACAATGTAATGCGTGAGGATGAGATGCCGTTTGATCTGTTCTTCGGCGGCTACATCATGGGCAGCGATCCGCAGACATATGCAGATCTGTTCACGTCCGACGGTTCCGCGAACTACTCCAAGAGCAAGAACGAGGAGGTTGACCGTCTGTTCGCAGAGGGTATCGCGACGTTCGACACAGAGGAGAGAGCTGCGGTATACAAGGAGCTGCAGAACGTGATTCAGGAGGATGCAACGATCTATCCGATCGCTTCCAACAGCTATATCGTGCTGATTAATAACCGTGTTTCCGGCATCGAGGAGTGCGGACTTGTCCCGATCTACACGATTGGCGACGCGTCTTATCTGACTCTGACCGAGTAATAACAGCATGAAACGATACAGGGATGGGGGCTCCTCATCCCTGTCTTTATATGAGGATTGCGGTGAGACAATCCGCTGATCCTGTGATGGGAGAAAACAGATGGCAAAATACATTATCAAACGAATTATTACAGCGATTCCGCTGATTCTCGCGATCTCGATTCTCTGCTTTGTCCTGATGAATCTGGCGCCCTACGACGCGATCGATACGATGATCAAACCGGGCATGTCGGATGAGGTCGTCGCGCTGATGCGTGCCAAGTACGGCTACGACAGGCCGGCGTATATCCAGTATCTGAGCTGGCTGAACGGCATCCTGCACGGTGAGTTCGGCTACTCAATCGTCACGAAGCAGAGCATATCGCTTGACCTTTCAACACGTATTGTCAACACAATCAAGCTGATTCTGCCGTCCTATCTGACAGCGTATGTGCTTTCGATTGTGCTCGGCCTCGTCGCTGGTTCACACAAAAACAAATGGCAGGACAAGCTGATCGACGGCTTTGCATCCATCGGGATCGCGACGCCGACGTTCTGGGTGTCGATGCTGCTGATCTATATTTTCGGATACAAGCTGCGTCTGCTGCCGATTATCGGCATGCATACGATCGGCAAGGAGGGCTCGATTCTGGATTTCCTGCAGCATTTCGTGCTGCCGTACGTCGTCCTTGTGATTGCATTTATGCCGGATCTGATCCGCTATGTGCGGTCGTCGACGATCACACAGTTCTCCGAGGATTATGTCATGGTACAGCGGGCGTTCGGTGCGTCGCGCACGGAGATTATGTTCAAGCATGTCTGTAAGAACGTCCTGCTGCCGGTTATCACGAAGCTCGGAATGGCGATACCGATGCTGATCACAGGCGCCATTATCACGGAGACGATCTTTAGCTGGCCTGGCATCGGACCGTATTTTACGACGGCTGTCAACGGACTGGATTATCCGGTCGTCATGGCGATTCTGCTGCTGTCGTCCGGCATGGTTATCATCGGGAATCTGGTTGCGGATATTCTCTGCTGCCTGACAGATCCGAGAATCAAGGAGATGGGGTGATGCAGATGGAGAAGAAGACGAAGAAAAACAGGCAGCGCCGGATGGAGAACGTGATTGTTGCGCTGAAAAATGATAAGCTCAGTATCTTTGCAATCGTCTGGCTGATCGTTCTGATTGTAATTGCACTGATTGCGCCGCTGCTGCCGCTGGATCCGATTACGACGGACACGACGAGCATGCTGAAGGGCATTTCATCGGCGCACTGGTGCGGGACTGACGAGCTGGGCCGCGACTATTTTGCAAGATTGATTTACGGCGGCAGAGTGTCGCTGATGGTCGGTGTGCTCGCGATGCTTGCAAGCGCTTCAATCGGTATTCTGGTGGGAACGGTTGCCGGCTACTGCGGCGGTATTGTTGATTCGATTCTGATGCGTATTGTCGACGTGCTGCACTCGATCCCGTGGCTGATTCTGGTAACGGTGGTCAGCCTGTTTCTGAAGCGCGGCATCCAGTCGATCATTATCGTGATCGGTCTGTTTACCTGGATGGGGACGGCGAGGCTGACGCGTGCGGAGACGCTGTCGATCAAGGAGCGGGAATACATTCAATACGCAAAATTTATGGGCGTCCCGATGTGGCGCATCATTCTGTTTCACGTAATCCCGTCGGCGTTCCCGACCATCATCATTGTGGCGACGACGAGTATCGCGGATGCGATCATGACAGAGTCGGCTCTGAGCTTTCTCGGCCTTGGCATCGTGCAGCCGGATACCTCGTGGGGCAGCCTGCTGCAGCGTGCACAGACGTATCTGCAGAGGTCGATCCATATGGCGGTTCTGCCCGGCATACTGATCATCCTGACGGTATTTTCTTTTAACAAGCTCGGCAACCTGCTGCGCATCTATGTGGAACCGCGCATCAGTGAAGGCGACAGTGAATAGGGGGCGTGAGGATGAGTGAGAAACAGATTTTGACGGTTGAAAATATCAGAACCACATTCAGTGTCCACAAGAGGACGCTTGAGGCGGTCCGCGGCGTGGATATCCACGTCGATGAGGGTGAATTTTTCGCGGTGGTAGGTGAGTCGGGCAGCGGCAAGAGCGTGCTGATGAAATCAATCATGGGAATCCTGCCGGATAACGCGAAGGTGACTGCGGACAAGATGGAATTTGCCGGAAAGGATCTGATGAGCCTTTCCTCGGAGGAGCGGCGCAGGCTGCGCGGCCAGGAGATCGCGATGATTTTCCAGGATCCGATGACGGCGCTCAATCCGGTCAAAAAGATCGGGGCGCATCTGACAGAGGTGATCCGCCGTTACCGCAAGGTGTCAAAGGCGGAGGCGTACAGGCTCGCTGTGGAGGCGCTTGCCAAGGTCGGAATCCCGTCGCCGGAGAGCCGGATGGAGCAGTATCCGCACGAGTTTTCCGGTGGTATGCGCCAGAGGGTTATGATCGCGATGGCGCTGAGCTGCAGCCCGAAGCTGCTGATCGCCGATGAGCCGACGACAGCGCTCGATGTGACGATCCAGGCGCAGATTCTGGAGCTTCTGAAGGAGCTGCAGGAGCGGGAGAATATGAGCGTCGTGCTGATTACGCATGACCTCGGCGTCGTTGCGAGCACGTGCAGCCGCATCGCGGTCATGTACTGCGGAATGATCATGGAGAACGGACTGGCGCGGGAGATTTTCTATCATCCGCAGCATCCGTATACGCGCGCGCTGCTGCGTGCGGTGCCGAAGCCGGTGACCGGGGAGAAGGAGCGCCTTGAGGCGATTCCGGGCGCTGCGCCGTCTCTTCTGGCGCTTCCGCAGGGCTGTCCGTTCCAGGACCGCTGCCAGTTCGCGTGCGCCAAATGCAAGGGAGAGCTGCCGCCTGTGCACCGTTACTCCGACACGCAGAGCGCACGGTGCGTATTTACCGGTGAGGAGCTTGACCGCCTCGCAAAGGAGAAGAAGGGAGGTAATGCGTGATGGCTGAAAAGGGTTCGGTAATTCTGCAGGCTGATGGTCTGAAAAAGTATTTTACGGTGCGCAACTTCCTCGGAACCTCGAAGAAATATATCAAGGCGGTTGACGGCGTGACGCTCGAGATCCGCAAAGGCGAGGCGTTCGGCCTTGTCGGCGAGAGCGGCTGCGGCAAATCGACGCTCGGGCGCACGCTGATCCGCATGTACGAGCCGACCGACGGCAAAATTATTTTTGATGGTGAGGACATCACGCATCTGAAGAAAAAGGCGTTGCTGCCGTACCATAAGCGGATGCAGATCATTTTTCAGGATCCGTATTCCGCGCTTGATCCGCACCAGAATGTGCGCGAGATCATGGACGAGCCGTTGCGCATGAATTCGTCGATGAGCAAAAAGGACAGGGATGACCGCATCCGGGAGCTGCTCGGCAAGGTCGGTCTCTCGGATGATGCGCTTGATAAGTATGCGTATGAATTTTCCGGCGGTCAGAGACAGCGCATCGGCATCGCGCGCGCCCTCTCGGTGAATCCTGATTTCATCATGTGCGACGAGCCGATCTCGGCGCTCGATGTGTCGATTCAGGCACAGGTCGTCAATATGCTGGAGGATCTGCAGGCGGAGTTCGCGCTGACCTACCTGTTCGTATCGCATGATCTTTCGATGGTTCGCCATATCTCGAACAGAATCGGCGTTATGTACCTCGGCAGTATTGTCGAGATCGCCGATAATGACGAGCTCTACGATCATCCTCTGCATCCGTACACGCAGGCGCTGCTGTCGGCGATCCCGATAGCCGATCCGGACCGCGCGCAGGCGTCGAAGCGCCAGATCATCCAGGGCGATCTTCCAAGTCCCTTGGCGATCCCGTCGGGCTGCCGCTTCCACACGCGCTGCCCGCATGCGACGGAACGGTGCAGGACGGAATGTCCGGCGCTGAAAAAGGTCGGCGAGGGGCATCAGGTAGCCTGCCATCTGGTATAAGCTCAGGCTATAGCAAACAATAGACTATCGGTATAGCTCATAGGGAAGAAAAGGATTGCCTTTTCAGATACGTGATGGTATGATGTGAAAAGTAATTAATAAACGACATCAGTCGATCAAAAGGAGTGTATTATTATGAAGAAAAATCTGGCAAAGTTACTTGTTCTGTCACTGACTGTTTCGCTTGCTCCGGCAGCGCTTGCAGGTGCTGAGGAGGACAAGACGATCACGGTTGCAGCGTCCCCGACGCCGCACGCTGAGATTCTCGAGGCAGCGAAGCCGCTTCTGGAGGAGCAGGGCTGGACGCTCGAGGTTGAGGAGTTCGACGATTATATTCTGCCGAACGACGTGGTAGAGAGCGGCGAGATTGACGCGAACTATTTCCAGCATATCACGTACCTCAACAGCTTCAACGAGGAGAAAGGCACGCATCTGGTGAACGCAGGCAATATCCATTATGAGCCGTTCGGGATCTATCCGGGTACGAAGTCGAGCCTTGACGAGCTTGAGGAGGGCGATGTGATTGCGGTTCCGAACGATACGACGAACGAGGCAAGAGCTCTGCTGCTGCTGCAGGACAACGGCGTGATCACGCTCGAGGAGGGCGCCGGCCTGACTGCTACGGTGAACGAGATTGTTGACAATCCTTACGGCGTGGAGATCCAGGAGCTCGAGGCAGCCCAGGTACCGCGTGTCGTGGAGGAGGTTGCGTTTGCAGTTATCAATGGTAACTATGCGCTGAACGCAGGTTTGTCTGTATCGGAGGATTCCATCGCGTATGAGTCCGCGGATTCTGAGGCGGCGAAGACGTATGTGAATGTCATTGCAGTCAAGGAAGGCAATGAGAACAGTGAGGGGATTCAGGCACTTGTGAGCGTGCTGAAGTCTGACGAGATCAAGCAGTTCATCAATGACACGTATGCCGGAGCGGTGATTCCGTTTGAGGAGCCGGCTGAGACTGAGGCGGTTACTGAGTAAGACGTTCTGGGTTACTGCTCAGGCCAGAGCTGCGCACTTGCTGCGCGGCTACTGGAGAACATGATTCAGGTGGCAGTTTGGGCTTCGCGAAGCGAATTTGCATGCCCAAACTGCTGGTTACTGGTCACGGAGTGAACAGTAACCGTTCTGGGTTAAATTTTTATAATGCGGGCTGTCGCATCTTGCCACAGCCCGTATTTTGCGCTATACTGGGGAAGTGTGCAAAAGGCATGCATCAGCGGCGTACCGGATACGCTGCGATCAGGAGGATGAAATGGAACCGATTATCAGAGTTGTTCATTTGAATAAACAGTTCAGAGGAAAGGATATGGAGGTGCAGGCGTTAAGCGACGTCAGCCTCGATATCAACAAGGGAGATATCTATGGAATCATCGGTATGTCCGGCGCGGGCAAGAGTACGCTGGTGCGCTGCCTGAATTTTCTGGAGCGGCCGACGGACGGCAGCGTCTATGTGGAAGGGAAGGATCTCGCGTCGCTTACAGAGAAGCAGCTTCGTGAGGAGCGCAAGAACATCGGCATGATTTTCCAGCATTTTAATCTGCTCATGCAGCGCAGCGTCATCGACAATGTCTGCTTCCCGATGGAGATCGCCGGGATGAAAAGGGCGGAGGCAAGGAAGAAGGCGCTTGACTATCTGAAGATCGTCGGTCTCGAGGAGAAGGCGCAGGCTTATCCGGCGCAGCTTTCGGGCGGTCAGAAGCAGCGTGTCGCGATTGCCCGTGTGCTTGCCTCGGATCCGAAGATCCTGCTGTGCGACGAGGCGACGAGCGCGCTCGATCCGCAGACGACGAAATCGATTCTCCAGCTTTTGAAGGAGATCAATCAGAAGTACGGCATCACGATTGTCGTGATTACCCACGAGATGGCCGTGGTGCAGGAGATCTGCAGCCACGTTGCAATTATTGACAAGGGACATCTTGTCGAGCACGGGACAGTCGAGGAGATTTTCCAGGCGCCGAAGTCGCGCGAGGCGCGCAAGCTGATCTATCAGGGATGCGAGAAGGTTGCCGAGATGAAGGGCCGGCGCTGCGTGAGAATCGTCTTCTCGGAGAATTCCTCGTTCGAGCCGGTGATCGGGAATATGGTGCTCGCGTTCAAGACGCCGGTCAATATTCTTTACGCGAATACGCGTGATCTCGACGGTGTTGCGAAGGGCGAGATGATCCTGCAGCTCCCGGAGGATACGATTGTTGCAGACAAGATGATCGCGTATCTGCAAAGTGCGAAGCTTGCGGTGGAGGAGCTGAAGGATTATGTATGATGAAAAGATGCTGCGGATGATGACGGGTAAAAGGAGCCGGCGCGGTATGAGGGATAAGAGCGTGATGCAAATGATGACAGGAGAAGGAGCTGAGGCGGTATGTGGGATGAGAAAGTAATACAGATGATTATCGAGGGCATAGGCGAGTCACTTTACATGACGCTTGTGCCGACGCTGCTCGGTTATGTTTTCGGAATGCCGCTTGGGATTGTGCTGACCGTGACCGACCAGGACGGCATCCGTCCGAACAGAGCCGTTTACCGGGTGATTGACTTTATTTCAAATATTTTCAGGAGCATCCCGTTTCTGATTCTCCTGATTCTTCTGATTCCGCTGACAAAAGCGATCGTCGGCAAGAGCTACGGCTCAACGGCAATGATTGTTCCGCTGACGATTGCGGCGGCGCCGTACATCGCGCGTCTCGTGGAATCGTCGCTCAAGGAGGTTGACCACGGCGTCGTCGAGGCGGCGCAGAGCATGGGCGCGGGCACCTGGACGATTGTGACGAGGGTGCTGCTGACGGAGGCGCGCACTTCCCTGATCGTCAATGCGACGATCGTGACAGCGACGATCCTCGGCTATTCCGCTATGGCAGGCGCGGTCGGCGCTGGCGGACTCGGTGCGATCGCGGTGCGCTACGGCTACAACCGCTATCAGCCGGATATCATGATTGTGACGGTCGTGATTCTCGTCCTGCTCGTCCAGATCATGCAGGGCATCGGGATGATGCTGTCGCGCAAGTTTGACCGCAGGAGGACATGAGACTGAGGCGGCTCCGGTGCGCTGCTGTAAGTTTTACCTGAAATGAAATACGGCATGATTCATGAGGACAGGATTTTGTTTTTATGATATCTATTGAAATCCCCATTATTTTATCTTCAAAATGATGGGGATTTCTGTGTATTTAGGAATTACAATTTGGGGCTTAACATTTCAGACGTAAGATGGTCATCCAATTTTCTGGAAATCCCATCATTTTCAGAATAGTTTTATTTGGCCGCTGCTTTTTGATGCAGCCTTTCAGTTCGTAATAGAAATTTCGAAAGTCCTCTTTGTCAAGAAGGTATTTCAGGATAATAACTTCTGAAAAAACATCGTTTTTTCCATTTTGATATCGTCCGTTTATCTGAGGAATATGCAGCTTTTTATGTATCGGAGTATCTGTAATGCTATCTTTGGTGGTATAGTGAAAGAATCGGTCTCCGTGTGCACAGGCGTTCCGATGCTTGGTCATTACAGAAAGGAAAGAGTGCATGTCTTTTCTGCCAACCTGGTAAAAATCGTTGCAGACTTTGATTGGGACTGTTGCTTTCAGATAATCAAACATATGGGAGAGTTGACCGATTGTAAGTGCCTGAACCATGATCCACATTGGCACATTATGGTGTTTTGTCCTATAGTGGCTGATGTAAACGTGGTCTGTGTTCTGCTTTAGCTGGTAGTTGAAAATGCTGATCAAACCATTAATTCCTTTTCTGGTCTGAGGCGTGACTATATAGCGACTTAGCGACATGTATTGCTCCTGGCTTTCTCCATATGTATCTGAAAAATGGTATGCAAGGGACGATTTTACACTTCTTTCAGCAATCAGCATATATTTGAGGAAAATAGTCCGCAGCTCATTATCAAATCGGTACAGGCAGTAAATATCATCAAACGTGGTGCCGTCTGCGCATTTTCCGGTTGTTGGGTTTTTGAAAGTGTCTTTGTAACCGGAGATAAGGGAAAAGTAGCTTGTTTTCATCAAAATGCGTTTAGCATAGTCCCAGTCGTTTATAACGAGATTTTTTTCATCTTGAAGAAACGTAAGCAAATCGTCATAGGATCTGAACGGTTTTGCCATTTTACCCACCTCCAATCGAGTGGTTGCTCTGAGAAGCTATAGGATACAGTAGGTGCTTTATCGTTTGCCTTTATTCGGAACATATTTTAGAAAATATTCAGTTAAATAACGAAAGGCCCCCGCAGGAGCCTTCCGGACCAGAGGCTTCACAAGTTTCTCCAGTACGATCACTGAACACAATATAACAAAAATTCGTGGGAATGTCAACGGTTTCAGGAGAAAGATCCCGTCATCCAGACATTCGGATATTATATGGTTCGTTGACAGTATATACACGGATGAAGAAAAAATGCAGGTGGGAGAGGAATTCTCAGTTGAAATATTCCATAGCTTTCCTTTTCTATAAAAGATGTTGATTTGTCAACATTTATGTGATAAGATACGGAAGATGAATTTTGTGTAATTCAGGAGGAAATGAAAGATGAGAAACCGGTTTGAAACCTTCGCAACTGCGATTCCTGAGCTGAACCGTTCTATTCAGAAGATCAAGGATCTGGAGATGCGCAGGTTCGGGCTGCGGGCGAATCATGCAATGTGCCTGTATTATCTGGGCACGCACGAGGAGGGACTGAGCGCGGTGCAGATGACGAGACTGTGCGGGGAGGATAAGGCTGCGATTTCGCGGTGTCTGGCACAACTGCGTGAAAAAGCGCTCGTGACCTGTGAAATGCCGGAAAACAAACGCGCCTACCGGATGCGGTATACGCTGACGGCAGAAGGGCAGGAGCTCGTGAAAAAGATCAATATGAGAGTAGAGGCTGCGCTTTTTAACGGGGGCAGCGGCATGGATGATGCACAGCGGGAGGTATTTTACCGATCTCTGGAGCAGATTCGGGAGAATCTGGCGCTGTATATCAGAGAACAGGAGGAGCATTATGAGTAAACTGAGAATTATCACAGATTCCGCGTCGGATATCATGGAGCCGGACAGGAAGGATCTCACGGTTCTGCCGATGACGGTCCGGTTCGGGGAGAAGGAGTATCTGGACGGGGTTACGATCAATCATCAGGAGTTTTATGAGAAGCTGATCGAGAGCGATGAGCTGCCGGTGACGAGCCTGATCTCACCGGGAGATTTTGAGGCTGCATATCAGAAGGCGGCTGAGGCGGGCGAGCAGGTGCTCGTGGTGACACTGTCGGGCAAGTTGTCCGGCACGTATCAGAGCGCATGCATTGCCGCAGCGGATTTTGAGGAGAATGTGCGGGTTGTGGACAGCATGAATGCGACGATTGGGGAGCAGATTCTTGTGCTCTATGCATTGCAGTTGTCGGATCAGGGAGTTGAACTGGATGAGATCGTCCGGACTTTGGAGCAGGCAAAAAAGAAAATTCATGTTCTGGGGCTGCTTGACACGTTGGAATATCTGAAAAAAGGCGGGCGTATCTCGAAGACGGCTGCATTTCTGGGCGGCGCGCTGTCGGTCAAGCCGGTGGTGACGGTCGCTGAGGGAGAGGTCGTGATGCTCGGGAAGGCACGCGGCTCCCGCAATGGAAATAATTTCCTGATCCACGAGATTGAGAAGGCGGGCGGCGTTGATTTCACCAGGCCGTACCGTCTTGGATACACGGGACTGGACGATACCCTGCTGCAAAAATATATTCACGACAGTGAAAGGCTGTGGAAGGGGAATGCGGACAGCCTGCCGGTCAGCTCGATCGGAGCGACGATCGGTACGCATGTAGGGCCGGGGGCAATCGCGGTCGCGTTTTTTGCGTCATAAAGAACCTCCCGATCCATTTATCCAAAAGAGATTGGCTTAGCCTGAAGTGCGCATCGCGCAATGGGCAGAACAGTACTGCTCGGATTAGTGCTTTGCACAAAAATGTAGTGCACATAACAAAAGAATAGGTTATAATCAGAATGATATATAGAAGGATCAGTAGGAGTGATTGGATTTGAACGATATTCTTCCTGGCAGGATATTAAAAGAAATTATTATTTTTGCGAAAAAGCATAATGTGCAGAAAATAACCCTTTTTGGCTCGCGTGCCGTGGGTACGAATACGGATAGAAGCGATATTGATATTGCAGTATATGGCGGAGATTTCGACGCTTTCTATTGGGATATCAAAGAAGATACGCATTCTCTGCTGAGCTTTGATGTCATAGATGTGGATCGCGGTATATCAGATGAACTTATTCAGGAAATAGAGCAGAACGGAGTGATTATATATGAAAAAGCTTGACAATTTTTCCAACTGCCTTAACGTGCTGAAGGGTGCAGATTTTAAGCTTGCAGACGACAACGAAATATACAGAACAGGCGTGATAGGGCAATTCAATCTGACGTTCGAGCTTTCATGGAAAGCATTACAGGCAGTTTTAAGGCTTCACGGCGCAGAGAGTGCGGAAACTGGTTCGCCGAGGGAGATTTTGCAGCTTGGCTATAAGCTTGGTTTCGTTGATGATTCAGCCGTATGGCTTCAAATGCTGAAAAAGCGCAATACATTCATTCATATCTATAATGAGGATGAGATCGATGAGATGCTCCTTTTGATTCGTGACAGCTTTATCCCTGCCTTTGTTGTTCTTGAAGAGACATTGCAGGAGAAACTGAATGAGGTCAGGGACGATTGGACATGAAATATCCCGATTGGGATTACAAAAGGAAAGAGGTGAGGGAGATGAAAAAGAAGACATCGGCAGGAAAGCAGCAGCCTGATATGGCTGAATTTGAGCGGCGGCTTGCGCGTCATATTGATGAGCTGCGCTGGCTGTATATGGAGCTGTACGACAACAGCTCCATGTTTGCGGAGCTGTGTGACGAGATGCGGCGGTTTTATCAGGAGCGCAGTGCGGGGCTTAGGGCGCTCGATGCCAGGAGGGAGGCGGATCCCGGCTGGTTCTGCAGGAACGATATGCTCGGGATGATGCTGTACGTTGACAATTTCGCGGGCACGCTGCAGGGCGTGAAGGAGAAGCTGGATTATCTGAAGGACAGCGGCGTGAATTACGTGCACCTGATGCCGCTGCTGGAGAGCCCGAAGGGGCGGTCGGACGGAGGGTACGCGGTTGCGGATTTCCGCAAGGTGCAGCCGGAGCTCGGGACGATGGAGGATCTCGAGGAGGTTGCCGCCTCGTGCCATGAGCGCGGGATGAGCGTTTGCATGGATTTCGTGATGAACCACACGTCGGAGGATCACGAGTGGGCGGTTCGCGCGAAGCGCGGCGAGGGTGAGTACATGAGCCGCTATTTCTTCTTTGATAATGATGAGATTCCGTCTGCGTATGAGCGGACCGTGCCGCAGGTGTTCCCGACGACAGCCCCCGGCAATTTCACGTATTATCCGGAGACCGGGTATTATGTGATGACGTCCTTCTATCCGTACCAGTGGGATCTGAATTACCGCAATCCGCGCGTGTTCAATGAGATGATGTACAATTTCCTGTTCTTTGCGAACGTCGGGATCGATGTGATCCGCATCGACGCCGTACCATATATATGGAAGGAACTCGGTACGGACTGCCGCAATCTGCCGCAGGTTCACACGATCGTGCGGATGATGCGCATGATCGGCGAGATCGTCTGCCCCGGTATCGTGCTGCTCGGCGAGGTGGTCATGGAGCCGTCCAAGGTTGCGCCGTATTTCGGCACGGTAGAGCGGCCGGAGTGCCACATGCTCTACAATGTCACGACGATGGCGACGATGTGGAATTCCCTCGCGACACGGGATGCGAGGCTTCTGAAGCTTCAGATGAATGTTCTGGCAGGGTTGCCGAAGGATTACGTGTTCCTGAACTATCTGCGGTGCCACGATGACATCGGCTGGGGGCTTGATTATCCGACGCTTCGGAGCTGGGGCATGGAGGAGCGGCCGCACAAGCAGTACA
>Ga0129308_1002693_pt1 | contig 14307 bp, 10 predicted proteins | sample L827metagenome_FD_94440 | JGI IMG/M metagenome (GOLD analysis project Ga0129308, IMG submission 94440) | Ring-tailed lemur group fecal microbial communities from Wisconsin, USA - L827 metagenome | ecosystem: Host-associated > Mammals > Digestive system > Large intestine > Fecal | place: USA...
GCTTCGCCACCGAGTCGCGCAAGGTCGAGGTCTACTGCCAGATTCTTCTGCGCATGGCCCGCAACGGCTACCCGTTCTGCTACCCCGAGCCGCAGGAGGCCTGCGACGACTACAGCCCGATCTGCGAGTTCATCGAACCTGCCGAGTCGCCTATCAACGACGAGGCCAACGGTGAGGGCGGCCAGTACCCGTTCATCCTGACCTCCGGCCGCGTGCCGTACTTCCATCACGGCACCATGCGTCACGCTGCGTTCTCCCGCGAGCTCTATCCTGCGCCTCACGTGCGCATCAACCCGCGCTCCGCTGCCGACCTCGACATCGCCGACGGCGACTGGCTCAAGATTACGAGCCGCCGCGGTGAGATCGCCGGCATCGCCGAGCTCACCGAGGGCGTGGCCCCCGGCGTTGTCTGGATGGAGCGCTACTGGAACCCCGAGTGCTTCGACGAGTCCATTCCCGCAGAGCAGCGCTCCGCTGGCTGGCGCGAGATGAACGTCAACGTGCTGACCAAGAACGACGCCCCGTTCAACGAGGTGTACGGCTCTTACACCAACCGCGGCTTCACCGTGCGCGTGGAGAAGGGCGACAAGCCTGCCAACGTTTGGATTGAGCCCGAGGAGTTCCAGCCCTTCATGCCCACGCTCCAGAGCGAGCCCAAGACTGAGGATGTGTTCTAATGAGAAACTGCCTTGTTATCGATCTGGACCGCTGCTCCGGCTGCGACTCCTGCATCGCCGCTTGCAAGCATGAGAACGGCATCGGCCTGGGCGTGTACCGCAACACCGTGGACCGCATGGGCCCCATCGGCGAGTGGCCTCGCCCGCAGCAGTACTGGCTGCCTCGCCAGTGCCAGCAGTGCGACAACGCCCCCTGCCTCGAGGTGTGCCCCACCGGCGCCACCTACCGCGAGGACGAGTACGGCCTGATCGTCATCAACCAGGAGCAGTGCATCGGCTGCCAGCAGTGCATGACTGCCTGCCCCTTCGACGCCCGCTGGTTCGACGCCGCCAACTCCGTCGTCGAGAAGTGCGACGGCTGCATCGACAGGCTCAAGAAGGGCGAGAAGCCCGCATGCGTGCACAACTGCTGCTGCGGCGCCCGTCTCTTCGGTGACCTCGACGATCCCGAGTCCGACGTCTCGAAGGCCCTGGCCGCAGCCGACCCCGCGTCGCTGCACCAGTTCAACGACGAGCTCGGCGTCTCTCCCCGCACCGTCTACATCCTGTCCGAGAAGGTTTGCCCCTGGCAGGACGAGAAGGACGCCTACCGCGCTCGCTAAAGTGTTGCGGAACCTGGCCTGCTGCGTTCTCGGGAGGCTCACGTACATCTAGTACGCATCGCCTCCCGACGCCTTGCAGGCCAGAACCCGCTTTTAGTAGGATGTCGCGGAACCTCGTCCGCCGCGTTCCACAGGTGCTCACGTACATCTAGTACGCATCGCACCTGTGCGCCTTGCGGACGAGAACCCGCGTTTGTAAGGGCGGAACCTGGCCTGCTGTGTTGAATGATTGATGGGGGCGGGGTTGCCCGCATGGGCTGCCCCGCCCCCGCACCTTTGGAACTGCCGCTTGTGCGGCGTTGTCACGGAGAGGAACCACAATGAGCGAGAACACGATGGCCGAGACGCTAGATACCCAGGCCGAGGCCACCTCCGCCGACGCCGCCGCACAGGCTGAGCAGGCTGCGACTGCCGTTCCCGAGGAGGTTGCCGCTGCCCTTGAGGGCCGCGCCGCCTTCTACGAGACGCTTGCAGGTCTTTTCTGGATGCCGCTTACCGCCGAGCAGGTAGAGGCCATGGCCAACCAGGACTTCTCCGCCTATGCCGAGCTCAACGAGGACTTCGCCGACGGCGTGAACGACATCACGCGCTACCTGCGCAAGCGCAACACCGGCACGCGCGACGAGATGGCCGTGGACTTCACGGGCACCTTCACGGGCATCAAGACCTACGAGGGCAAGACCGCCGTGCCGTACAAGTCGGTCTTCACGAGCGAAGACGGCCTTATGTACCAGGAGGGTTTCCGCGAGGTGTACCACGCCTTCAAGGCTGAGGCCATCAAGAAGCGCGCCGGGCTCGACTACCCCGATGATCACATCTCGTTCCTCTGCCAGTTCATGGCCATCATGAGCCGCCGCACGCTCGAGGCCCTGCAAGCCGGCGACTACGACAAGGCCGCCCACGACGTGAAAGCCTCCGCCGACTTCCTCGACAACAACATCCTCTCCTGGTACGACCAGCTCATGGAGCGCTCGCTGCTGCTCATCAAGACCCGCTTCTACAAGGGTGTCATGAAGCTTGCGCGTGGCTTCTTCACGCTCGACCGCGAGACGCTGGCCGACCTGGCCGATGAAGTTGCCGAGCTTGCCGAGGCGGCCAAGAAGGCCGAAGGGGCCCCTGCCGAGTAGCGCAAGGCCCACCTGTTTCTCAGGGCATTCAAAAATATAGTTTAGCCGCCACTTTTGCCCTCTCCTCTTTTTTGGGTACAATCATGTGCGTGCATTCAAGGGGAGAGGGTTTTGTATGGGACAGATGAGCGCTTCTGGGGGGAAGCGAGGGTTAACCGAAGAGTTGGCGACGCGCTGGCCGTCGCTGCCGTTTATGGCGTTCGGCGTGTGGACCGCTTGGTCGTCGCTTACCTATTCTGGGTCGCTGTGGCTTTCTGACAACGAGGTCAACGGGTTCTATCTGTCGTTGCTGTTCGTCATCTCCACCATGGCGTGCGCTGCCGTGTTCCTTGGGGCACCGTTCTTTGCCCGCCGCCATGCCGATAAGGGCGACGTCTCGAATCGTGCTGTCATGGGACTCGGTCTCACGGCCGCTCTGGGTGCCTTCCTCATCATCCTCGCTGGCCCGTACTGGCTGGGCGTTTCCCGCCAAGCAACCTTTGTGTTTGTAGTCGGAGCCCTTATGACGGGTGTTGGCACGGCCGGCATCGGTCTGCGCTGTGCGACGCTCTATGGCGGGCTGCCGCCTCGCAGGGCGCTCATCACAGCGGCATTGTCGCAGCTTGTGGCCTCGTTTATCTATTTTGTCGTGCTGGAGACCCCCGCATGGGCTCCCATTGCCCATGGTCCCTCGCTTGCCCATATCCTGGCGTTCACGCTGCTGCCGGTCGCCGCCGCCGGGCTTTCATGCATCAAGCCGTCGCGCGAGTCGCTCTTTGAGGAGGAGGTTCGCCAGTACCCGGCAAACAGTGGCGCGCTGCCTTCGGCATTTTGGCGTTTTGCGGCCTTTGCGTTTGCGCTTGCCCTCATCACCACGTTCATCCGTTCCTCCATGGTGACGGTGAGTGCGCTTGCCAACACGGTCGAGGGCAACAACGTGCTACAGCTCTTGCGCATTGCGATGGTGCTCGTCGTGATTGCCTGGACGCTGCGCTCCGACGCCCAGGGGTTCGACCTGGGGCGCGTCTGCTCGCTTGCCACGGTGCTTGCCGCCGTGGTCACTGCTTGCTCGGCGGCTCTGGGCGGAACCACGAGTGCGCTCAGTGTGATCGTGTACTTTGCCAGCAGCATCTTCGAGTTCTTCATGTGGTGCCTGCTTGCCTTCATTGTGTACCAGAAGCACATCTCGCCGCTTGCCGTGTTCGGCTTCGGCCGTGGTCTCTTCATGCTCGGCTGCGCCCTGGGTTGGGCGCTCGGTATCGTCGCGATGCCGATCATCGAGGCAGCCTCGGCCCAGGTGGTCGTGAGCATCGTGCTTGCCGGCGCCATCATCATCTTATGGCTCGCCCTGTTCTCGGGCAAGGACTACGAGCGTCTCTTTTCCACGGTGGGCGAGGACGAGCTGTCGTTGGAGGACCTCTTTGAAATCGATCAGCGCCCCGACGAGGGCACCGAGGCGGGCCAGCCCAAGTCGGAGCGCAAAGGCAAGTTCGGCCAGGCAGTTGAGGCAGTCGCGGGCCGCAATGCCCTTTCTGCCCGCGAGGCTGACGTGCTGCGCTACCTTGCCATGGGCTACGGCTCGGACCGCATCGCGCAAACCATGGGCGTCAAGGTAAATACCGTGCGCACCCACACGCACAACGTCTACGTCAAGCTCGACGTCCACTCCCGCGAGGAGCTCATGCGCCTGGTAGACGACGAGGTGGCGGGGATGTAGGCCTTAGAAGCCTTGTTCCTCCACCATCGATATAAGCTCTTGCTTGGAATGGACTCCGAACTTGGCGTAGATGCGTTGGACATGCGTCTTTACTGTGGCATCGGAGATGAAAAGCTCTCCGCGGATGAACGACCGGTCACGACCGTGTGCAAGGAGTACGAACACGTCGGTCTCACGGGGGTCTATAGTCTGCCGGTGGGTTTGTCAGCGGTGAACTCCGGATGAGAATCCTCCCTTGTGCTATAGTTTACTCAAAAAAGTTGACTCAAAAATATTGAGTAACATGCAAGGAGGAAAAATGGGCTTTGTTGGCAGGAAGGACGAGCAAAAGAGGCTCCTCCGTGTATTTCGAGACGATGCCCAGAATGCCACGCTCGTTTATGGCCGTCGCCGCGTTGGCAAGAGTGAGCTGTTGTTGCACTGCCTTCGGCAAATTGACGTCCTCACAATCTATTACGAGTGCCGACAAACCTCTGAGGCTCTGAATGTAAAGGGCCTCGCTGATGTCGTGGCGGAGTCGTTCGATATTCCACGCCCCGCGTTTGATGGCATTGAGGAAGCGCTGGGGTTCATATTCGAGAGGGCGACGCGCGAGAAGATAGTGCTGGTTATAGACGAATATCCGTACCTGCGAGATGCAGTCAAAGGGATGGATTCCATCCTGCAGGTGCTTATCGACATGTATCGAAATCGCTCGCACATCTCACTGGTTGTGTGTGGCTCCTACGTCGAGGTCATGAGGTCTCTTTTGGAAAGGGAGAACCCCCTGTATGGCCGCATAGACCTCAAAATCAATCTCAAGCCGATGGACTACCTCGATTCCTCCGAGTTTTACCCGGATTTCTCTTGCGAGGACAAGGTGCGTCTCTACAGCGTGTTTGGCGGCATCCCTTATTACAATCGTTTGATAGACCAAGATGCCACCGTACGCGAGAATCTCATTGAGTTGCTCGTGCGCCCCGACGCACGTCTTGAAGATGAAGTCTCCGCGTTCCTCTTGTCCGAGATATCCAAGATCGCCAATGCCAACGAGGTATTTTGCGCCCTGGCGGATGGGAGTTCGCGCTACAAAGACATACTCGATCAGTCGCACGTCTCCAGTCCCTCGATGCTTGCCAATGTGTTGGACAAGCTGGTCAAGATGCAGCTCGTGCAGAAACGCGCCCCCATCAATGACATGCAGAACAAGAAGAAGTCGTCCTATGTCATCTCAGACGGCCTTTCCCTGTTTTACTATCGGTATGTGTTCCGCTATGCCTCGCAACGCAACGTGCTCGACTCTGATGTCTTTTTCGACCGTTTCGTTGCCAGCGATTTCGAGAATCGCTATGTGCCCCACGCTTTTGAGGAGGTTTGTCGACAGTATCTCGTGCGCCAGAACCGTATCGGACGCATCGAGCCGCCGTTCAATCTCATTGGCAGGTATTGGTATGACGACCCGGCGCATAAAACCAACGGTGAGTTCGATGTTGTGACGGAAGACCCACAGGGTTATGTCTTCTATGAGGCGAAGTTCCGGAGCACTCCCGTTACGCAGACGATGATTGACGAAGAAATCTCCCAGGTGGAGGCGACCGGTCTCAATTGTCACCGTTACGGGTTCTTTTCTCGCTCGGGATTTGATGGGGTCGCAGCAAGCGATGAAATTGAGCTTATCAGTCTTGAGGACATGTACGTCTAGGTTTGACGAATACAAGCAAGCTCCCGCGGCTCGCTCGCTTGGTTGCGAGGGACGCGGGGTTCGGTGTTCTCGATGACACCCAGTCTCCTAATGCGCCAGGCATCCCAAGGGGATGACGTGCACTCCGTCAGGGCGTGTGTAGGCGTAACGGCCTCCGGTCACCACGGCGAGGAATGAAGGTGCACCCGTCTTCTTCTTATCGACCTTATCGGCGAGCGTCAGCAGGTTTGATGCGCCCTCATTGATTCGCGCCTCTCCGCCAAGCTTGACTTCGATGCCGCCCCAGCGTCCATCTTGCAGTCGCACGATGATGTCGGCCTCAAGGCCACCCTTGTCACGATAGTGATAGATGCCTCCTCCCATGGTGCGTACATATACGCGCAGGTCTCGCGCACAAAGCGATTCGAACAAGTATCCCATGGTGTTGAGGTCGTTGAGGAGGCCGTCGGGGTTGGTTTCGAGCGATGCGGCCGCTAGCGACGGGTCGCATAGGTGCCATACGGCTGCGGCCCGCAAAGGGGTTTTCGACCTGAGGGTAGGTGCCCATGCCTTTGCTTCCTCGATGACGAAGAGTCGCCTTAAAGCGGTCAGATAGATGCGCAGGGTTGGTTCACTCATGCCGACGCCAACATCCTTGACGTCGGCGAGGAGAGTAGAGATGGATGCCTCCTGGGCGCTGCTGCGGGATATGGAACGCAGCAGCGCCCTGGCGCGGTCGGGGTCAAGCGTGGCTCCACTTGCTTCCGAGATGTCCGACTCGCAAAGCGCAGCGATGTAGTCAGTCGCCACGCCTGTATCGAGTGTTCCCCGTGCTATGGGTGCCGGCCATCCACCGGCGCAAATGAGCCTTGCGTAGTCCTCCACGCTGATGTTCGAGACGCCTTCGACCCTTTGTGCGCCTCCGAAGAGGTCGTTCAGCCGTACTTCGCAGCTTGACCGTCCTGACTCTTCAAGCGACATGGGATCCATGCTGACGCGCGCGATACGTCCGGTGCCCGTGTGCTTTGGGGCGTCGTCTTTGTCGAAGTTGGGCGGTGTTGCCGAGCCAGTTAGGAGGAACTGCGCCGGCTCGCCTCCCGCCATGTCGATTGCATTGATGACGGCATCCCAGAGTACGGGTGCGACCTGCCACTCGTCGATAAGGCGCGGCTTGTATCCGCGCAGCAGCAGCGAGGGCTGGATGGATGCCGCTTCCATGTTTGCGGCATACGTGTCGGGGTCGCGCATCTTCAAGGCACTTGCAGCAAGCTGCTCGCAGGTCGATGTCTTTCCGCACCACTTTGGACCTCGCACAAGTACGGCTCCCGTGCGATTGAGACACTGCTTTAACTCGTTATCAATGACTCGTGGCATATAAGCCATATCCATCCCCTTTCAACTGCGGTAATAGTAGCACTTTCGACTTTGGCGACGTTTGACTTTCGGATTTGGCGCAGTTTTACTTTCGGGTTTGGCGGCATTTGACTTTCGGGTTTGGCGATTGGAACAATCTGTTTGCGTTTGCGAGCGATGAAAAAACCTTTCGTCGCTGCTTTAGAAAACAAAGGTTATTTGATAACTTTTGTTTTTGAGAGTCGAAAACAAAGGTTAGGCGGCAAACCATGGGTGTGTATCAGTCAGATTATTGGCAGTCCTGTGGGTGGGGAATGAACCGGCGAGAGACGCAGAGCGGGACATGCCATCCGTTTTTGCCCGACAAGCTGGCAGGGCTCGATATCATGCTGACACCCGAGGCGGTCTCGGCCGTAACGCAGGCGCAGTCTGCCGTGTTGCTGCTCAACCAAGAGGCGCGTTTTCTGACCAATACGGAACCTCTGGCGCGCTTGCTGTTGCGCTCTGAGGCGCTGGCATCCTCTCGCATTGAGGGCTTGCAAATGAATGCTGGCAAGCTGCTCGAATTTGAGGCGCTTGACGAGCTGGGTGTGTCGCATCGGCTCGATGGTGTGGAGGCCGCTGTCATGGCAAATATCGCCGCCATGAGCGACGCGGTGGGTAACATCGGGGCCGGTGACTCGATTACGGTGGATGACATTCGTGCTGTAAATGCGACCCTGCTTCAAGGATCGCACCTTGAGGATGAAGGTGGAGTGCTGCGCACGATTCAAAACTGGATCGGCGGCAACAATGTCAACCCGGTTGGCGCCGCCTATGTGCCGCCTCGGCCCGAGTATGTCCTGGAACTGATGGAAGACCTTGCCCAATTCTGCAACACGTCGCCTTTGCCGGCGATTTCTGTGGCGGCGATTGCGCATGCCCAGCTCGAAACGATTCATCCGTTTGCGGATGGCAATGGGCGAACGGGTCGCGCCCTTGTGCACATGTTGCTGCACCGCGCGGGCCTGACTCCGAATAGCGTCCCTCCCATCTCGCTTGTGCTGGCAACGGACAAGGCGCGCTACATCAACAACCTGGCAGCGTTTCGATGCGATGACGGGCAATGTGAAGGGGCGGACGAAAAGGCCGCTGCACTGCAAGGGTGCATCAGCGATTGGGTGGAGTATTTTGCCAACGCGGTGCTGCTTGCCTGTGAGCGAGCGCGGGAGTTTGAACACCGTATTGCCGATATCCAGGAAGAATGGCGCGGACGCGGCGCGATTCGCAAGAATTCGTCTGCCGATGTGCTTATCGAAGTCCTGCCAGGCAACCCCGTTGTCAGTGTCGTTTCGGCCGCTCGCCTGACGAATAAAAGCGTCCAAGCTGCGCGCTTGGCGCTCAAACAGTTGGAAGGCATGGGCATCCTGGTGCAGAATGCCAAGAACCGCAAGAGCAACATCTATGTCGCGCAGGAAATTTTGGATGCATTTACGGCCTACGAGCGCGCTTTGGCAGTGCCTGGCGGTGATACGTCTTCAGAAAAACCCATGCGACCCATGCCTCCGCGCGTCCCGCGAGACCGCCGTCCATAAACGCAAAAAGCCCCGCGCTGCCTGCTGGTTTGCAGGGCGGCGCGGGGCCTTGGTGTGCGAATTGGCTTGGAGCCGAAGCCTTAGGCCTCGACGGCGACGAGCACGTCGGTGCTCTTCACGAAGGCGACGGCGGGCTTGCCGACCTCGAGGCCGAGCTCCTCGATGGCGGCGTTGGTGATGGAGCCGGAGACGGTCAGGCCGTACTCGGTGGTGATGGTCACATGGCCGTTGACGGCGCCCTTCTGGACCTTGGTGACCTCGCCGCAGAACTGGTTGCGGGCAGAGATCTGCAGGTGCTGGCCGGCCTCGGCGAACATGACGTTGGTGGCCTTGACTACGGCGATGGCAGGCTTGCCGGCCTCGAGGCCCAGATCCTCGACGGCCTCGCAGGTGATGTCAGCCTTGATGTTCTTGCCGGGGGCAACCTCGATGGCGACGACGGCGTTGACGGCACCCTTCTCGACGGAGACGACGGTGCCGGCGAACTGGTTGCGAGCGGAGATCTTCATGATGTGCTTCCTTTCGATGGTTGTGGGCGGCTGGTCTTTCGCATGCCGCTCCTGGTTGACGAGAGGAACTATAGGCCACGCTTTGCGCCGCAAAGGACTTCTCAACGGTATTTGAGGGCCACCGTACCAACGTGTACCAATCAACAACCAAGCGTGTCCCTTTGCCCCCAGTCGACCGATTTTCCGATTGCCAATTTGGCAATGCCAGTCTGTCATTCTCTATTGTGGTCTGTGCCTGCGGTTTTCTATGATGAAGGCGGTATAAAGCCCTGTGCGGGCGCAGGTTCAGCGGAAGGGGAGACATCATGGGCAAGAACATGCGACTTTTTGATACGTGCGGATACGGCGCTGCATTTGCTGGGACCTTGGCTGCCTTGGCGTTCGGTGGGGCATGCATGATGGGAGGGTTTGCGGCAACGGCACAGGCCGACACGACGTCCTCGGGCTTGGGCGGCATCGCCGCAGCCCAGGGCGCGGCCTCACCGCTTGCGGGTATCGGCGATGGCAAGGCTTCCCCCATCGCCTCCTTCGAGGGCGAGGACGTGCTGCTCGCCACCTACAGCAATGCGGCGCAGGGGTTCTCGCTGCTTGTAGACGCCGGCTCCTTCACGGTGACCGAGGGTCAGGGCGCGGGTGCCACGTTTGTCTCGAACACCGACGCGTCCTCCCACTTTGCCGTCTCCTACGTTGCCGACTGGGAAGGCACGCCCGATGTGGGCGAGTACCTGGAAGAACAGCTCTGGCACGGCCAGATGGAGCATGGCGACTCCTATGTGCAGGTGAGTGCTGACGGCGGCGAGGTCATTTACCTGGCTGGTGTGGGTGCCTATGCGTGCGCCTATGGGTACGTCGACTCCTCGACGGGCCAGAACATGACTGTCATCCAGGCCATGGAGCCGCGCTCCGACGGCAGCGCCGTGTATTGGACGCTGTGCACGAGCGACGAGTCTGCTGAGCAGGTCGCCACGGCGCTCGTCTGGGCCTCGGCCACCTTCCGCGTGGGTGCGGACGCCTATGCGGGCAGCAACATGTGGTGTGAGCCTTCCGATTTGGCGCAGAGGCCTTCGGGAAGCACATACTCGCTGGTAGATGATGCGGCCAACACCGCCGCTGCGCCTGCGCCTGCAACTTCGGCCGACACGGCGGCTCCCACGCCCGCCGCCTCGGCCGACACGGCAGCCCCTGCACCCGCCCAACCCGCCGCGACCCCCGCCCCTGCGCAGCCCGCGCCCACCCAGACGTCCGCAACGGCTGGAACCTACCAGCTCGTGGACTACGACGGCGGGTACTTCACTGTCGCGCTGCCTCAGGGCTGGTCCATCCAAACGGCGGGAGAGGGCGCTGGCTTCACCTTTGAGGCGTTTGACCCGGCCAACCCCGCCGTGCGCATCGTCTACTACGGTGAGCTGGCCTTTAACCTCAACGAGCAGATGCGCGAGCTGTTTGCCCTCTCCTCTTCTACCGGCGACGCGACGCTCGACCAGCTGTACACGCTGTACGCCAACCTTCCCGTGCTCGACCCCTGCACGGTCGCCAATGCCGTGAGCCTGCTGCCCGCTTATACGCAGCTTACGCTCGACATGGGCGGAGTCGACGACGGTACGGGCCTCATGGTCTCCTCGGCCCAGGTCACCTCGAGCGTGCCGGTGTCGTATTACTCGGTCTTCCCGGGCATGGCGGGCTATGTGCGAGATGACGCCCTGGTGAGTGCCGAGCTCACGCTGCTCGATGGCACGGCCTGCAGGGCGGACTTCCTGGGCAGCGCGATTGCCTTGGGATATGAGGGCGGCTACGGCATGGCTGCCGCCATGGGCATGTGGGGCATCATTGCTCCGACCGACATGTACGACGACGTCGTGGCCATGCTCGCCCCCTGCGTGGGCACCCTGACCTTCTCGGATGAGTACGTTGCCCAGTGCAACGCGACTAACGACGCCATTACGGCCGCCGCTCTGGACCGCTCGGCTGCCAACAACGCCGTGATGGACCAGGCGCTGCAGGACTTTGACGACTACATCATGGACCGCGACCGCTTCACGTTCTCCGACGGTTCCCAGCTCGTCATTCAGCATTAGACGTTTGTAGCATTGAATGCAGTCGGCGGGGGCGCGGGGCGCGATGCAGCCTTGGCGTCCCCGCTGGCTTTTCTACCTGCTAGTATGGATGTGCGGCCTGTGCCCAGGGTGTCTCGCCTTTTGGATGTGCACCGCGCCATTCCCGTATATGGAACCCCCTGAGGGGTTGACAAACCAAGGGAGTCAGCCATGAAACCAACCGATGCCAACCATGCCTGCACGCGACGCACGTTTGCCCTGGCAGGATTTGCCCTTGCCGCGTCTGCTGCTGTGTCTGCGCCTGTACGAGCGGCCCATGCCGTGGGCCTGTTGCCCGGAGCCGTGCCCCTGTCCGATACGACCGACGCCGCCTCGACTCAAGCCGGTCCCTTTGACGGCCTTCCCACGGATCCACTTGAGCGCCTCTCGGCTCTGTGCACGTTGTTCCAAGCCCAGGTTGAGGACTTTGCGGCTGTGTACGCGTCCTCGGTTGAGAACGGCGACGACGCCTATGCCCAGCCGATGCTTGACTTTGTGGATCTGTGCAACGCGGGCTACGAGGAACTTGAGGTTATCTACGATGCGCTCGCCTCTCAAGAGGCCAGCCCGGAAGTCGGTCTCGGCATGGATGCGTGCGTGATTGTGGCGCGTACCCTCGCGTTTTACTCCGGCTACTACCATTCGAGCGATCCCCTCATGGAGATGCAGGTCCAGGCGGCGCAGGGTGCCTACACCGACAACCTTGAGCTGCTCGACGCGATGTACGGCGCGCTCGGCCAGGTGCGCGACAACTACAGGATGCTCGACCTTCCCGCCTACATGAGCGACCTGTGGCCTCATTACGTCAAGCAGATTGACGCCTACCAGGAGAAACTCTACGCTGACTATATCTCGGTCGTGCGCAGCGACGTCCTCATGGCCTACTCGGCCTCGTGGCTTTTGATGCGCCAGCCCTACATCATGCTGCATTACGAGCAGCTCATGTATGCCCTCATGCGCGCCCAGTTCCAAAACGCCGCCGACGCGCTTGCCGCGGGTTCTGGTGCGGGCACCCGCGTCATAGTGGAGCACGCGCTGAACGATGAGATTTACCCCAACCTCTATCCCTCGTCGGACTCGGTGGCCAACGTTGCGATTTTCACCGAGGGCGGCGAGTGCGACGTGCTCATCGAGGTGCAGGTAGACGGGTTCTCCCAGCTCTACCGCCAAAAGATAACCGCCACGCCCGAAATCACGTACTTCATGATTAAGCCGCCGGTGGCAAGCGACGCGGGCAACTTGACGAGCGAGCGCGACACTCAGCTCACGCTCACGGTGACCGACCTGGGTTCCAACGGGCTCATCGCCCAGGAAACGCAGACAGTCACGCTGCACAGCCTGTACGACTTCACGCTTGAGAGCAACGAGTTCGGCATCGTCGAACCGTACAACGTGCTTGCCTGGATGCGCCCCGACGCGCAAGAAGTGCTGGACATCCGCCGTGCCGCAATCGATTGGCTTGAGGCCAACATGGGCGCCGACTACAACACGCTGCCTGGCTACCAGCTGGGATATCCCGGGGAGGACGAGGCAAAGACGGTTCTCATTCAAGCTGTTGCCATTCAGGGCGCAATCTCCGACATGGGTGTGCGCTACAACATGGGGCCGTACTCGTTTGGCGCGATGCAGCGCGTGCTCACCCCCGACGCCGTGGTGCGTTCCAAGTCGGGCATCTGCATCGAGACCGCGCTGCTCGTGGCGTCGTGCCTGCAATCGGCCGACATGCACGCCATGGTGCTCATCCTTCCCGGCCACGCCCAGGTTGCCCTGGAGACTTGGGAGGGGAGCGGCCAATACATCCTGCTTGAGACCACGACCCTGCCCTTCACGGGGTCCGATGTCTCTTCCTACATTTCGACTCCGACTAACGACGAGTGGATTTCCTATCTGAGTGACGAGGACACCTACGTCATCGACTGCAACCTCGCCTCCACCCTGGGCATCCGCGGCCTGGCTGTGTAGGGGCGGGCGCATGAGGTTGTAGCCGTAGACAATAGGTCGGTCTGGAAACCAGCTTCGGCCCTGGTTGTGGTTGATGGGATGTCCATCGCCCGCAACCAGGGCTTTTGTTTCACTTTGTCGTTTTCTAGTTGCGCCCGTATGCTGCGAGGGCGGTCACGCCGAGCAGCTCGTCCAATTCACAGCGCCCGCTTACGCCTGTTTTTTCATAGATGTGGCTGACGTGGGCTTTGGCTGTTCCCTCGGCTATCCCCAGTTCGCAGGCAATCTCGTGGGCGGTCATTTCTTTAGCAAGCAGACGTAGGACCTCGTCTTCGCGAGGGCTAAGGCGCGACGCGCGGCTTACTTCGTCGCATCGTGTGGAGATGACCTCCTCGCGATGGCTTTGCTCTCCCAGGCTGCCGGCATCGAGGAGGGATACGCCCCACTTGGTGGTGAGCTCTCGTTCTGAGAACAACAGGAACGTGGCAACGGTGATGGAGCCCACAACAGCCAGGCTCAAGATGATGGTCTGCGTCTCGCTCGACAGGTGGCTGGCTTGCAGCGCGCTTGCCAAAGCGTCGCCGGCGATGATAAAAACCTGCATTGCGTTTTTGATGCCGAACAAGGCAACGACGACGATGCCCATGCGCTTGACGATGTCGTACAGCAGCAGGCCAAAGAATGTGTTTGCGAGAACATAGCTCGTTGAGACAAAGAAGTTCGAGGCGGCCGGACCCACAATGCCCTCGGCGGGGATAAGCAAGAATCCGCAGATCATAAGGGGTATGGGCGAGCGGTAGAGCAAGCTCAGGCTGAACTTATCGGCAAAGAAGCGCGCGCCTACAAAAAGGAAGGCCATGACGATAACCGTGGCTATGTTGGTGGAGATATTTCCTGACGCCGTAAGCGTTTCCTGGCGAATGCCGTACGCAAAGGAGTACACGCCCAGGAGCAACACGATTTTCCAGGGAAACGCGAACCGCACATCGGTGCGCTGAGGACGTGCGGTGGCTGGTGCGCTGTGCCACGCGCGGTTGATGCTGTGAATGGCAATGAAGGGCAGCGCCACGATGAC
>Ga0129308_1002694_pt1 | contig 14300 bp, 13 predicted proteins | sample L827metagenome_FD_94440 | JGI IMG/M metagenome (GOLD analysis project Ga0129308, IMG submission 94440) | Ring-tailed lemur group fecal microbial communities from Wisconsin, USA - L827 metagenome | ecosystem: Host-associated > Mammals > Digestive system > Large intestine > Fecal | place: USA...
CCGTGGTGCCGCCATGCGGCATGTCAGTTTACTCTGAAAGTCCCTGTCAAGCGGGCGGACAAAGACAAATTTATTTGGATTTGTCTGCACATTTGACAGACTAAGCTGTATGAGCACGTAGGGCGGGAGATTGGATAAGTGTAAACAAAAATCTCAGATTTCGTTGCTGAATTTATGTCGTTGCAGTACAAATACGGCGGCGATTATGGAAGTGTTGCAGTATGAAGCAATCGAACTTTCACCTATGACTGTCTGAAAGATGGGAATGTCAGTCCATGAAGAACTATAGATTATAGAGAGTCTTATAAAAATATCAGGAGAAAAAGATATTTTTATAAGACTTTTTTTAAGAAAAATAAGAGAACACTTAAAAAAATAATTAGTTTTTTAGAAAAAGTCGAAAAAAAGGGTGGAATATTTGTAGGAAAAGGATTATAATGAATGAACTGGCGTTTATTTTGCATAAATATGCCATTGAATGAATATTCCAAGAAGAAGTCAGATTGCAAAGTACATTACTAAGGAGCGAAAAAAATGGAAGATCAATTGAAAATAATAAAAGAGAAAGCAGATGTTTTAGTAGATGCGATTCCTTATTTTAGAGATTTTAATCAAAAGATAGTTGTGATTGGTTATCTTGGCAGCAATATATTAAGTGGAGAGGAAGAGCAAGAAATTATGAAGGATGTAACTCTTTTAAAGAGTGTCGGCATGAAGCCAGTTATCGTTCATGATTCTAGAATGGGAGCAGATAAATTCCGTGAAAATAAGAGAATTGCGAAGCTTGTTGAGCTAAACGGTGTAAAGGCAATTGGTATTTGTGGAATTGATGAGCAAACGTTACATATGACTGTGGATAATAATTATATTCCAGTTATCACACCAAATGATATCGATACAGAACAGGTAGATTTAACTCCAGAAGACACTGCGAGAAGAATTGCTGTTTTATTAAATGCAGAGAAGCTTATTTATATTGGAAAAGAAGAGGGTATTATTTCAGAGAAGACAGGTGAGAAGCTTTTATCTATAAAAGAAAGCGAATTGATAGAGTACATCAAGGAGCAAGAGTTTGAGTTTTCTATGAAAAAAATACTTGAGAATGCAATAAAGGCTTTGGACGGAGGGGTAAAGAGAGTACATTTAATTAATGCTAGATTAAAGCATTCCCTACTTTTAGAGTTATATAGTGTTTTTGGCGTTGGAACTGTTATTGTGAAGGATGGTGGAGAACTATATCCTCATGAGGTGGGAAGACGCTAAAAAGTAAAGAGGGAATAAGGTACTGCATATATATACATCAATGATCCATAAAGAAAGCCACATATATCTGAGCTAATAATAAATGAAATTATATATTATAATCTCTATAGAAAATTTAGGATAGATTATCTATAGAGATTTTTTTGTATTCTAGAGAGTAAAATACGTATTTTAAACTTAAAAAGAGTAAAATACAATGAATTTAGATAATATATTACAAATAATACCTGTGAAGTCGAGGAGTAAAGATGCTACAGTATAAAAAGAACGTATTAATAAAGGAGCGAGAGTTATAAGGAGCAAGAGCAGTATGGAAAGATTAAGAGAATTACGAAAAGAGAGAAATCTTCCACAAAAGAAAGTGGGAGATGAGGTGGGAATTGCACAGCAGACATTAAGTAGATATGAGAAAAATATTAATACAGTGCCAGTAGATGCTCTAATAAGATTAGCAAAATATTATAATGTGACAACAGATTATCTTTTGGGAGTTTCACAAGTGAAAAATAATTTTAGAAATCAGAGTAGCAGAAGTAGAAATCAAGAATTTTTGAATATATACAAAACATTGAGTAGAAAAAATAAGGAATTACTTTGGACAATAGCTGTAAAAATGCAAGAGTTAGATGAGTGAAAAAGGGATAAAATTGTTCTTTTTGGACATTATATTTAGAACAATTAAATTAAATAACGCAATACTTATATTATTTGTCAAGTGACTTTGGAAAAAGGTTAGAATATTATCATGGCTTTCTATATAAATTAAAATATATAAAATGGTAATGGTAAAGGAGTATTGTATATGGGGCAGGAAGGTAAGCTCAAAGAATTGAGGAATTTAAGACGGATTTCTCAAAAGATTGTTGGACAAGAAATTGGAATCACACAACAGAATATGAGTCGATACGAGAATGATGTCTGTACAATACCAGTGGACATGCTAGTAAAATTAGCTGAATATTATAATGTATCAACAGACTATATTTTAGGAATATCAGAAGTTAAGAGAAATGTAGAGGGATGGGAAAGAGAAACAAGAACAATGTCTGATCATTATGATTTTCTTGAAATTTATAGATCTTTGAGTGAGAGAGATAAAGAATTGCTTTGGACGATAGCGTTAAAGATGAAAGAGTCTCCTGAGTCGAAATAAAAATATATTTGTTTAAGCATACCATATGCTGCGCTCTTACATATAGTGTTTTGTTTTCACTGAACGATTAAGAGAAAAAAAGCTGTATGATATCGAAAGAATTCGATATCATACAGCTTTTTTGTTTTGTAGGATAAGCTTGCAGACAATTATAATTTATGTTAAAATTTAACTCGAAAATATGTTTAGATTGGTGGCAAATATGAAAGCGGATATAAGAAAAACAGGAGTAACCCTTTTACTTTTTTATTTAGTATTTATGATATTATCTAGTACCTTTGCATTGATAGGCGATGGAATTGCAGTGACTTTACTTAAAATACATAGTACGGGAGCGAAATTTATGCAGGAATCCTCTCAGGCAATCGGTATGACAGTGGGAGTCATTATAGCATTACTTGTTATTTTTGGATGGCTGAGAACAGATTTGAATAAAGCCGTGCTCTTTAGAAAGGGAGCTAATAAGATGAGCTGGAGGACATTGGGATTATCTATTTTATTTTTATTTGGAGCACAGTTTTTATTTTCGAGTTTATTTTTAGGATTAAATGAAATTTTGAAAGTGCTTGGTTTATCGATTGCGTCCGAGATAAAGTCAGCGCAGGGAGTAAATCAAGCGCCAATACAGCTCATTTATACGTTAATTTTAGCACCAGTCGCGGAAGAGTTAATTTTTCGAGGGGCAATTTTTCAGGTACTTAGAAAGTATGGAAGAGTATTCGCTATTGTGGCTTCTGCTCTCTTATTTGGAATTTATCACGGAAACCTTCCACAGGGAATATTTGCATTTGTAATAGGAATTTTATTTGCATATATTACGGCAGAATATTCCATCTGCTGGAGTATGTTGATTCATATTTTTAATAATATCAATACAATATGGATAAATTATGGAGTTGAGAAGTTAAATTGGAATTTTTTAGGATTAGTAGTTGATATTGTCTATATACTTGCGCTTATAGTTATTGTCGGATATCTATATAAAAATCGCAAGAAAATCAAGTATTATTTGAAGAAATATCCAACGCAGGAAAATGTTTGGCGTTGTCTTTTTCAAAGTAAATCCGTGATTATTTTTACTGTATTGAATATAATATCAGCGGTTGCTGGAATGATGTAAGAACAGGCGGGAGTTAAGACTGATGAGCGCATGAAGGCTGCAAAGAATGAGGCTGAAGACCATTCTACACCAACTATGACAAAAGAATATGCGGGAACAAAAGTGGAATATTATAATACTACTTATAAATTTGTTCCACCAGATTATAAGCTGACAGAGGAAGATAATGCACTTATGGAGCAGGGAAATTATACGATCTCTTATGGTTCAGATAAGGTAGAGATTCAGCAGAATAAAACTGTAACTTGGGAAAAGGATGGAATATCTTATAGTTTGATGGGATTTGATTTAGATTTGACGGATGAGGAAATGTTTGATATGGCAGGTCAAATGATTATGAAGTAAATCAAATAAAAGGAAAACACAAGGAAAGTGTTTAAAATTAGATATGGTAAATATCAAAAATAAGTCGGAGATATAAGTGAAAAAGGAAGAAGGGGAGAGTCCCTTCTTCCTTTCTTTTCTCATTTGTAGATTAAAATTTTATTCTAGAGTATATTTTGATTACTCAGCGACATCAGCGTACATTAAGTACCAGAAACCTGTAGCAGAATGCCAAGATCCTGTCAATTTTTCGCTCTGTAGCCAGAAGTCATTATAGTAAGCTACTGGGATACATGCAGCCTGTTCCATTAAGATATCCTCTGCCTTGTGAAGAGCTGTAGAACGCTCTTTAGCGTCTGTTGTTGTACGAGAGATTGTCATCTGCTCATCGTAATCTTTATTGTTGAATTTACCATCGTTATTTCCATTTGTGGAGAATAATAAATCTAACATATTGGATGGATCTGTGTAGTCTCCAACCCAACCGTTACGAGCTGTTTCATAGTCACCGTTACGACGCTGTGGAGTGAAGCTTGACCACTCAACGATATCAACGTTTAATGTGATTCCAAGCTCTTTCCAAGCCTGCTGTAAATACTCAGCTACTGTCTTATGGTATCCAGAATCATTTGTGGAATATGTGAGTGCAGGAAGTCCTTTACCGTTAGGATATCCAGCTTCCTCAAGAAGTTTTTTAGCCTCTGCTAAATTTGCCTCATGATCTTCACTAATATAAGATTTTCCACCGTTTGCATTTGCCTGGAATTCTGTAGTTCCGTCTGTGTCGATCCAGCCAGGTCCAATGAAGTTATATGCTGGGGAGTATGTTCCCTGCATTAATGTGTTAGCAACATAATCTCTGTCGATTGCTAAGCTTAAAGCCTGACGAACTTTCTGATCGTCAAAAGGTTTTTTGTTTAAGTTCAAAGAAAGATAATATGTTCCAATGATAGGCTCTACCTTGAAATCATCTCTATCTTGTAAGCTTGGAATTTCTTCTGTAGGAACGTCCTTAACAAGAAGAAGCTCACCATTTTGGTATGCACTGTAAGCTGCGTTAGAGTCTTCCATTAATGCAAATTTGATGCTGCCAAGTTTTACTTCGCTTGCATTCCAGTAATTCTCGTTTTTAGACATAATAATGTGAGAACCAGGAACCCACTCTGTAATCTTGAAAGCTCCGTTGGAAATATAAGTTTCAGGTGCTGTAGCCCATGACTCTGGGTTAGCGGAAACAGTTTTTTCCTGTACAGGATATAGAGATGGGAATGCAGCTAAAGAGTCAAAGAATGTACAAGGAGAGCTAAGCTCTACAACGAATGTTTTGTCATCAGGAGCAGAAACTGCGAGAGAATCAATATCTCCATCAATAGCCTTGTCATATCCTTTTACCATGCCGAGAACTGTCTCAGCATAAGGTGCAGCTGTAGCAGGGTCACACATACGTTTCCAGCTGTAAACGAAATCGTTTGCTGTCAAATCAGAACCGTCAGACCATTTTAAACCGTCACGAAGATGGAATGTCCATGTAAGTCCGTCTTCAGATGTGTCATAGGATTCTGCCTGTCCAGGAATAATCTTTCCATCTTTGTCTGTGGAGAGTAATCCCTCAAATGCAGTAATAATCATATTTGCGCCGTCAACGGCAGAGTTAAGTGCAGGGTCGATTGTCTCAGGGTCAGGACCAATCTGTACTGCAAGCTGCTTACCTTCAGCAGCTCCGTCTTGTGCAGTAGCATTGTTATTACTTCCGCTGTCAGAACCACAGCCTGTAAGCGCAAGTGAGAATGTAAGTGACATTGCCAATGCTAAAGCTAACATTTTCTTTCTCATAGAAATCCTCCTTAATTTTTGCTATGAGAGCATCGACTAGAATTAGACAAAGCAAAAATAGCTAAAGTCTGATAATTGTCGAGCCTTCATGCTTATTTATTGTACAATCCACAAATGGAATTGATACCTAATTTAGTATGAAAGTCCCCTGGCACGGAGCAATCGGACTTTCATATTATAGTATAGACGAATCTATTAATTTAATTTATCAAGATGGTGGCAAGCTGCAAAATGTCCCTTAGAAACCTCTTTAAATTCTGGATCCTCAGCTGCACATCTCTCATCTGCATAAGGACAACGTGTGCGGAAATGACATCCAGATGGTGGGTTAAGAGGACTTGGAACATCGCCCTCAAGTACGATACGCTTACTCTTTCTGGCAGTGATTGGGTCTGCGATAGGAATCGCAGAGATTAAGCTTCTCGTATAAGGATGAACATTGTGGAATGCAAGTTCATAGCTGTCAGCGAGCTCTACAAGCTTTCCTAAATACATAACACCGATACGGTCAGAGATATGTTTTACAACAGATAAGTCATGGGCGATGAATAGATAAGTAAGCCCCATTGACTCTTGTAAATCTTCAAACATATTTACAACCTGAGCTTGGATAGAAACGTCAAGAGCAGAGATTGGTTCATCGCAGACGATAAATTCTGGATTCACAGCCAAGGCTCTAGCGATACCGACACGCTGTCTCTGTCCACCAGAGAATTCGTGAGGATAACGGTTTGCATGCTCTGAGTTTAGTCCAACTCGAGACAATAAGGTAATAATCTGATTGTAGCGGTCTTCAGGAGAAGATGCAAGCTTATGAATATCAATTGCCTCTCCAATAATATCACCTACTGTCATACGTGGGTCAAGACTTGCGTATGGGTCTTGGAATACAATTTGCATTTTTCTTCTGTAAGGGAGCATATCAACGGCGATTTTTTTGCCAGTTCCCTGACTTACTACTTTGCCGTCGTCTCCGATTACAGGAATATCTCCTGTATCGTAGATCACTTTTCCGTCATAAGTAATACGTCCAGCAGTCGGCTCATAAAGACGAATTAAGCTTCTACCTGTTGTCGTCTTACCACATCCGGACTCTCCAACGAGACCTAATGTCTCTCCTTTTTTTATAGTGAAAGATACGTCATCTACTGCTTTTACAAATTTTTTATTTTTACCGAAACCACCTGCAGGAAAATACTGTTTCAGGTGTTCTACTTTTACTAAATCACTCATTTTCAGTACCTCCTTTCTTATTTTTTATTCTGTGCTTCAAACTCGGCTTTTTGGTTTAACCAGCACTGAGTATAGTGAACATCATCAAAATGTGTGACAGGAGGCATTTGTCTCAGACAAATCTTCATGCAGGAATCACAACGGGAAGCAAACGGACATCCCTTTGGAGGATTGAGCATATCGACTGGAGTTCCCTCGATAGGAATCAATCTCTCGTGGTCTTCGGCATCCATTCTAGGAATACTTCGAATTAATCCCTTTGTGTATTCGTGTTTTGGACGATAAAAAATATCATCTGTTGTACCGTATTCTACGATATGACCTGCGTACATAACTGCGATTTTTTCACAAGTAGCAGCTACAATACCGAGGTCGTGAGTAATCATAATAATTGCCATGCCAAGCTTTTCCTTTAGCTCCATCATAAGCTCAAGAATCTGTGCCTGAATTGTAACGTCAAGAGCAGTTGTAGGCTCGTCAGCAATCAAAAGTTTTGGTTCACAGGCGAGTGCAATCGCAATCATTACACGCTGTCTCATACCGCCAGATAACTCATGAGGGTATTGTTTTAATCGTTTTTCGGGCTCGTTGATACCAACGAGCGTTAGAAGCTCCTTCGCACGCTCATAAGCTTCTGCTTTTGTCTTGTCTGTGTGAAGGGTGATAACCTCTATAATCTGATTTCCGATTGTATATACAGGGTTTAAGCTGGTCATCGGATCTTGGAAAATAAGAGATACTTCGTTGCCTCGCATTTTCTGGAAATCTTTTTCTGACATCTCGTTAATATGATGTCCGTTAAAGTAGAGGTCACCGCCAACTAATTTACCAGGATAGGCAGTAAGTCCCATTAAGCTGTAGGAAGTTACAGATTTACCAGAACCAGATTCTCCTACGATTCCGAGAATCTCGCCTTCATTTAAGTGAAAGCTAACACCATTTAATGCTTTTACCTCTCCAGCTGGTGTAAAGAAAGAGAGGCGCTCGTCTTTAATTTCTACTAAATAATCACTCATTAAATTTGCCTTCCTTTCTCTAATTCTTTAGTTTAGGGTCGAATGCGTCACGAAGACCATCGCCAAGTAGGTTAAAGCTCAAAATAATCAAACTAATTAAGAGAGCTGGGATAAACAATAAATGTGGATTTGACATAAATCCGTTAATAGCAGATCCAGCTAAGGATCCAAGAGAAGGCATTGGTACCTGAACACCGAGTCCTAAGAAGGACAAGAAACTCTCTGTAAAAATAGAAGAAGGAATCTGAAGTGTCGTTGTTACAATCAAAGTACCGATACAGTTTGTTAACAAGTGTTTTTTGATAATACGTCCGCTGGATGCACCGAGTGCTCTGGCAGCTGTAACGTACTCACTTTGTTTTAATGTCAAAATCTGGCTTCGAACCATACGGGCCATACCAACCCAGTAGAGAAGAGCAAATACGATAAAGATACTAATCATATTTGGTCCCAATTTTTGAAGCCAACCAAATCCAGGCTTTGTGGCAAGATCAGTAAGAGGTGCCTTAATCGCACTGGATAATAAGATAATCAATAATACATCAGGAACTGTGTATATAATATCGACGATTCGCATGATAACCATATCGACGACACCTCCGAAAAATGCGGCCACAGAACCCATAAAAGAACCGATAAATAAGATGATAACAGCAGCTACCAAACCTACGATAAGAGAGATTCTACTTCCAATCATGACACGGATTGCATAATCACGACCTTGATTATCTGTTCCTAAAAAATGAGGGAAAATATTCTCTCCTGCATCTTTTTGTTGAAGTTCCTGCTCAGAATACTGCATAGGCTTTAGGTTATTAGCACCTTTAATTTGTTGTTCGTAAGTATAAGGATAGAAGAATGGTACGATAAAGGAAAAGAACATAACTAAAATAATTACGACCAAACTTACCATCGCTATTTTGTTTTTCTTTAATCTGCGAAAGCCATCTTTCCAGAAGCTAACGCTTTCACGCATGATTACTAGACTTTCTTTCTCGTCATTTGTTGCAGGGAGAAAATCTTCTGGAGTCAAATCAAGCTGAAAGCTTAAAGGATTTTTATTTTCCATGATAGTTTCTCCTTTCTATTTTAATTTAATACGAGGGTCGACAAGTGTATATACAATATCAACCAATACATTGACAAATACCATAATAGCTGCCAAGAAAATCGTTGTTCCCATAATAACAGTATAGTCACGGTTCATTGCAGACCCGATGAACTCACTTCCAAGTCCAGGAATTGTAAAGATTTTCTCAACGATAAAACTACCAGTAATTGTGTAAGCCATCATAGGTCCTACATATGTGACAACTGGCAAAATAGCATTACGAAGGGCATGTTTGAAAAGAGATACCATCTGGGAAAGACCCTTTGCTCTTGCAGTACGCATATAGTCTTGGCCAAGTACGTCGAGCATGGAAGAACGCATCAGACGAGTAATATATGCAGTTGGGTAAAATGCTACCGAGATAACTGGCATAATATAATGCTTCCATGAGGTCAAACCGTAGGATGGCAGTAAACCTGCCTTAACACTGAGAAGATATAAAAGTATAGTACAGACTACGAATCCAGGAATCGCAATTCCGCAGGTGGCGATAACAATAATAATTTTGTCTAGCAGCTGCCCTCGCTTCAATGCGGCGATACAGCCGAGTGGTACTCCGATGCAAACAGCAACAACAACGGCCATCAAACCGATCCGAGCGGATACAGGAAATTTGGTTGAGATAATGGACATAACAGTACGTCCACGCTGTTTTAAGGAATCACCGAAATCTAAGTGAATAGCACCTTTCATATAAGTAAGGTATTGTTGGAATAATGGCTTATCCAAGCCATATTTTGCTTCCAAGGCAGCTTGGGCCTGTGGGGAAATGGCTTTCTCTGACATAAATGGTCCACCAGGAACTAAATTCATAACAAAGAAAGTCAACGTAGCCACGACAAAGATAGTTATGATCGCCATGACAATTCGTTGTACGATGTACTTCATATGTTTCACTCCTTTTGAAAATTTGTTTTGTATCACTCTATCGCACTAAAGTGATGATGTACTTAAAAAAGGCAATGAATGACGAATTGCACCATTGCCTAGTTCTTCCTAAGTTATTATAATATGCTATAATGTAAATTGTCAACAATTGTTTGGATAAAATGTAAAAAAATATCAAAATATCGCGATATACAAAAGACAAATTATCTAATTAATATTATGAATCAACATTACGATAATGTGTGAAAAAAACATTTTATACAAAAAGATGGAAAAATTTTAGTAAAAATGAAGAAATAGCCATTTTTATTTGAACTTTCTTATATGTATGAATCCATTTTTGTTTGGTTGTCACAGAATATAAGAGCTTAATTTTACCACTGGAGGTATACTGCCTGTTGTCACAGTTTAAAATTTCAAGTATAATCTATATGCGAAAAGATACTGGAGATGATAGAAAGTATTGCTGTGACGATTGTGAGAAGGCTATGGCACGGAGAAATTGGATTTTCATTTATTATGGTGCCTCCAAAACAGAAATCGTCGTCTAGAAAGGAAATAATATAATAAATAAATGAAATGGAGGAAAAATTATGAGACATACAATTGGATTTATCGGCGGAGGAAATATGGGGGGAGCTATTATCGGAGGCTTAATCAAGTCAAAGCTTTATGCTCCTGAGGAAGTTATGGTATATGATGTGTATCAGCCAGCAGTAGATGCATTGAAGGAGAAATTTGAAGTGACAGCAATGAGCGATGTGAAAGCCTTGATTGGGGAGTCTCAGACTATTGTATTGTCTGTAAAGCCTCAGGTGTTGCCATCTGTATTAAAAGAAGTTGGAAGTGATATTACAGAGGATAAGTTGATTATCTCTATCGCGGCAGGGATTACTTTAGATAGATTAGAGGAAATGTTGAGCAAAGATAATAAAATTGTGCGTGTTATGCCAAATACACCTGCCCTAGTTGGAGCTGGAATGGCTGGAGTTTGCACAAATATAAATGTATCAGAATCAGAAAAGCAGGATGTGTTAAAAATTTTTAGAAGCTTTGGCGAGGCAGAGCTTATCCCAGAAAAATTGATTGATGCGGTTGTAGGTGTGAGTGGTTCCTCACCAGCCTATGTTTATATGTTTATTGAGGCTTTGGCGGATGGTGCCGTTATGGAGGGAATGCCACGTAATCAGGCGTATACTTTTGCAGCACAGGCAGTACGTGGATCCGCGAAGATGGTGCTAGATACAAAGAGACATCCTGGAGATTTAAAAGATATGGTTTGTTCTCCAGGTGGAACAACAATAGATGCGGTAAAGGCATTGGAAGATAATGGATTCCGTGCGACTGTCATGGAGGCTGTACATGTGGCAGCGGAGAAAAATAGAAATATGTAAGTCATATTGCTGTTAGAAGTATCGAAATAGGAAGCCTCCGACTTTAGTCGTGAGAGGTTAAATTTAACTAAGGAAAAAATATGAAAATATACATAAAATTTTTGTATTTCTATACAAAAATGAAAAGAGGAGGCATAAAATGCAAAAATATATCGATTATATATTGCAACAGGCAAAATCGTTATTAGCGATTGATAGTCCATCAGGTTTTACAGAGAAAGTAGCAGATTATGTAGTGGAAGAGTATCAAAAACTTGGTTATGAGGTAAAGAAGACAAAGAAAGGATGTGTACTTGCTCATATTCCAGGAAAGGATACAAAAGACGGTCTTATGCTGACATCTCATGTCGATACGTTAGGAGGCATGGTTGCTGAGGTTAAGAGTGATGGAAGACTTCGTATCACTCCAATCGGTGGGCTAAATGCCAATAATGTGGAGGGAGAAAACTGTAAAGTTTATACAGTCGATGGGGAGGTTTATGAAGGTACCTGTCAGCTTGTGGATGCGTCCATACATGTAAATGATAAATATGATGAGATAAAAAGAACATTTCATACAGTTGAGATTGTATTGGATGAGGGAGTATCTTCTAAGGAAGAGACAAAAAAACTTGGAATTGAGAATGGAGATTATGTCTGCTTTGATCCGAGAATAGTTATCACGAAAAAGGGTTATATTAAGAGTAGATTTTTAGATGATAAATTAAGTGCTGCGATTTTGCTTGGACAGGCAAAATATTTAAAAGAATGTGAAATTATACCAGAGCGAGATCTATATCATTATCTCACAGCATTTGAGGAAGTTGGACATGGCGCAAGCGCTTCCATACCTGAAAATGTGACAGAGATAATATCTGTAGATATGGGATGCGTGGGAGAGGGTTTGGAGTGCACAGAACATCAGGTTTCTATCTGTTCTAAAGATTCAAGAGGTCCATACCATTATGAGGCAGTGAAAAAATTGATCCTCACTGCGAGAGAAAATAAGATTGACTACGCAGTAGATGTGTATCCGCATTATGGATCAGATGCAGATGTGGCGTTGTCTGCGGGAGCAGACTGTAGACATGGCTTGGTTGGACCTGGAATTTATGCCTCTCATGGATATGAGAGAAGTCATGTGGATGGAGTGGAGAATACATTTCGTCTATTGATATCATACATAAAATAAAGAGCATATATTGTGAAATATTATTTGGAGTTTTTTCTGTGCTATGGAATCTATTAGGTGGATGAAACATAAGTAGATTGCAAAAATATATAGGTTTTGAAACAGTGAAAGCAGACGCCGAGAGAGCAAGCAGATATAGGCTCCGCAAACACGTTCGTTTCCACGATTTTTCGACATACGCTGATTTATGCTGCTTACGTGAAACTCGCTATGCTCAGACAGTCACTTTCGCAGCAAAGCTAAGTATATCGAAAAATCGCTCCACTCTCTATCGTTTGCGGAGCCTATATCTGCTTGCTCTCTCGGCTGTGTATTGGCGAAATATTATAAAAATGATAGAATATAGTTTTAAAAATAAGGTATGGTTTCATTTTTTCTCAAAAAATATATTTTCTGTCAAGCTATGGTGATATCTAAAATCTTTTTACGTTTCTATAATAAGATATTCCATAACGTTTTGCCAGTACACAGCCAGCAGTCAGAAGACGGTTCTTTCCCTGGTCAACGATAGAGGAGTGGAGCTGTTTTTCGCTACGAAAGCTTTGGGGTTCTGAGCGTGTCTGAGCGAAGTGAGTTTGCGATGAACCTCATAAATAGGCGGAGTAGCGAAAAATGGCGGGAACGCAACGTGTTGGAAAGGGAAAGAACCGTCTTCTGACTGCTGGCGTCTCCTCCAAAAAAGATATTCCACTTTATATAGATTTTGATAATACATATTTGTGAAAGAAAAGTATAGGAAATTAACAAAAAATATCCCCCAGTTGTCATATAATTCGTAAATCTGCCAAAAAATTATAGCAATGTTTCATTGAAAACTAGTGGAGCTAGGAATTATAATTAATAATAGAATAATAGAATTGGAGGGCTTATACATAATGTTAACCAAAATGATTGAAACATTAAAGAAGTATCCTCGCACTGTTGTCTATACGGAGGGACCAGATCCAAGAATTTTGGACTCTGCGAGTAAATTAACGGCAGAGGGAATTTTGGATATCATTCTTCTTGGTAATGAGGAAGAAGTGAAGGCTGCAGCTGCGGCTAATGGCTATGACATTTCGAAATGTACTATCATAGACCCACTTACTTATGAGAAGGAGAAGATGGATGCTATGGTAGCCGAGATGGTGAAGCTTCGTAAAGGCAAAATGAGCGAGGAGCAGGTTCGCGCTACTTTACAAAAGAGCAATTACTTTGGAACAATGTTGGTTAAGATGGGTGGAGCAGATTGTCTTCTTGGCGGTGCTACTTATTCAACAGCTGACACGGTTCGTCCTGCATTGCAGCTTATTAAGACAAAACCAGGTAACAACATTGTAAGTTCTTGCTTCATTCTTGTTCGTGGTGACGAGAAGATTGCTATGGGTGATTGTGCAATCAATATCGATCCTTCCGATGATGACTTAGTAGAGATCGCAATCGAGTCCGCTAATACAGCTCGTATCTTTGGTATTGATCCAAAGGTCGCTATGTTATCCTACTCCACACTCGGCTCTGGTAAGGGACCATCTGTAAGCAAGGTAGCAAGTGCAGCAAAGAAGGTTAAAGAAAAAGCACCAGATTTAGCAGTTGAAGGTGAAATCCAGTTTGACGCAGCTGTCTCTCAAGTAGTAGCTGGTGTAAAATGCCCAGGTTCACCAGTGGCTGGACAAGCTAATACTTTTATTTTCCCTAATATTGACGCTAGTAATATTGGATATAAGATTGCTTCTCGTCTTGGCGGATACACAGCAGTAGGTCCTGTCCTTCAAGGACTTAACGCTCCTATCAATGATTTAAGTCGTGGATGTACAG
>Ga0129308_1002699_pt1 | contig 14290 bp, 12 predicted proteins | sample L827metagenome_FD_94440 | JGI IMG/M metagenome (GOLD analysis project Ga0129308, IMG submission 94440) | Ring-tailed lemur group fecal microbial communities from Wisconsin, USA - L827 metagenome | ecosystem: Host-associated > Mammals > Digestive system > Large intestine > Fecal | place: USA...
GAATACAGATAGTTCTCTGCCAGAAGAAAATACCGCTCATCCACCGCCGTCGATTTTTTCCCCTGCTGGGCGCGTCTTTTCTTGCGCAGATAGGTCATCTTGATAATACTGGCTAACGCTTCCGGTTTCCCGCTTCTGATGGCTTCTTTGTATTTCTGCTCACGGAATTTCTCATTATCAATCCATGTCTCCTCAATTTCTCCAATTTTACCAATGAACTGCCATGCTTCCTCTTTCGTCATGACCTTTCTCGTATTCGGATTCTGCGTGTCCGTCGGCATATAGATTACTTCTTTCTCATCATTGACCGGCACCAGAAGATAATACAATCGATTGCGGTCTACTCCATTCATATTCAAATGTAAAATATCCTTCACTACGCAAACACCGCTTCCGGGCTTTACAATGCAATCTCCAATCTCATACATAAATAAATTACCCCCATTTTCGTAATTAACAATATTTTACCATTTTTTATTGCCGGATTTCAAAGGACATCTTGAACAAGATTTGGCCGCTATCTATCATGCAACTTTTCCAATCTTCCTCCCATTTACATTATATTGGTTAATCTGATTTTAGCATCAGCAATGAACAAATGCATAAATCGTCTGGCTCCTCAAGGTCTCGCCTTTTCAGAAAAATGGAACATCATATGACGTGCAGTTCACTGCATTCGGCACATACTGCGTTTCAAAAGCGATCCCGCTATATCCGGAATACCATTTCCCGCCTTTGCCTCTACGGGCTTCCTTCACAAAAGGAGTAAACATCACCATGGCAGGCATATCCGTGTATACTCCCATACTAATACCGTTTTCAGGATTTTCCAGCAATGCCGCACAGGAAACCATTCTCTCCGAATGAGGCGCAGCCAGCAAAAAGGTATCGTCAATCTGTGGCTGCGGCTGACGGAAAAATCCTTCCTGTTTCATCTTGAGAGCTTCACCAATGGTGCGGGAAATGCGAAAATCCATCGGTGTTCCCTCCACAGAAGCAATTTCCCCTTCCGGCATATTGTTTTCACCAACCGGTGCATAAGATTCTGCATACACCTGAAGCTGGTGATCCAGAATCTCTGTCCCCAGACCTGCCAAATTAAAATATACATGATTGGTCGGACAAAGAAGAGTATCACCATCAGCAGTCATACGATAGCTGACAGTGAGCTGGTGCGCATCATCAAAGCGGAAATCCACCTCGACTTCAGCCTTACATGCAAACCCACCCTCCCCCTGGTCATTCAAAGTCATCTTTATGATATTTTCACCCGCAATCTGCACAGAAAAAAACTGATGCGCATAATTTCCGCTGGCGCCATGCATAAAATGTCCCTTCCAGTTCTGCTCCAGCTGGATCGTCCTGCCGCCCCGTAATCAAGCAGCTCCACCGTTTCTCCCCATCTGTTTCTAATCCGGTACAGGCTGACTGGTCTGCCATCTGTCAGCTTCCCGAACAACTCCTGCTCAATCATCTTTTTTCCTCACTAAGGTCGCAATCGTTCCTGCTGCCTCATAAGCAGCAGTAATCATTTCCGTCAGGCATACAGCCTCTTCTATCCCATACTTTTCGCTTCTCTTCCCGCGCCGTATGCTGTCCACCCATTCATTCAGAGGGTAGGTTTGAGCAGGAGGCAGCTCTTCCGGTTTCACCTGGATCCATTCTGTATCCTCCAGGTGGTAAAATATCTGGTCATCCCTCTGACAGATACAACCTTTCGTCCCGGATATGTCCATGGAAAGCTGATATTTTGGAGAATACCAGCCGCACTCAGCTACACCAATCGCACCGTTCGGAAACTGGTAAATGGCAACGGCATTATCCTCCACCTGTTTTTCCTGTGCCAGTGGGCTATAAGAATGAAACATTGCATCTGCCCGGAGCGGACACCCCAGGAACTGATAGAGGATATGAACCGCCTTGCAGCCCGTATCAATCATGGCGCCTCCACCACTCTGTTCTGTCTCGAAAAACTGTGCATTCACCTTTCCCTGATATGCCTGATCATGTGTGCAGCGTACCCGCATATTCGTAATTTCACCGAGTTTTCCCTCTTCCACGAGACGCTTTGCAAACATCTGAGGAGCCTTCATCACCGGGTCAGACATGGTGAAGCAAATATTGTTTTTTTCTACTGCATTCTGAATGGCATAGGCTGCCTTGTTGGAAACAGCAAGAGCCTTTTCAATAAACACATGTTTTCCGGCATTCGCAGCCTGTATAATCATCTCCTCATGATCTGCTGTAGAGCAGGCTAACAGTACAGCGTCCACCTCCTGGTCCTGCAGCACCTTTCCATAATCTGTCTCATACCTGCAGGACAGCTCTTTCGCCCATTCGCGTCTGGCACCACAGTACACTGTCACTTCACAGTCCGGCATCGCCTGCAGCTTTCCGGCAAAATCCCGTCCATGAACATGCCAGTTTCCTACAAAAGCTACTCTCAATTTCTCCATAATTTCCTCCGTGATTTTATTTGCTGCAGTTCAGTCAGATCACAGCTCACATAGTATCAGAACTGAACACTCAGACACCATTCATCTCTGGTCTAACACCCGGAACATATCCGTGGTCTTCTTTCTTAACTCATTTTCCAGATATCCCGGCAACGCCCGGAACCCGTTATGAGGAATACGAAGAATGTCCGCCTTTCTGCACCGCTCTACCGTAGCATCATCCAGAATGTATCCCGGATTATCCAGCATAAGACTGGCATCATGATTGATGATCACGGTATTCTTCAGCGGAGAAGCTTCTTTAATCGCCTCTCCTAAAGATGTATACAACTCTCCATTTATTCCCATAAGTGCCACATCTCCGATCCTTACCAGATGCATGCGCACCCGGTAAGGCGTCTGCGATATTTCACAGTCCTCCTTCTCAAGCACTTCATCACTGGCAGGTACCTGTACATAATCTACAATCGCTCCCAAACGCACTCTTTCTTCCCGGCAGTCAATGTCCCGGATAATATTCATTAGGTCAGCCAGATGTCTTCCTGTCATTCTCTTCAGGAATTCTCTGGAAACCGACAGATTACGGAGTGGTCCCATTACCGGCTCTCCTGTCACGGGATCCGGATAGGCCCCCTGGGTCGACAGAACAGGATTGATATCCCCGGCCGCCCCACTGGACCAGACAGCCACCGTTCCCGGGAATTTCTTCTCAATATTGACTGAAACATTACCTCCCAGGTCGCTGCTGATACAGGATTTCCCATCGCCGCGGTCATTCAGGAACATCACCACACAGTGAACTGCATAGTTCATAAAAAACGCAATCGGTTTTCCCTGAAGGTCTTCTATCCGCATGACAAATGCATCCCGGCTCACAGGGCCGCCTGCGCATGCACTCGTTTCAAAAATCGTAAGCTGCCGTCCATCCGGTCCTTCCATGTGATAATCACAGCAACGATTAGCATTGATATAGCTGTTCCCATGGCCATATCCTATTCTGGCGGGGCGCAGATTCTCTATCGCCGCTGTTGCTGCTTTCAGCATCTGTTTCCTGACAAACTCTTCGTAAATCTTTACTACCCGCTGTTCCTCTGCCGGCCGCTTCGTGATATCATGCATCGGCTCAAAAGGACGGTATCCTATGACCGGAACCGTGTGTGTATGGATACCAAAAAACAGAATATTCTCCTGCGGCACCCCGGAAATTCTGCTCAGTTCTTCCGTAAATTCTCCCGGATAAGGCGCTTTATCCAGGTCAAAAGAAACAATCATAACGCTATCTTCCCCGCTTTTCAGCAAAATCACCCGTACATACAGATCATCAAGAATATCTGCAAATAACTGCCGTGCCAATCCATGCATATTCGGCAACTGATCAACGGAAGGTGTAATTTTCTCTTTTCCTGCACCACAATATAATTGTTCTGACATCTAAATAACCTCCTTTTTGCTAAGCTGTTCATACAATTTTTTCTCCGGATCTATCCGCAGCTCCGCTTTTTCCCCAAACATCATTACGGGCAGACGATCTTCCGACACAGACTCCCAGGCCGGCAGCTGTACGCAGCCAGGATCTCCATTCCTGATAAACGCCAACCATGCACTGCTCATCAGCTCCTCCAGTTCTTCTGTGATTCCGGGCTCATAGATTGCCTCCACGTATGCTGCATTACGCAATATGTAGGCCGTCTCCGAACAATGCCAGGCCACAAGGCCGTCATCCACCGGAGCCTCCCTGTGAAACAACCAACTCCACACCTGTTCCCCGGCAGCTGCACGCTTCTCGGCAAGCATGTTCAGTTTGGGACGTATTTTCTGATCCACAAACAGAAGATCTGCATCCCTGTGATTCGGATAGGCATAACGAAAAGCATCCAGAAGCCTTTCTACACCCTCTCCATATCGTTCTTTTACATACAGAAGCGTCTGTTTATCTGTCCACTGATTCTTCCGTCTATCCCCAATCCGCACCCTCGAGTTTCCCATCATCTCTCCAAAGCTGCTTCCCATCATCATCGGAATTCCCCTCGTTTCCTCACGGAAATTCGTTTTAAATGGATCTTCAAAAAAGAATCTGCCGTCCGGCACCGGTTCCCAGCGGAAACGATCCGGTATTTCAGCCTTGAGCTTTTTCTCTGCCCGCTTCACCGCCTCCGCCAGTTCCCACCAGGGAACAGACTCGATCCGGAAGATATTTTCCTTTGTAAGTCCAAGCTCCCCTGCCGTCAGCTCTCCCATATACTGAGCAATCTGCCGGCGCGTCCAGCCCTCAGGCACATCCATCCGCTCTCCGGCACAGCTCCCCACCGCCATCTTCTGGTAAAGACCGTCAGCCGCCGGCGTCTGCATCAGTGCTAATGCCCGCTTCCCTCCGCCGGCCTGTCCGATCACCGTCACATGCCCCGGGTCTCCACCGAAAACCTCTATATTTTCCCTGATCCAGCTCATAGCCGCCAGGACATCTCCCAGGCCGGCATAGACAGAATCCCTGTATTCCACTCCAAAGGACGACAGATCCAACGAGCCAAGTACATTCTGCCTGTTATTAAAATTGACGAAAACTACCTGTCCGAATCTTGCAAAATTGCCTCCGTCATAAACAAACTGTTCTGTGGCAGATCCGGATACCCAACCGCCTCCGTGCATCCATACTACTACCGGAAGTCCTGCGCCCTGTCTGATTGTCGGTGTCCAGATATTCATATACTGGCAATGTTCATCCGCTCTCAGAAAATGATGAGGACAGATGTCCTCGTCTCCCGGGATATCTTCATTCAATTCACAGGAAGCATAACCATATGTCACTGCGTCCCGGATTCCTTCCCAGGACTCAACCATCTCCGGCATATGAAACCGCCTGGCTTTGGCATAACGGATTCCGCGAAAGACAAAGATCCCTTCCACCAGACTACCCCGCAGCTTCCCATATCTTGTCCGCACCACAGGATAGTCCAGGCTTCGAATCACCTGAGTGGTAAGCCTTTGGGGGTACATACCTTTTCCTCCTGCATCTCATGAATCCAGGCCTCCAGCTTGTCCAGAAGCATCTCTGCAGACCCTCTTGCAAAAACTGAATGCGTCCCTGCGAACGTCAGACGATCATAGGCGCTGACATCTGAAATGTAATCCTTTCCTCCGTTTACCATAGCGATAAACAGAGGATGCAATCCCTTTACCCGCTCCCGCAGCCGGATACCGATCACAGCTGTTGTTTCAGGCTGTAATCCAAACAGCACAGCATCACCCAGTTGAAGAATCTCTGCCGGAAGCTCCTCCTCTTTTGCCGGTATATACTCATATTCCAACAGAGGGCGGTAAGGATGCCCTTCCTCGTTCTTCTTCTGACCTGGGAAAAAGAAGGTCTCATGCCACACCCTCATATAGGACTGCTCTCTCGTGCATCGGATTTTTTTTGCTGTCTCAATCACCGCATTTCCCAGTTCCACTCCCTGCTCTTCGATAAATTCATATGCCTGCTCTCCGAGGTTAATCTCAACCATATCTCCGTTTTTATCAGGTGCAAAATACATTCCCTTTTTCTTCGGTACCTGATCTGCCGCCGCTCCCATAAAAAACAGCGCAGGAACGCCAAATTCCTGCTCTATCTCACGGCTGGCTCTCCCTGTGACATCAGAAGTCATCTGACTGGTTCCGTCCTTCATACAGATTCCTTCTGCAGCGGAGGACTTTACAGCATAGTGATAGATCAAAGCAATGGGAGCGCCGCTTATGCCCTCCAGCCTGAAAACAGTCAGCAGCTTATCGGAAATTCCCTCTCCTCCGGCCCCAAGCCACCAGCCCTGATTTGTCTTCACATCCCGGTTTCCATTAATATCAGCCGCTCCGAATCCTATGCCAAGTCTGACTTCCTGAAAATTCTCTCTGGCCTGCCAGCAAGCCGCATATACAGCATCATACACAGCTTTCATATGCATCTCGTACTTCTCCGGAAACTGCTCCTTCTTCGGCACATGAGGTCCGGCCAGATTGTGTGTCATACACACCCAGATATGCTCCGTTCCGATTCCGGTCATATCATGCAGCCGTTCACGCATCTCATCTACCAGAGAATATGGGCGCACTGACGGCAGCTCCAGAGAAATGATCAAAATACGCTCCTTTTGCTCCAGCAAAATAGCTCTCGCACAAATGTCATCATGAATCTTCGAAAAATTTTCCTGCGGAAAAAATTTCTCCGGATACTTCAAAGCCGCTCTGCCAGCTCCTGCCTTTAATGTAAATGTATTTTCTTCCATGCTGCCCTCCTGCATATCATAACTATTTCAAAGCATTCTCAACAGACTGATTCGACATCTAATATTTAATCCGCTCCCCGTTTGGAAGACTCTTCTGGTCTCCGGGGCGCACCTCATACTTTGTTTTCTTTTCCATATAATAAATCCCATACATCATCGCTGCATTTACCAGAGACAACGGAAACAACTGCAGCTCCCAAATACTGCTCATATATTTCCAGGTACAGCAGGAAGCCACTAAAACTGCAACCGCCGTACCTCCAAAACAGACAGATGCCCCAATGCTTACCTTTTTCAGCAAACCGGAAGCATCCCGCAGCTGGCGAATCGTCAATTTTTCTTTCGCAGTCAGATAATAATAAAACGGGATAAGAAACCAAAAAAGTGCGATCAAACTCAACCCCTGACAAACTGCCAGGAACCAAACTGTATTGATCACATATCTTCTTGTAGCACAATAGACGTAAATGAAAATTGTCAGCAGATACAGCGCGGCGGTACAACACCGCCGTGCTTTTCTATCCTTCTTCGTAAGAACCGGACAGTAATAATCCCCTGTATAGATCCGGACTATACGAACCTTCCCATTTTCTTCTACCCGTTCTTCCATATAGTCTTCAAAGAACCGGTGATACGACCGGCTATGATATTCTTTTTTCATTGCAAATCACAGCCCCTTCCTTCGCCGCGTTTTAAAGATCATTCAATTCTTCTATTCTGCAACACGACACAAAATGATTCGGCGCCACCTCCCGCAGCTCCTGTTCCTGATAGCACCGCTCACCAGCATAAGGACAACGGGCGGCAAATCTGCAGCCAGGTTTCGGATTAATCGGAGAAACCAGCTCTCCCTTCAACAGAATCCTTTTGCTGGGATTATCAATATCCACCGACGGAATCGCTGACAGCAGTGCTTTCGTATATGGATGCAACGGTTTCTTGAATAATTCCCCGGAAGGACTTGTCTCCACCAGCTGCCCCAGATACATTACACAGATATTTTGTGAAATATGCTTTACAACAGAAAGATCGTGCGTGATAAACATAAGTGTCAGGCCATCCTGTTCTTGCAGATCCATCAAAAGATTCAAAATCTGTGCCTGGATTGACACATCCAGTGCGGAAACCGGTTCATCACAGACAATAAACTCCGGATTCAATGCCAATGCCCGGGCGATTCCCACTCTCTGGCGGCGGCCCCCGTCCAGCTCATGGGGATATGCATTTCTCAACCGCTTTTCAATGCCGGCCTTATCCATCGATTTTTCCACTTCCTCATCCAGTGCCTGCCTGGAGTATCGTTTCGACAACTCCAAAGGTTCACGGATCGTCTCTTCAATGGTCATACGGGGATTCAGGGAAGAGTATGGATCCTGAAAGATGAACTGCATCTTCTCCCGGACTGCTTTCAGTTCTTTTTTCTTTACATGGGTAATATCCTCTCCGTTCAGGAAAATCTGACCGGCAGTGCTCTCATGCAGATGGTTGATTGTCCGACCCAGCGTGGATTTTCCACAACCCGATTCTCCTACGATTCCCATTGTAGTTCCTTTTTCAATTTTCAGGGAAATATTATCTACGGCGTGCAGCATACCGCCCGGAGTATCAAAATATTTTTTTAAATTCTTTACCTCTACACAAGTTGACATCTGATCAAACCTCCTGCTTTATTTTGATACATCTGCAGTAGTGTCCCGGTGTCACCTCCACCTGGGAAATCGCATGCTGCCGACAGGCCTCTGTCGCATGAGGACAGCGCGGTGAGAATGCACACCCTTTCGGCAGGTTAGAGGGATCCGGCGGCATTCCGTCAATCGGATGTAACCGCGGCTCATCACTTACCAGACTCGGAAGGGATCGGAACAATCCCAGTGTATAAGGGTGGAGAGGATGTTTAAAAATATCCCGTTTATTTCCGTATTCTACGATTTCACCAGCATAGACGATGGCTACATCATCGCACATTTCCGCTACAACTCCAAGATCATGAGTAATCAAAATCATCGAAGTATTCAGGCGCTGCTTCAGCTCAGAAATCATCTCCAGCACCTGAGCCTGGATCGTTACATCCAGAGCTGTTGTCGGCTCATCAGCTAGCAAAAGTCTGGGATTGCAGGCCAGCGCCATAGCGATTACCACCCGCTGCTTCATACCGCCTGAAAACTGGAAGGGATACTCATCATAGCGCTCCTCCGTAATCCCTACCATCTTCAGCATCTCGATTGCACGGCTTCTCGCATCACCCTTACTCACTGCATTGTGCAGCATAATTCCTTCCGCTATCTGCTGTCCTACTGTCATGACCGGATTCAATGCGGTCATGGGATCCTGGAATATCATCGTAATTTTATTTCCACGGATCTTCAACATCTCCTTTTCCTGGAGCTTCATAATATCTTCGCCGTCAAGCAGGATCTCGCCCTTTCTGATCTTTGCCGGCGGATCCGGCAGAATACGCATAATGGCCTTAGCAATCGATGTCTTACCAGCGCCGGTCTCTCCAACCAGCCCCAGTGTCTTACCTTCTTCCAGATTAAAGGAAACGCCATTCACTGCATGAATTATCTCTCCGCTGGAGGTATATTCTACAACCAGGTCTTTGACAGACAGAAACATTTTCTTATCTTCACTCATAATCCACCTCTTAATCCTTCAGTTTCGGGTCCATTGCGTCTCTTAATCCATCACCAAACAGGTTGATGCAAAGACAGGTAATGAAAATAATCAGTCCCGGGAAAATTGTCAGGTGCGGATAATTTCGTATAGAATTCCGTCCTGCTGAAAGCATGGCTCCCCATTCCGGCAGAGGCGGCTGAACACCAAGTCCCAGAAAGCTCAGCGAAGATGCCAGCATGATAATACTGCCAATACCCATGGTCACATTGACAATGATTGGTGACAGAATATTAGGAAGAATACGCCTGAACATAATCCGCGCTGAACTACAGTTGATCGAAACTGCAGCCTCCAGATATTCCTCTCCACGCACACTCAGAATCATACTCCTCGTCAGGCGGATAGCTGAGGGAGTACCTCCGATTGCAAGCGCAATGATTGTATTGATAAAACCGGATCCCATAACTGCGGACAATACAATCGCCAGCAGCATACCGGGAACCGCCTGTATAACATCGCAGATTCGCAGGATTATATTGTCAATCCAACCGCCGTAATAACCGGCTATGGAACCTATGATAATCGCAAGCACCGTAGAAAGCAGGGAAGCAGAAAGGCCAAGTGTCAGCGAATATCGGCCGCCATAGATCAGACGGCTCAGAACATCACGGCCTATGGCATCTGTGCCGAACCAATGCTTAAGCGAAGGTCCGGCATTGATATTCATGTAATCCATCTCCTCATATCCGTAAGGAGTAATGAGCGGAGCAAAAACAGCCAGAAGCACCAAAATAGCCAGCATGATCAGAGCAAATACCGCCACCTTATTCTTACACAAACGTTTCATTGTCTGTCTGGAGAAGCTCTCCTTTTTCTGTCGTACTCCCGCAGAAGAAGCCGCATCAGCGTTTTCTTTCATTTTCTTATCCATTTTGCTTCACTCTCCTTCTACGCTTACTTTGTGCAACATACTGGGCTTTGATCCGCGGATCCACATATGCATACACCAGATCCACTGCCAGCATAACAAGAGCAACAAAAATAGCCATTACAATAATGCTCCCTTGCAGGATCGGATAGTCCCTGCTGTTAATAGCTGTCGACAGATAGGAGCCGATACCGGGCATGGAAAATACCTGCTCGATGACGATAGTGCCGGCCACACAGCGGCCAAACTGGCCGCCGATGATCGTAATAACAGGAATCAGCGCATTTGGCAGCATATGCTGATAAATGACCTTCTTCTCTGCAACACCCTTAGCGCGCGCTGTCGTCACATAATCTGAACGATATACATCCAACATACTGGAACGTGTCTGCCTTGCCAGCTGCCCGATCCCCTGCAGAGATCCTGCAATAACCGGCAGGATATAACACTGCCAGCTCTCAATACCGAAAGAAGGAAGCAGCCCCAAATGCAGGGAAAATACCAGTACCATCATCAGAGCCAGCCAGAAATCCGGCATAGACACGCAAGCCATAGCTAATACCATGCACGCACGATCCTGCCACTTATTATGATGAACTGCCGCTGTAATTCCGAGCGGCAGGGCGACCACCACGCTGACTATGACACACATACAGCCAAGAAAAACCGTACGGGGCAATCTGTTGCTCAACTCAGTAATGACCGGAACTCCTGTATACCAGGAGTCCCCTAAATCAAATTTTATAAAAGCATCATACAAATATCTTCCCAATCTTATCAGATAAGGATCATTTAATCCCATTGCTTCCCGCTTTGCTTCGATCTGCTCCACTGTCGCCTCGGTACCCAAAAGCAATCTGGCCGGATCTCCGGGAATAAAGTACATTATCGTAAAAATCAGGAACGCAGCGCTTATGACTACAAATACCGTCATAACCAAACGCTTAAGGATGTAATTTCTCATATAAACTCACCTGTTATCTCATTATTCCGTGTAAGTACAAGCTCCAGGCATAACTGCCCCCTTGTAGCTGCACACAACATCCGTGATATAGCTTGGAATTACATAGTTATTAACCAGGTTCACCAGACCGTAACCGTAAGCATTGTCAACTATATACTCATGAACCGCACTTACTGTTTCTTCATTATGAGTACTCTCTGTACGAGCAGTGCTTACCAGCTCCTGCAGCTCATCATCATATGCAAAGTTAATGGTACCGCCCCATGTAAAGTAATCCTTGGAGAAGCAGTTCTTCCAGTTAGTTACACAATAGTTAGAAGTAGCCTTGTTCGTAACCAAAACATCCCACTGCTCAGAATCATATGCAATCGTATTGAAATTAGCGGAATCTGCAATACGAATCTCAGAGGTAATACCAATCTGTCCCAGGAATCCCTGGATCATCTGTGCAATATTTGAAGTAGTCTCCTCATTGGATGCCAGAATCTGAAGATTCAGAGAACCCGGATCGCCTCCCCATGTTTCCAGATATTCCTGTGCCTTCTCCGGACTGTATTGATAGTAATTATCCTCAGTTGCCCATGCCTCCTGGAAATCCGGAGCCTTCGCTGCTGCCGTATCATAATTAAGGATCGCTTTTCCTTTGTATACACCCTGCAGAATCGCCTCGCTGTTTACAGCATAATAGATTGCCTTGCGCAGATTTACATCTGTTGTGGAATGGCCCTCAGCACAGTTCAGGAACAATTCATTGCAGAGGTCATCCGGCGACTCAAACAGCCAGAAATCACCCGACTCTTCAAAACGTTCGATGTCGTCTGCGCTGACTGACCAGCTCATATCAATCGAGCCATTCTCCAAAGCCAGACTCATCTGAGTGGATTCTGTCAAAATGTAGAAGTTAATCGTATCGACATTTGCCTTATCTCTCTCATGAATCAGGGATTCATCTGTCTGCCAGTAATCATCCCTCTTCTCCAGAGTAAGAATATATCCTGCTGTGTACTCGGATACCTTGTACGGTGATGTGGACACCGGCTGGCTCGCCATGCCGTCCGGGCTGGCTTCATAAGCTGCCTGTGTTACAATCGGAAGCTCTTCAAACAATGTCTCAATATCATATACATACAGCTGATCTGCAAAGTGGAAACGTACTGTATAATCATCTATCGCTTCGCTGCTCTCAACAAATCCGATACCGCCAATATTCCCAAATTCACTACAGGTATTGAAGCTGAATACAACATCACTTGCCGTCAGATGATTCCCTTCTGAGTCATAGATATAGTCATACAGATGGCAATCCATATATGATCCATCCTCGGAAACCTCATAATCTTTCATCAGAACGCCAACAATCTCTCCATCATCATTTACATGCGCCATAGGCTGATAAAGATTCTGAGCTGTTGCCGTTTTACCGGTGTTCAATGCTCCCCAGGGTGACAGGTCACCCAGATCCGCATTGATTCCCACATTAATCACATCTCGCTGTACAGATTCTGCCTCTTCTGCCATCACTCCTGTGGCCGGAGCAAATGTCATGGCAAATGCGCATGCAAAGGCCAGCGGTTTCAATAAAGCTTTTTTCATTTCTTTTCCCTCCGTTTAAATTGTTTTGTGTACGTTCATGTCCCCTGCCGAAAAGCACTGCGGAGTCTCTTCGATCAGATATGGCAATTTCCCCCATTATCCTTTTGTTCTCTCGCAAAAAACATGTTCACATTTTACAAATTTGCAGGACATGTCAGCAGGTTTCCTAAGCATTTTCATCATATCACATTCCTTGCGGGTAAACCATTCCAATTCCTGCCATATCTATTCCAAAACCGAATCGCCTGAATCCGGATTTTCATTAACACACCATCCCCCGGCAGAAACTTATATAATATGCCACACCAAATTGCAAAGAATCCCAATTTACATCACTTGACACATCCTTCTAATCGCCATTATAATTCCTTATAGATGAACGTTTCTCAACAAACTCCAATGTTGCATAAGATAAAGAAGGTTTAATTATTATGAATATTTCTTATTTACGCGAATTCATCGCCATTACGGAATGTGGCAGCTTCGAAAAGGCAGCGGACCAGCTATTCACCACCCAGTCCACCCTTTCCAAGCATATTCAAAAAATGGAAGCAATGCTGAAAGTCTCACTCTTTGACCGGAATTCCCGGAAAATTACATTAAGTGACTGTGGTGCTCTTCTTCTTCCCTACGCCCAAAAAATTGTACAGTTGGAAACGCAATATACGAATGCACTTCATAATTATACAGAGAGTTCCCAGATCACTCTGAATATCGGTTCGGTCATTAGTTTTGCGCCTTATCATATTGCGGAAATACTTGGAGATTTTCAAAATGCTTACCCACACATTCATTTGAATGTTTTAGGAGAAAGTCCTGTTATGATTCAGAAGAAACTGCTGTCACAGGCTTATGACCTGGCCTTCCTGCGTTACCGGGAATCTGAGGATATGAGCCACCTGAAGGAATTTAATATCGTCCCATTTACAGATGACCAGCTGGTCGTCGTCTGTTCCAGGAATCACCCTCTTTCCAATCGTGATTCCGTGTCTTTGAAGGAACTGGAACATGAACGGATTCTCGGTTATCTGGACCAGACATTTATGAACAGCTTTATCGCCAGTGTCTGCGCCGACGCAGGATTTACCCCCAATATTTGTATGATCGCCAATCATATAGAGAACCATATCGAGCTGGCTTCCCGTGGAATCGGAGTATCCCTCCTGATGAAAAAACCGGTTCTCGGTACTTACCAGCCAAATATCTCCATTATAGATATTGATCCCCCGTATAAATGCCGGGTGGACCTTTGCTATCTGAAGGACAAGAAGCTCTCCAAAGCCGAAGATCAGTTCATAAAGTTTGTACAGCAATGGGTAATTGAGCATCCCATTGATGATAATTAAACTACGGCAATCAGTACCACCGGCTAAGCCGGTGGTTTGATTTTCGCCCTATAAGGGCTCGTTCCCGGCGCTGGAGTCTAAAGACTCATCGAAAGGTTCGCCAGCCGCAACGTCAGTTACCTGCTAAGCCC
>Ga0129308_1002700_pt1 | contig 14287 bp, 12 predicted proteins | sample L827metagenome_FD_94440 | JGI IMG/M metagenome (GOLD analysis project Ga0129308, IMG submission 94440) | Ring-tailed lemur group fecal microbial communities from Wisconsin, USA - L827 metagenome | ecosystem: Host-associated > Mammals > Digestive system > Large intestine > Fecal | place: USA...
CGCTGTCATAAGCCCTAAATGTCTACTTTTTATGACAATTTTCTCATTCACTGGGAAATAACCACATACCATAATTCCGAGTTCTTCCTCAATTAATGGCTTTATCATATCATGCAAGCCCTTTGTACAGCAATTTAAAATAACTCCCTTAATCTGATTATCTCCAAAATTATATTCCTTTAAACCCTTTAGAAGAGGTATTATTGTGTTTGCCATTCCTTTTACATTCATGACCAAAATAACTGGTGTCTTCGTCGCCTCCGCCACAGAATGCGTACTTGCCTTCTTCGTCATTCCGATTCCATCGTAAAATCCCATGACTCCCTCTATCACGGCAATCTCAGCCTTCTTGGCATCCTTTATAAAAACCTGTTCTAGCTCTTTGGAATCTAGAAAAAAGGGATCTAGATTTCTAGATTCTGTCTTTGTGATATGCGTATGTAACATTGGGTCAATATAATCGGGACCACATTTATAAGATTGAACTGCAAATTTCCTATCTATCAGCACTTTTAAAATTGCACATGTGATGGTTGTCTTTCCACATCCACTGTTTGCACCCGCAATCAAAATTCTAGGTATCATATAACTACTAGTTCCCATTTTCTGCCTCCTTATTTTTCCCTCTAATCTTCACTTTCTGGTCTTTGAATCAAGATTATTGGAATATTTTGCTCCCTACAAGCATCTACCTTATTTTGTACGCCACCCTGTCTTCCACTGTCTTTTGACACTAAAATGGTGGCGTTTATTTCTCTTATTAAATTGATATTATCCTCCACAGAAAACGGCGGCATCTTCGCAATAATATGCTCTCTAGGAATTCCCGCCCTTTCACATATCTCAAGAGATTTTGGTGTGTCAAGTACACGAATATATAGTTTTTCCTCCATATTCCTCACTGTTTTCGCATAGACAGAGGCTGTATTAGCTCCCGTTGTGAGCAAAATCACTCCACCCATTTCGTCTGCCACCTTTGCTGCCTCTTTGGCATCTGCCACCCAGATGATTTTTTCATAATCGTATGCTTCTTCCTCTCTTTTTATTCGTTTATAAGGAATATCAAGCTCCTCACATACTGAGCACACTGTCTCTGTGACAACTTTCGCAAACGGATGGGACGCATCGACTACCATATCTGGTTTTTCTCTTAAAAAGAACTCGCGAAATTGATTCTCATCCTTTCTCCCCACACAAATAGCAATCTCCTCTTCTCTTAACATCTTCGCACCGAGTTCTGTCGCCACAGAAGCTATTATATTTGCCCCATCCTCTCGAAGTTTTTTTATAATTTCTCTTGATTCTGTCGTCCCTGCAATTACAATAATATTTTTTTTCATACTAGTTTTCCTTTTTTACAATCATTGTTGTAAAATATCCGTACTTTCTATCTGGAATTAGCTCCCCGATATACTCATCTTCCATACCGCAGTTGCTCACAATCACTGCATTTTTCTCTATATTTCTCTCTCTTAATAAATTATACACTTCCTGTACATGATTTCCAACTTTCATAATAACTAAATTGTCAAATACATTTAATGCTCTCTGTACATCTTCAATCCCACGAAGAGATGGAATCACACCAAAGCCATCATTTCCCTCCACAAGAGAAATATTAGCGGCACTTGCACCAGCACAAAAAGAAGGAATTCCTGAAATCATCTGCACCTCATAGCCTTGATTAATCAAAATATTATGCACATAGGCATATGTACTGTAAATTCCGATATCCCCGAGTGCAAGCATGGCGACATTTTTCCCCTCATCCAAGATATCTGTCACTTTTTTCGCTGCCTCTTTTCTGCAAGCCTCTCTCTTTATCTTATCTTTATTCATTGTAAATTCAATTTCTACAATTTTCTCATCTGGAATATCCGCTGCCTGCTTTGCGATATTCAATGCAACACTGTTTTCTCCTATTTTCTTTACTGGAACTGCTACAATATCCGCCTCTTCAATCAATCTCTTGGCCTTTAAAGTAAGCAATTCTGGGTCTCCAGGGCCTACACCAATTCCGTATAATTTTCCTGCCATAGTTTTTTCCTTTCCTCTCACAGTTTCTCATATATACAATCTTACGCAGCTTTTGCATGCTCTACAAAGAGCTCCGCGATGGAGTCATACTCTCCGATTCCCTGTAATTTTACTTCCACCTCATATCCTGCTGTCTCCAAAATTGATTTCCAGGAATCTTCCTCTTCTCCCGCCAAATCATTTCTCGCGTGATCTCCCGCCACAATCATAAGCGGTGCTAAATATACTTTTTTCACACCTTTTTTCTCCAAACGTTTTTCCACATAGGATAAATCTGGGAATCCCTCCACTGTTCCCACATACACATTTTCATACCCCATATGTCTTAACGTATTTTCAATCTGAGAATAGGCCCCATTCGCAAAATGGTCTGTACCATGTCCCATAAAGACAAGCGCCTCATTTTCTCCCACCTTTGGCATATTTTCCATAACACGCTTTGCACATTCCTCAAAATCTTCACTCTCTGTAAGAAGAGGAGTTCCAACGCGAAGCTTTTTAAATTTATCTTTATACTCGGCAATCATACCGCACATTTTATCATACTCGATTCCATTAATAATATGTGTCGGCTGGCAGAGCACTTCCTCATAACCTTCCTGATATAATCTCTCAAGTGCCTCTGTCGTTGTCTCAATCTTTTGATTTTTCGTGCGAAGCAGCTTCTTAATAATCATACCAGATGTGAAAGCTCGATTAAAGTCATAATCTGGAAAAGCAACTGTTAATTTTTCCTCAATATTTTCAATTGCCTTCATTGCCACTTCATAACTCGTCCCAAAACTAATAACTAATAATGCCTTTTTCATACCCACTTCTCCCTTCTGCCTTTTATTTTCCCTCCAGTATCTCACTTCTCTTCTAAAACCTCGGAAGGATATTTCACTTTCATTCATGGTGGTGCCTGCGATAACAGGCATGTCAGTTTACTATGAAAGTCTCTGTAAAACAACGAGACAAAACAAGTTTTTATCCAATCACTGCCTCTAAGAGAGTAACTGGATTATTATTATCCATAATATGATAACTTCCAAGCTTTCGACTTTTTCCAATAGAAATCTGAGTCATCTCATAATCTTTATCATACTCGCCAAGGCAATGACAAGCTTGTGCCAATGTCTCCACCGTCACAGCGGAAACTACAACCTTAATTGCCTTTTTAAAACTTGCCAAATATTCGACAATAAGCTCTAAGTCTCCTCCACTTCCCCCAATAAACACAATATCTGGACAAGGAAGCTTCTTTATCTCTTCTCTCGCTGTTCCCGCAAAGATTTTCACATGAGGCACATTAAATTTCTCTTTGTTTTTTTCAATTAATTCAATTGCCGCCTTGCTTCGCTCAATGGCATACACCTCACCAAACGGACAAAATCTCGCACATTCTATCGTGACAGAGCCTGTTCCCGCCCCGACATCCCAGACGATACTATCTGGATGCAGTCGCATTTTTTGTATAATAATAGCTCTCACTTCCTCTTTTGTCATCGGTGTTTTTCCTCTGACAAAATCTGTATCTTGTAACAGTCCCACTCGTCCTATCGCTCTTGGAGTATCATTGTGAATCAATGCCACACAAAGAGATGGAAACTCTTTTTTGCTCATCTGCTTAGGACTTCCCACAGAGATTTCTTCCTCGGCGTAAGATAGCTCGGAGCCTGCATAAACTGTCACATTTTCCAAATGATATTCTAACATAATCTCAGATAACCACGCAGGTCCCTGCTCCTTACTGCATAGGAAAAAGCAATCACTATGCTCCGAAACTGCCATTGCTATACTTCCTCTTTTGTGAGTTCTTCCATGCACACTAATAATCTTTGCTTCTTCCATAGAGATACCACATTTTGCTCCAAGCATCTGCAAAGAACCGATTCCTGGCACGACTTCCATCGGTATTTTAGAACCCTTCTCATCATTTTTTAGCGTGCGAAGTAAACTATACATTAACGGGTCGCCTGATACAATCAAGGCTACATCCTCTTTCTGTAGGCATTCTTCTATTAAATCAACCGTCGCCTGAATTCCCTTCATCGGCAAAATTTTTTTTTCTTCTGTGAGTATTTCCTCAAGCATCGGTATGATACGCTTTGCAGCAATGATAATGTCCGATTTTTCCATCGCCTCCACGGCTTTTGGCAAAACATACTCTCTCGTTCCAGGTCCAATTCCAACTAATCTCAATCGGTGCATAAAAACACCTCCTGTCTCATTTTATTTACATTTTGGCTTTCCGCCAAAATTTTATTATTCTCATCTAAAAATACAACGGCAACCTTCGCCTCTTCTCGCACTCTTTTTTGACAGTGATACTCTGCTTTTTGCACGATGGACTCCCAAATATAGAGCAGATTTTCTTCTCTCATAATCTCAAGTGCCTTCTTCGTCGTTACGCAATTATAAATTTTTCTTATAATATTAATGTTGACTCCCGCCAAGGCGGCATGTGTACAGATTGTCTCAAGTCTTCCATCCGCAATATGACTATGTGTATTCATTGTACCTGCCGCCACTTTTACTAATTTACCGACAAAGCCTCCGATAAAAATATTTTTAAATCCCTGGTCGACTGCCTCGTCCAACATATCTCCGATGAAATTACTGACTTGAAGAACCGCTTTCATCTCTCCGTATAAATCTCTGAGAGCATTTTCTCCTGTCGTTCCAAGTACAAAGACAATCGAGTCATTGCCCTGTGCACGGTATACTCTCATCTCCTGCGTAATCGAATCTCGCATTGCCTCCTGACTCATCGGTCTCACAATTCCTGTTGTTCCAAGAATCGACAGACCGCCAATCACGCCAAGCCTCTCATTAAACGTTTTTTTCGCAAGTACCGCACCGTTTGGAATAGAAACTTCCAGCGTCGCTGCCTTCTCCCCGATAATTTTTCTAAGAGCCTTGGTAGCCATCTGTCTAGGAACAGGATTAATCGCTGGCTCTCCGACTGGAAGCTTAAGTCCCTCTAAAGTTACTACGCCAATTCCTTCCTTTCCGACAAATCGAATTTCTCCGTCTTCCTCATGAACAATCACTCTCACGATAACACTACATCCATCCGTCACATCAATATCGTCTCCACCGTCTTTGACAACGGCACAGACCCCGTACTCTATCGGCACTACATCCAAATATAAGTCTCTTCCAATTGGCGCTCTAACACAAACAGACTCAGGGCATTTCCCAGAAAGTTGCCATATGGCACTGGCGATGGCGGCTCCTGTCATACAAGAACCTGTCGAGACACCTTCTCTTAGCTTCTTCATCGTCTATCTGCCCTCTTGATATAAGAGTGCATTGCAGATTGCCGCTGCAATATTGCTGCCACCCTTTCTTCCTCTGCAGACAATATATGGAACATCTGTCTCCATAATAAGCTCTTTCGATTCCACAACATTGACAAATCCAACTGGCGCACCGATAATAAGCGCTGGTTTTAAGCCTTCCTCAATCAAATCATATAATTTAATCAAAGCAGTCGGTGCATTTCCAATTGCGAAAATAATTGGTCTATCTTTAATCGTATTGACCGCTTTTTCCATACAAACAGCAGCCCTTGTACAGCCAAGCTCTCTCGCTCTTTTTGCCACATCCTCATCTGCCATAAAACAAAAAACTTCTCCACCGTACTCTGCCACGCGTTTTTTATTAATACCAGCTTTCGCCATATTTGTGTCAGTCACAATGACAGCTCCCGCTTTTAGGGCTTCTATGGCCTTTTCTCCCACGTTTTCAGAAAAGCAGAGATTATCTGCATAGTCAAAATCCGCAGATGTGTGAATACATCGCTTTACAATGGAAAACTCTGGCTCTGGCCAAGTTCTTCCTCCTAATTCCTCTGTAATCGTCGCCATGCTTTTCTTTTCTATATCCATCGGTTTTACAATTTCAATTTTATCTAACATTTCCTGCCTCTTTTCTGAATCTATTCTCGTTTTATATTACTATGAAAGTCCCTGTCGAGCGGGCAAGGGTAAATTTATTTGCCCTTGCCTGCATATTTGACAAGCTAACCCGTATGACAAATAGAGCGCTTCGTGAGTTTTTTTCTAATTTCCCTGCCATAGCTTGGAGTGCCAATACAGGTGCGATTTCCAGAGTGCCTTGGCACAGAGCAATCGGACTTTCTTTCATGGTGGTGCCTGCGATAGCAGGCATGTCAGTTTAATATAATGTCTAATCTGTCTAAATATTAATCAGATACTATACCAACTCCTCATAAGTTCCAAATGCTGTCTCCTCAAAAGAAGGAATTCCATAATATGCCGTGAGCGCATAATCTGCGATCGTAAATCCCATCACTGCACCAGTCCCCTCTCCCAGACACATATTTGCCAAAATATATGGCAAAAAACCAATCGCATCTAATACTAACTTTCCTGCCGGCTCGTTAGAACAATGGGATGGGAACATATAATCTCTACAAGCTGGCGCAAGTTTTATCGCCAACAATGCTGCAATAGAGGAGATAAAGCCATCGATAAAAATCGGCGTGCGATAATACGCTGCCCCTAAAAAGCATCCGACCAAACCTGCTATATCAAGTCCTCCTACCTTGTGTAGAACATCAATCGGGTCATTTTTATCCACCTGATTAAATGCAATGCTCTCTTTAATCACTTCGATTTTGTGAAGCAAATCTTGGCTGGTAAGTCCTGCTCCTTTTCCAGTTACTTTCTCAACAGATTGCTCTAGTAAAACAGCACAGATTGCACTGCTTGTCGTTGTATTTCCAATTCCCATCTCGCCCGTGGCAAACATATGATATCCTTTTTCTCTCAACTCCCTGACAATATCTACTCCGACTAAGATTGCCTCGATTGCCTCTTCTCTTGTCATAGCTGGACCTTTATGTATATTGTCTGTTCCCATCTTAATTTTTCTTGGAATAATTCCAGGACAATCTACCTCTGTGGCAATTCCAATATCTACTGGAAAAACTTCCGCTCCACTCATTCTCGCAAAGACACGAATAGAAGCTTTATCCTTTGTCATATTTTCTGTCACAATTTTCGTAACCTCTTGGCCAGTCTGTGTTACGCCTTCTTCTACAACTCCGTTATCAGCTGCCATGACAATAACAGCTTTTTTTTCAATTTTAGGCATTGGAGTTTGCATAATTCCTGCCAACTGCACGACAAGCTCTTCCAATCTGCCAAGGCTATGAAGTGGTTTACCAAGAGTATTCCATCTTGCCTGTGCCAATTCCATCGCCTTTTTATCTAAGGGTAAAATCCCATTTATTACTTGTTCAAACTTCATACGCTTCTCCCTTTTTTGACCTGCTCTATCATCCCACAAGCCATATTACAGTAGTTTCAAATCATTATTATATTTTTTATAATTTCTATCTGATATATTATTTTCAAGACATCACAGCACCGTTATAATTATCTTACTATGAAAGTCCCTGTCAAGTGGGCGGGCAAGGGCAAATTTATTTGCCCTTGTCTGCATATTTGACAGACTAACCTGTATGATAAACAGAGCACTCAGTGAGATTTTACAATTTTGCCCTTGCCAATAATAAAAACAAATATAAAATCTCACTGAGCTCGGAGCCTGCACCCATGACATCTCCCGTCACTCCTCCAATCTTTCCCGTAATGTAAAGACGAAACAGATAGGCAAATACAAGCAAAATCGCCCAATAGATAACACCGTAAACTTTATAAAAAATGACAAACGGAATTAACCCTATTACTGCCGCTCCAACTGCTGCAAAGGCTGGAACTGTTCCCACGTAAATACCGATTCCTTTCTTTCTCGGATAAATCGCCTTATAGACAATTGCTCCTTGTACCATTTTGCCCGCCACAGGCATTAGCAAAATTGGAATCCATTTCACATCACAGTAAGATAAGCCGATAAACTTAAATAATAAGTCAAAGACAAGTGCAATGGCACCGTTTGTTCCAATGCGGCTATCTTTCATAATCTCTAACATTCTCTCTCGTGTTCTTGCCGAATAAATACCATCGACCGTATCCGCAAGACCATCCAGATGAAAAGCTCCTGTAATGCAAAGATTCGCCAAAATAGCAAATAAAATGGCAATTGTCTCTGGGAGAGCAAGACTCACAAGCTTAAAAACTGCCAAATCAAACAGACCAATAATAATTCCAACAATCGGAAAGGTAATAAATCCCTTTTCCATATCACCCTCTTTGACCTCCAACTGCATAGGGATTGGAATACGCGTCATAAACCCAATTGTCAATAATAACTTCTTCATCTATTTATTCACCTCAGCCAACAAAGCATCCACTATTCCCTGCGCAGTATAAGTACTCGCTGTTTTATCGATTACCACACCAAGTTCCTTGGCCGTTTTTGATGTGACTGGTCCGATACTGATATGAGCACAACCGTTTTTATTTTCCTCGCTCACCATGGAAGTAAATGCTTTTACGGCGCTCGAGCTTGCAAATGTCACATAATCCATATCTTTTAAAATACGATTAAGCTCCTCTCCCTTTCTCTCATCGTACTTCGTCTCATAGAGAGAGACTACCTCGTAAGAAATTTTCTTTTCCTCCAAAGCCTTTGGAAGCTCTCTAGACGCCTCCTTAGCTCGAAGAAGTAATACTTTATCTTGTCTCGTGAGAAGCGGAATCATTGAGTCAGCCATATCCTTACTTGAGTATGCAGTTGGAATATAATCACAGTAAATTCCCTTTGCCTCCAATGCCCTCGCAGTTCCATCCCCGATTACCGCAAACTTGATATGTGCAAACTTACGGATATCTATTCTCTGCTCTCTGAGCGATTCAAATAAAGCCTCAACTCCATTTGCACTTGTTAGAACAATCCATGTATACTGGTCAATCTCCCTCATCGCCTTGATAAAATTCTCCTCAGTTCTCCTATGTGTCATAACAAGACTAAATAAAATAGGCTCTGCGCCTTCCTTGGCTAAAAGTTCTCCCATTTTTTTCGCCATCGGACGACTCGCTGTCACTAAAACTTTTTTGCCAAAAAGTGGCTTATTTCCAAACCATTCTAGTTTCTCCTTTAAGCTCACAACATCTCCGATAATCGTGATAGCAGGAGTCCGAATCTCTCTCCTTTTTGCCTCTTCTACAATAGTCCCAAGTGTTCCGACTGCTGTTTTTTGTCTCGCCGTTGTGCCACCTTGAAGCACCGCCGCTTTCGTGTCTTTATCTTTCCCGTATTTCATTAAATTACTTACAATATTTGGAAGATTTTTAAGCCCCATTAAGAAAATTAAGGTTCCCTCTTCCTTTGCAAGAACTTCATAGTCTAATACTTCATTTCCATTTTTATGATTGCCCTCATGTCCTGTAATCACATGGAAAGAGGATGCCAAATTTCTATGCGTTACTGGAATTCCACAGTAAGCTGGCACAGAGTAGGAGGAAGAAATTCCCGGAACTATCTCAAATGGAATGCCATATGGCAATAATGCCTCAGCCTCCTCTCCTCCTCGACCGAAAATATAGGGATCACCACCTTTTAAGCGAACTACCATTTTTCCCTCTAACGCTTTTTCCACTAAAACTTGATTTGTCTCTTCCTGCTTTAAGTGATGCTTATCCGCTCTTTTTCCTGCATAAATAAGCTCGGCATTCTCATCGGCCTCATTTAAAATAGAGGTAGATGCCAAATTATCATAGACAATCACCTCGGCTCTTCTCACCAAATCAATTCCTTTTTGTGTGAAAAGCCCTACATCTCCAGGACCTGCACCTACGAGATAAACCATTCCTTTTTTTACTTTATTCGCAATCTTAACTCCAAGTTCTCTCGCGATCTCTCGCTCGCTGCCTCCCTCAGGTACCTCTAATCTCTCATTCTCAAATGCAAGATGCTTTCCATCTTTCGCAAAACAGGCCGTCATAGAAAATCCGTTCTCTGTCTTTTTACAAAGAGCTGCCGCGGGTGCATTACAACTTCCACCGATTGTCGTAAGATATGCTCTCTCGGCTTCCAGTAAACAGGCAGCCTCCTCACAGTGAATCGCAGACAGGACATCCTTTAAATCTCCTCGGCGACTCTCAACTGCCAAAATTCCCTGCCCCGCTGCTGGCAAAAACTTCTCATCATCTAAATACTCAAAAGAAAGCTCTGCATCATTTTGATATTCCAAGCGAATTAATCCTGCCGCCGCAAGCAAAATAGCATCGTACTTACCTTCCTTTAACTTTCGTATTCTTGTCTGTACATTTCCGCGAAGCATACGAATGACAACTTCTGGATTTATCTTTTTAATCTGCAATTCACGCCTTAGAGAGCTTGTTCCCACAATCGCTCCTTTTGGCAGATCCGAAAGAGAGATACCATCTCTTGTCAAAACTACATCCACTGGATTCTCTCTCTCTAAGACAGCGCCGATACATAAACCTTCTGAAAATTCCATCGGCATATCCTTCGCACTGTGAACCGCAAGGTCAATCTGACCGTTTAACAATTGTTCTTCTAATTCCTGTGTAAAGACTCCTTTTCCTCCAAAAGATGTCAAAGAGCGATCTAACTGCTCATCTCCCTTTGTAGAAATCTCCACAATCTCCACCTTTATATTTGGAAACTTTTGTAAAATAGCTTTTTTAACTAAATCAGTCTGGATGAGGGCTAATTTACTCTTTCTCGTTCCAATTTTTATCAACTCTCTCATATCTACCTCCTATACTTATAGCCAATCTTATTTTGCAGCTCTACTGCCCTTTTTTCAATTAAGCCATGCAAACTCTTTGCTGATTTTTATTTTGTTGTTGCACTGCTCAATTGATCGCTATATTTTTCCTGGTATCCACGAGGGGTAATCATTTTTCCGTTTTTAACATACGTATTAGAATTGCCAATGATGACAATACTGAACATATCAATCGGCGCATCTTTTACCTCTCCCAAGGTTGTAATAATACTAGATTCTTCCTTTCTTCCAGCATGACGGACAATACCGACTGGAGTATCCTCGCTTCGATACTTCATCAAAATATTTGCCGCCTTCTCCACAAAATCTGTTCTCTTTTTGCTCTTTGGATTATAGAGGCAGACAATCATATCGCCCATTCCAGCACACTCCACTCTCTTCATAATCAAATCAAGTGGTGTCATAAGATTGCTAAGACTAATCACCGCAAAATCATGCATCAAAGGTGCGCCAAGCACAGAGGCCGCTGCGCTCGCTGCGGTCACACCCGGAACTGTGATAATATCCACATCATCTGCACCCATCTGATTGGCAACCTCTATCATAATCCCTGCCATACCATAGATTCCACTATCTCCACTGCTCACCATTGCCACAGTTTTTCCCTCCTGCGCCAAGGAAACAGCCATCTTACAGCGGTCAATCTCTTTTTTCATCGGTGTCGCAAGATATTCCTTCTCTGGAAAATATTCTTTTATCATCTCTACATAGGTGGTATAGCCTGTCACAATATCTGCTTCCTTAATTGCTTCTACTGCCTTCACTGTCATATGTTCGTAACCACCTGGTCCAAATCCAACTGCATATAATTTACTCATAAAACACTTCTCACTTTCATTTATGGTGATGCCTGCGATAGCAGGCATGTCAATTTAATGGTTTAGGCAATCAAAAAATACCTGCAAATCCTCTGGAGAGTTATTTTCTCTCACCCAATAGAATAAATGGTCAAACGCATTTTTTGTTCCCTTATGTTCTGCCACTTTCAGAAAATTATCTCTCATCTTTTGCATAATTGGCAGTGATTTTTGAAAGATAAACCAGCGCTCAAACTGCAACTCATAATCATCCAAAATCTCTCCTGCCGCCTCGGCCTCGTGCATCTTCTTTTCATTATTTTCTCTGGAAATTTTTGTAAAATCATCGATATTATAATAAATACAATTCGTTTTTTCCTTAATCTTACTCTCAATATCCATCGGAACAGCCAAATCCACAAGAACTCGCTTTTTATCCGTTCTAAAATTCTTTACCATTTTATCGTACGTCAATGTATAATGCGGACTCGATGTGGCACTAATAATCACATCCATCTCATCTAATACTTCGTATCTCTCATCATAAGAAATCGTCTTATAGTCCGCTTTCATATGGCGACTTCTTTGCAATGTATTTATGCTCCTCACCGTTACATAAAGCTTTACGCCCTCAATACATCCAAAATTCTTCATAACAATTCCGCCAATTTTTCCACTGGCTCCGATAATCAAAACCTTTTTACCGTGAATGGTTCCAAGCTCTTTTTCTGCAATCTTTAATGCCAAGGTAGCGGTGGAAACAGAAGTTTTAGAAAGATCCGTATCGGTCTTTACCTTTTTGGCGCCAGTGATGGCATAACGGAATAATGTATTTAGGAAAACTCCGCTCGTATGAATTGCCATCGCCTGCTCTTGGGCTGTCTTTACCTGTCCAAGAATCTGATCCTCACCGATTACCATAGAATCAAGCCCTGTTGTCACCTCAAAAAGATGATGAATTGCTTTCTTATCATGGTAAAAAAGAATATAATCCATAATATTCTCTGTATTTTCTGCCTTCGCTTCTCTTAACAAAATCTTCTGCATCACATGAAAAATCTCTCCCGGAGAATTCTCAGTAGATGTGTAAGTATATATTTCTGTTCTATTACAAGTAGCCACAACAATACATTCATCTATCAATGCATTGGCCACCATATTTCTCATCAATTCCTCTTGCTGTTCCTTTGAAAATGCAAATAACTCTCTGATTTTAAGCGGCGCAATCTTGTGGCTAATACTAATTAGCTGAATACTCATTATTCTTTTGCACTCCTAAACTCATGTGAAAATGTCTTATCGTATAACTTAGATAACTCATACTCGTCTCCCAAGAAATCCCCCACGACTGTCAAAGCTGTCTTTGTAATTCCAGCTTCTTTTACCTTCTGTGCGATTGTCTCAAGTGTTCCAATTACAATCTTTTGATCCTCCCAAGATGCCTTATACACAACTGCCACTGGAGTATCCTTTCTGTACTCCTTAGATAAAATCTCAGAAAGTTGTTCTATCATACCGACACTTAAAAAAATAACCATTGTCGAATTATGCTTTGCCAAATCCTGTAATTTTTCCTTTGGAGGGACTGGAGTTCTTCCCTCCATTCTCGTCAAAATAACAGTCTGACTCACTCCTGGAAGTGTGTACTCCTTTTGTAATGCCGCGGACACAGCGAGAAAAGAGCTCACTCCTGGAATTACCTTATGTGGAATTCCCATCTTATCTAGCGCATCCATCTGCTCTCTATGAGCTCCAAAAATAGCTGGATCCCCAGTATGTACTCTGGCGACATCCCATCCCCTCTCATTTGCATCCTTCATTACCTCAAGCACTTCCTCCAATGTCATAGAAGCACTATTATAAATTTTTGCACCTTCTTTCGCTCCACTTAATACTTCTTTATTTACAAGCGATCCAGCATAGATAATAACGTCCGCCTGATCAATTAATTTCTTTCCTTTAATCGTTAAAAGTTCTGGATCTCCAGGACCTGCTCCAATAAAATAAATCATCGCTTCTTACCTCATTTTTCTTATTTATTCTCGACCAGTCTTTGGTATTCTCATTTGTATATACTTATCATTTCGCCAAAGACTATATCGAACGGGAGATTAAACTCCTCACTCGTATAAATTTGTTCTATTACTTGTTTATCTTATTATCAGACATTCTACGTATTGAGATTTTGAATTATCTCATATCTAATATCGCATTACATGTCGCCACAATATCTTCCTCTGTATGGGCGTAAGATACAAACATTGCTTCAAACTGAGATGGAGCCACATAAATTCCATTCTCAAGCATCTTTCCAAAATACTGTGCATATCTATCTGTATCAGAAGATGTCGCCTGGTCGTAGTTTGTCACCTGCTCTTTTGTAAAGTAAGCGCAGAGAAGAGAACCAACCTGATTTACAGTGAGGTCTATCTGATCTTTTTTCGCCTTTTGTCTAAATGCATCTGCAATTCTCTTCGCCTTTTCATCAATATCTGTGTAAACCTGTGGCATACTCTTTAAGAGCTTTAATGTCTCAATTCCAGCTGTCACAGCGATAGGATTTCCCGAGAGCGTTCCCGCCTGGTAAACTTTTCCAACTGTAGACACACATTCCATAATCTCTCTCTTACCACCGTACACCGCCATCGGCATACCACCGCCGACAATCTTTCCAAGTGTCGTCATATCTGGGTCAATACCGTAAAACTCCTGGGCTCCACCATACGCCAGACGAAATCCTGTAATAACTTCATCAAAAATAAGCACTGTGCCATATTCC
>Ga0129308_1002701_pt1 | contig 14284 bp, 17 predicted proteins | sample L827metagenome_FD_94440 | JGI IMG/M metagenome (GOLD analysis project Ga0129308, IMG submission 94440) | Ring-tailed lemur group fecal microbial communities from Wisconsin, USA - L827 metagenome | ecosystem: Host-associated > Mammals > Digestive system > Large intestine > Fecal | place: USA...
CTTGTCCGGAAGCAGTACGGAAACCGTAAAGATTCGATCCTGCTGGATCAGACCGTGCTGTACCACGGAAGACATGGTGATGACATCCATATTTCCGCCGCTGAGAACAGCAACTGCTTTTTTTCCTTTGAGATCAAGCTGTTTGAGCGCGGCGACCGAAAGCAGACCGGAATTTTCGACGATCATCTTGTGATTCTCGACCATGCCCAGAAAAGCGTCGATCAGTTCGCTGTCCTCCACCGTCAGAATCTGGCTGATGTTTTCCTGGCAATATGGGAAGATCGTTTCGCCGACGCGTTTGACTGCTGTACCGTCAGCGATGGTGTTGGCGCTCGGAAGGGTAACCGGCGCGCCGTTTTCCAGAGCGGCTTTCATACTGGCTGCCGCTGCCGGTTCTACACCGATGACCTGGATCTTCGGATTGAGCATTTTTGCCAATGTGGAAATTCCCGTGATCAGACCGCCGCCGCCGACCGGAACGATGATGTAATCCACGGTCGGAAGTTCCTGCACGATTTCCATGGCGATGGAGCCCTGACCGGTCGCAACGGCCAGATCATCAAATGGGTGGATGAAGGTCAGCCCCTGTTCCTCGGACAGTTTTCTAGCGTATTCATAGGCGTCGTCATAGACATCGCCGTGAAGAATCACTTCCGCGCCATAGCTCTTGGTGCGATTGATTTTGATCAGCGGTGTGATGGACGGCATTACGATGGTCGCCTTGCAGCCGAATTTTTTGGCGGCATAGGCAACGCCCTGCGCATGATTGCCGGCAGAAGAGGTAATCAGCCCGCGCGCGCGCTCCTCGTCCGTCAGCGTTGCGATCTTGTAAAAGGCGCCGCGTACTTTGTAGGCGCCTGTATATTGCAGGTTTTCCGGCTTCAGGTAAATTTTGCCGCCGGTCTGTTCGCTGAGACTCTCGCTGTATTCCAGCTTCGTCGGAAGCGTGACCTTCTTGACCAGCTCAGATGCTTCCTCGAATTTTTCTAATGTCAGTTCTTTCATAGTATATCCCTCTTTTTACCATATTGATTGTGCCGGGCGGAAGACTCCGCGGCCGTTCTCTTACAACGCCGCGATCACTTCGACCTCGCAGAGGACATTTTTGGGCAGCGTTTTTACAGCCACACAGGAACGTGCGGGCTTTTCCGTAAAGTAGTTCGCATAGACTTCGTTAAATGCGGCAAAGTCGTCCATATCCGCAAGAAAGCAGGTGGTCTTGATGATGTTTTCCTGCCTTGTTCCTGCTTCCGCCAAAACAGCCAGCAGGTTTTTCATGACCTGCTCCGCCTGTTCGGAAATCGTTGTGCCTGTGATTTCTCCGGTTGCCGGATCAAGCGCGATCTGACCGGAAGTGAACAGCATATTCTGAAATACGACTGCCTGAGAATAAGGGCCGACTGCTGCCGGCGCTTTGTCTGTATGAATTTTTTTCATAGGAAGAACCTCCTTTGTTTGAGTATGTTTCGTGTTGATTTTTCATTGTAATACGGAATCTATTGTAAAACATTTTACAAATTGGTGCAACCGGAGTATGAGGGACGCATGAAAACAAAAAATAAAACGCCATCTTGCAAAAACAACGTCAATGTAATTTATGCTAAGATGGCGGTTCGCATCAATATGATTCTGTGAAAACCAGTTGTTTCTTTTGATAATATTTCACGGTTCGAGAGACCAGATCAACGGAGAGTGAGCCGTAAGATGCCTTGCCGGAGCTATCAAATAGCTGATATTCCGTGGCGGGGAAATTATACAGGGTATCCAGTACATAATAGTAATAGGCAACAGCCTTTTGCGCTTTTACATCGAAATCATCTGTTGCGAGATAACATTTAAAACGGTCATTTCCGAGCGGTTCCTCTTTGATGGAAAATGGAAGCAGCTGCTGATCATCCAGTGTATAAAATTTTCCGTTACAGGTGTAATCCGTATCCTCGATAGTCAAGTTGGCGTCTGACTCGAAGTTTTCAGAATAATTCGGTGCCATTGCATCAAGAAGGACGGTTGCAGAATCATGTACTACGATTTCACCTGTGAAAAAATAACCGGTAAGATTTTTTATTTTGACGATACTTTTGTCGCTGCCGATGGGTGTTATGGTTACAGCAAAGCAATCAGCATCAGGCACAACATCTTTTTTGACAGGTGTCAAATATTGTTTGATAAGATCGGCTCGTTGGGAATTAATATCGGTCGTTATTATAGTGCCCGCATCTTTTTTGGTTTTGGATAAATTGTTGTAAAAAGCGAAAAATGCAATGGCAATTATAATGCCGAGCAATAATAAACAGAGCAGAAGCGGAAGTATTATTTTTTTCTTTTTGGTTTGATTTGTCATTTTAAATTTTATACCTCATTTGTTGTGAAAAGTTCTTCATCTATATTAAGCAGAATATTGATGGCGTGCTGTAACTCGGGATGCTGGCGGTATCTGAGAATGATTGTTTGTTCTAGAATCGAATAATCGTTAGGTTCGTTCATCCCGAATAATTGTGTTACCGTGATGTCTAATATGTTGCAAATTTCGGCGACAATTTCAATGTCAGGGGAGTTTTTTCCCTTGATCCAGTTGGTAACAGCTGATTGCGATACATTCAGCATCGTCGCAAGTTCTTTTTGACTGATCTTTTTGAGATTCAGATAGTAGCTCAAATTTTTCTGTACATTGTTTCGGATTTCTCCCATTCAATCACCTCGTTTCACAATTCTTTAATTCTTATAATATAAGTTAAACTAAAATTTGTAAAGCAAAATACAGAGATTCTTAATTTTTTGCCGAAAATCGGTTGACAATAAAGTAAACCTGAATTATTATGTTAGAAAATAAAGTAATTCTCAATTTTCGGGAGGTGGAATTATGATTGCCTGTGCAATAGAACGTTATCTGGAGAAAAGCGGAATTACATTAAGTTATTTGTCCGATAAAACTGGGATGACATGTGGTTGTATCGGATGTGCACTGGAAGGGAAGCGTCAGTTTAGTATAGAAGAATATGTAAAAATCTGCACTGCACTTGAACTTCCATATGATTATTTTTTTGTGAAGGCAAGAGAAAGTGCCGTACATAATGCCTAGCGAAATTTGAAATCATTGTCAAGTGCAGGAAATTGAAAAATAGGAGGCTAAAAATGAAAAAAGGTAAAGCAATTTTCAAGAAGCTTTGCACGTATGGTCTGGCATTTGCAATTGCCATATCGACGGTATGTGCAGGTGTGATGATGACTGGAAACGGAACCGTTAACGCTGCAACGGAAACTACGTACAAATGGAATTTGTCCAGCGATGGAAACGGTATCATCCGATGTGTAGATGAAGGATATGGTTATGATGGAGGGGATAAAGATCTTCCTATGGGACCGCATCATTTCAAAGTAATTCCAAACGAAGGCTACGAATTTGACAAGCTTTATGATCAGAATGGTGCGAACGTAACGGAACACGTCCAGGAAAACGGCACGGTAGAATATGGCGTTTTTTATAACGGTGGATTAAAGGCGACTTTTAAAGCAAAAGAACCTGAAATCAGAACCTATAAGTGGGATCTGCTGACAGGTGGAAATGGTTACTTATACTGTAAGGAACTGGATTCTGCAACAGGCGGAGACCGCGTTAAAGAAGGAGAATATACTTTTGAAATTATTGCAGATGAAGGCTATGAGTTTGACAAGCTCTACAATCAGGATGGTGTGGACGTAACGAACGATATTAAAGTAGAGAACGGAGCATTCAAGTGGACGGTCGCTTATGACGGTTCTTTAAAAGCAACTTTTAAAGAAATTAAATCTGTTGATGAGAATGAGAATAATAAGACATATCGCTGGGGATTGTCAACGGATGGACATGGCATCATTCGATGTGAGGAACTGGGCTATGATGGTGGTGAAAAATTTGTAGAAGAAGGAACCTATATCTTTAAAATCACCGCAAATGAAGGCTATGAGCTCGACAAGCTTTACAATCAGGATGGTGTGGACGTAACGGAATATGTCAAGGAAGACGGCACGGTAGAATGGAAAGTTACTTATGACGGTTCCCTGACGGCGACCTTCAAAGAGGTAAAGCATCATGCTGGTTACAGATGGGGACTGTCTACAGATGGAAACGGCATCATTCGTTGTGAGGAATTGGGCTATGACGGTGGTGAAAAATTTGTAGAAGAAGGAACCTATACCTTTGAAATCATTGCAAACGAAGGCTATGTATTTGATAAACTCTACAATCAGGATGATGTAGATGTAACAGAATATGTTAAAGATGGAACTGTGGAATGGAGAGTTGCATACGATGGTTCGTTGTACGCAACCTTTGTCAAAGAAGAGCAGCCGCCGGTAGTTGATCCGGTAGACCCTGTTGATCCGGTAGATCCAGTTGACCCTGTTGATCCGGTAGATCCAGTTGACCCTGTTGATCCGGTAGATCCAGTTGACCCTGTTGATCCAGTTGACCCTGTTGATCCGGTAGACCCTGCAACTCCGGATGATGTACAGGCACCGGATGATGTGGCTGATCAGGAAGTCACAGAAACAGCTGACAATGCCGCACAGACAGGTGATAACAGCAACATGCTTCCAATTGTAGTAGTTATGGTGATTGCAGGTCTTGGCGCTGTTGTATGTGCAAGAAAACTGTTAATCAAGTAATAAAAGTGAAATAGGAGCCGAAAGGCTGATATGGGAAGAGGACGATTATCGAATGAAGAAATAAAAGCATTGCAGCAAAATCCTTATGTCGTAGAGGTCAATGAAAAGCGTATCATCTATGCTGAAGATTTTAAAAAACGCTTTATAAAGGAGTATATGGCAGGAAAAGGACCAACGCAGATTTTCATAGACGCGGGGTTCGATCCTGCGATGCTTGGTTCTAAGCGCATAGAGAGAGCATGCTTTAGATGGAAGGAATTATTTGCAGCAGGAGCTTTGGACAAAAAGAAATAAAACGCATGAACAGAGCGTCGGTACCTTGATGGAATCGGCGCTCTTTGTGTATGGGAAGCAGCATAAAAACAGGTTTTGAGAGGGCAGGCAAAAGTTATTTGCTGTGATCGAGGAGCTCCGTTGCGAACAAATTCAAAGTTTCGCAACTTCTATATAAATCATTGCATTTTTCAAAGGACAGGCGTAAAATAGGGTTGGCTATTGATGAAACACAAGTGACAGAACAGAGGTTATTGTAATGGCAGAGAAAAACAAAAGACTTGGAATCAGATTGCCGATGTATTTTATCGGCTTTTTTATTATGACGATGGGAATTGCGCTTTCCGTAAAATCCAACCTGGGCGTATCTCCGGTCAGTTCGATCCCCTACACGATGACCTGCGTATGGGGCGTGGAAATGGGAAAGGCGACGATTCTGTTTCATGCTGCGCTGGTGCTCATTCAGGTTGTATTGCTGCGCAGGGCATTTGCGATAAAAAATCTGCTGCAGGTGCCGGTCGGGGTTGTGTTTGGATATTTTACAACCTTCTGCAATTATTTGATGACGTTTCTGCCGACTCCGGACAATATTTTCATCAGGGTGGCGATGATCCTGGTCAGCATCGTGCTGGTTGCCTTCGGACTGTTTCTTTACGTTCCCGCAAATATCATGCCGCTGGCGGGGGAAGGCGTCATGCTTGCCGTTTCCAAGGTCAGCGGAATCCAGTTTTCTACAGCCAAGATCGGTTTTGATGTTTCTGTGGTTATCATTTCGCTGACAGCCTGTCTGATCCTCATTCATTCGCTGGGCAGTGTCGGGATCGGTACGATTTTAGCGGCAGTTCTGGTCGGGGTCACCCTGAAAATCATCACGCGTTATCTTGGCGAACGCAGAGACTGCTTCCTGCGCGGAGAAAAGATGAAACAGAAGGTATATAAATCGTAAGTAAGCGCGGATCAGCCGCACAGATACGGCAGCAGGTTCCGGAAGACGACTTCGTAGGCGCTGCTGTACAGGTGGACGCCATCGACGGTATATTCCGGTTTCAGCTGACCGTCTGCATTGGTCAGTCCTTGATTGACATCGAGATAGCGGCAGCCGTGGGCTGATGCCAGATCCTGCAGTTTTTCATTGATCTGCAGGATTTTTTGATTGGAACGGGCGCAGAACAGATGCGCCAGATGCTCCGGTGCTCCGGGAAGCGCCTCATTCATCGGGTAAAACGCCATGATCGAAAGGCTGGTATCCGGAAGCTGCTCCCGACATCTGCGCAGGATTTCACTGTAGTTGTGCAGCAGTGTTTCCATCCAGCCGTCGTTTGCGTCGGACGATTGATTCAAATCGTTCGTTCCGATGTTGAGAAAGACCGCAGACGGCGCTAAATCCAGCAGCATGGTATCCATGTGCTCCAGGAATTCTGCAGTTGTAAAGCCGCCGATACCGCGGTTGTAGACGGTGTGTTCAATGCCGTGGCTTTGCAGCAGCTCACAGATTGGAAACTGTTCCATCAGAGAGGAACCGGTAAAGAGAACGGCGCCTTTTTTGGCGAGACGATTTAAGCGGCGGTAATTTTCCAGTTTTTTATTTTTTTCGTATTGCAGGTTTTCCTGCATGGCTTTCATGATAAGATTGAGATCGTCCTGCATGAGGCTTAACTCCCTTTCTGTTGATGATTTTGCTGCGGGCTGCAGCGGCATGCCCGCAGCTTTAGTATACAGCAATCTTCGCAGGCAATCCAGAATAAGATCTTTGCGGAAAGAATTGATTTCAACAGCGAAACAGGGTATACTGGCGAAAACAGGCGCTGTTTCTTTGGCAGCCCTGGCGAAAACCCGGAAAGGAAATTGTGAATCATGAAAAAAGTAGAAATCAAATCAGGCGAGTTTCGTTTTGTCGGTCAGCTTTTGGAGGATGAGGCTCCGGAAACCTGTAAAGTGTTTGAAAGCATGCTTCCGCTGAAGAGCAAATTTATTCACGTGCGCTGGAGCGGAGAGGGCATCTGGATTCCCTACGGTGATTTGAGAACTGGTCTGGATTATGAAAATCATACAGCACACCCTGCAAAAGGCGAGATGCTCCTTTATCCGGGCGGCATCAGTGAGATGGAAATTATTATGGCGTATGGCAGATGCTGCTTTGCAAGCCAGCACGGGCAGCTTTCCGGCAACCACTTTCTGACAATCGTGGAAGGTCTGGAGGACTTGGAAGCGTTCGGCAAGAAGGTGCTCTGGGACGGTGCGCAGGAGATTGAAGTGAATCTGATCTAAATTAGCATGGATGCCGATCGGAACGGTACGGATTTTCGGTCGGCTGTTTATATTTTTGCTGAAATACCCTTTCTTTTCTGCAGCAGCTGTGGTATCATGTCGGGTGGATGGGTGGTATTCAAAAAGAAACTATACCAACTGAAGCCATAACGACATATTCATTGCCTGCCGCTTATATCCGGAAGGAACAAGACGAAGGGATGTCGCCCGCCGTAAAGGAGGGAGATCAACTGAATACAGGTTTTATTGGAGCAGGAAAGGTAGGCTGTTCGCTGGGCAGGTATTTTGCCGAGGGCGGTCTGCATGTAAAAGGCTATTACAGCCTTTACCCGGAAGAAACGCAAGAAGCAGCACGTTTTACGAAATCAGAAGTTTTTGGAAGTATGAACAGTTTAACAGATGCGTGCGACGTGATTTTTCTGACGGTTCCTGACGGTCGTATTACTTCGGTCTGGAATGATCTGAAGCAGTACGAATTAAACGGAAAAATAATATGTCACTGTAGTGGCGCAATGTCCTCGCGGGAGGCTTTCCCGGGGATTGAGGAAACAGGTGCTTTTGGATATTCGATCCATCCGCTGTTCGCAGTAAGCGATAAATTCAACGCTTACCGGGAACTGACGGATGTTTTTTTTACGCTGGAAGGCGCTCGCAACGGGGCAGATCAGAAAATCGAAGGGATGATGCGGACGCTCGGCAATCCTTTTCAATGGATTGATGCTTCGCAGAAGACGACTTATCACTGCGCGGCGGCGATGGCGAGCAATCTGGTCTGCGGGCTGATTGATCAGAGCATTGCGCTGATGACGCGGTGCGGATTTGCAGAAGAGGATGCAGTCAGAGCGCTGGCGCCGATTCTCGTAGGCAATATGGCGCACATCGCGGCAGAAGGACCGACAAAGAGCCTGACAGGGCCGATTGAACGAAATGATGTTCAGACGGTCGCGGAACATCTGGATTGTCTGCAGAATTCTGCAGAACGGGAACTTTATACAGGGTTGAGCCAGAGACTGGTTCAAATGGCACAGCGCAGACACCCGGACAGGGATTATGCCGGGATGTCGGAACTGCTGAGAAAGGAAAATGAAAAATGAAAAACACAGTTGCAAGCTTACTGAACATGAAGCAGAAGGGTGAGAAGATTTCAATGCTGACATGCTACGATTATTCTACAGCCAAGCTGATGGAAACGGCAGGCGTAAACATGATTCTGGTGGGGGATTCTCTGGGGAATACCATGCTGGGCTATCAAGATACGCTGGCGGTTACCATGGAAGACATGATTCATCATGGCGCAGCAGTGGTAAGGGGATGTAACAATACATTTGTAGTAGTGGATATGCCGTTCATGTCCTACCAGACATCCGTATATGATGCCGTTGTCAATGCCGGCAGAATCATGAAGGAAACCGGCTGCAATGCAGTGAAGCTGGAAGGCGGCGCGGCGGTAACGGAACAGATCAGAGCGATCACGGATGCGGGGATTCCTGTCGTAGCGCATATCGGAATGACGCCGCAGTCCGTCAACGCATTCGGAGGCTTCAAGGTTCAGGGCAAAACAGAAGAGGCTGCTGCCAAAATTCTGCAGGATGCCTATGATGTGCAGAACGCCGGAGCATTTGCCGTTGTATTGGAATGTGTACCGACAAAATTGGCAACACTGATTAGTGAAAAGCTGACGATTCCGACCATCGGCATCGGCGGCGGAAACGGCTGCGACGGTCAGGTGCTGGTATATCAGGACATGCTGGGCATGTTCAGCGACTACGTGCCGAAGTTTGTCAAGCATTTTGCAAATGTCGGCGAGGTGATGGTACAGGCCTTTCAGGATTACGACGCGGAAGTGAAGTCCGGAGCATTTCCAACAGAGGCGCACGGATTCAAAATTGACGACGATGTAATTGAAAAGCTGTATTAGCAGGAGCAGAGAGATGATTATTGCAACAACGATAGATGAAGTTCGAAATCAGATTAAAGTCTGGCGGCGGAACGGCATGACCATTGGGCTGGTGCCGACGATGGGCGCTTTGCATGAAGGACATGCCTCCCTGATCGAGGCGGCAAATCAGCAGTGCGACCGGGTCGTGGCATCGGTCTTTGTCAACCCGACGCAGTTCGGCAAGGATGAGGATCTGGACAGCTATCCGCGGGATTTTGATGCGGACTGCCGGGTTTTGGAGGCCAAAGGCTGCGATCTGGTATTTCACCCGCAGGTTTCGGAGATGTATCCGGAAGGATTTGCGACCTATGTCAACGTGGAGTCCGATATGACTGCGCAGCTTTGCGGCAAAAGGCGCCCGGGACATTTTCGCGGCGTCTGCACGGTAGTCAGCAAGCTGTTTCATATCGTAACGCCGGATCGGGCGTATTTCGGAGAAAAGGATGCACAGCAGCTGGCTGTGATCCGCCGCATGGTGTGGGATCAGGCCTTTCCTCTGAAGGTGATCGGCTGTCCGACCGTGCGGGAGGAAGACGGACTTGCAAAGTCCAGCCGCAACGCGTATTTGAATGAAGCGGAGCGGGCAGCGGCCGGCGTGCTTTACAGAGCGATTGTGGCAGGACAGAAGGTCGTTGCCAATGCGAGAACGCAGCAGCTGTCAGAAGCATCCTGCGCAGCGGATGATGGCCGGGAGCCGGGCGTTACCGTGGAAAGCGCGGCTGTGCTGGAAGCCATGCGGGCGGAGCTGGCAACAGAGCCGATGGCAGAGGTTGAATATGTGGAAGCTGTGGACGGCATGAGTCTGCAGCCGGCTGATACTTTGCGGGAAGGCGATCTGGTTGCAATGGCCGTGAACATTGGCAGAACACGTCTGATCGATAATTTCAGCATATCCTTCTTATAAAGGATTGATATAAATTATAACGAGAAAAGGAGCCGCAGTGCGGAAGGATGATTTCTTTCGCGTCCGCGGCTCCTTTTCTTGTGGCTGGGTTTGACAGCTGCCTTGTTTCGGGCTGGGGTTTATCTGACTTTTTGGCATTTCAACAACGTCTGCCGCTGAAAGAGAATTGGCAAAGCGCGTCATTTTCTTTCCAAAGTCTGCAGAGTATGGTAAAATATATAAAACAGATACGAGCAGGGAAAGGAGATTGAAATGAGAGCTGGAAAAGTAATTGCAGCTTTGGTCGTTTTTCTGGTTCTGCTGGCATCCAACGGCATTACATTTGGATTGTTTGCCGCGGATCATGCACTGTCGGAACCTTCCATTCATAAAACAATTGAAGAGACTGCCTTGATCGAACAGACCCTGCAGGAGGCTCTGCGTGAAAATACGGTCAATATGGGCGGTCAGTACGAGGAGATTCTCAGTGAGATTCTCAAAAGCGATGCGATGACCGATTTCTTTACCGCATATATGAAAGCGGCGATCGATACCGAGATTTACGGCAAACCTTATCAGGAGGTTGCCAATGACGAGCTGACGCGGGCATTTTCCGCGGGAATTCAGGAGGTCAATCAAGCGGGAAAGGTGGAAATCTCTGCGCTGGAGGAAACCCTGATCGCGGCAGCGATGGCACAGGAGATCCCCGATCTGACCGAGAGTCTGAACAGCGCCGTTACGCATTATGATACCACGAACGGAACGCTCATGCAGGAGGCAGCATCGGGAAATGGCGATCTGTCCATCGCAATGGGGAAACCGATGCGGGCGGTCGTATTGCTGGTAGATGCAGTCTGCTGCGTGCTGCTGATTTTCCTGTTCTGGAAAAGTCGTATGGGATTTTTGTGGTGTGCAGTCAATACGGGAATGATATCCGCCATTTACATGATGTTATCCCGGCTGGAATCCGTTTCGATGCTCGCGGATGCGGAAGGTTCGCTGGCAGATCAGTTTTTGCTGCATATGGCGTCAAAGGGATTTTTGAAAGTGGCGATCGTCGGATTTATCATCACTGCGATATGGATCGTATTGTGCATCGTGTTCAGAAGGTGCAGGCGCAAGCGGCAGAATCTGCCGGCTGCAGCGTCCGGTACGGAATCAGAATACGTGTGACAGGAACCGGTTTTTCGGAACGATAAAAACCTTTGTCCGGACTGCGGGGAAGCATAATATGCTGAGCCGAAACCTTATGATAAATTGAAAATCAGTGCTGAAAGAGTAGAGTTGCGGAGGGTGCAGGTGAAAAAGAATCAGGGAAACAAATTAAAATGGCGGAACAGACTGCTGCCGGTGCTGCTCGCAGTGCTGCTGCTGACCGGTACGACCGCGATGGCATACGCGGATGAATACATGACGTTCCGGGGAGAGGATAAAATCAGCTTTCAATTTCCGGATGACTGGACAGACGTGGAGGAAAGCGATGAGTTGGGCGAGGATTATGGAGACGGACAAATCGAGCAGATTTTAGCTGCCAGCAGCGACAGCGGTGTGGATTTTGACTTGTATTATATGGCAGAAGAGCAGGGGGAATATCTCTATCTGGACAGCGAGGAAGATCTGCAGTCCTATTATGATACTTACGGAGAAGAGGCGCTGACCGATTTTCTGGAAAATTATCTGGAGACAGAAATTATCGAGCTGAAGGAGCCGGAGTATTTTGAGAGCGAATGGGTAAACTATCTGGAACTGGAAGCGACCGTTGATGAGGGAGAAACTTATCACGAGCTGATTTATTTGACGGCACAGTGCGATATGGTACATAAAATTTTCCGGTTCAGCAAAGAGGAAGATACTGATTTTTCAACACTGCGGACGGCAGCAAAGCCGATCATGGATTCTTTTTATGATTACGGCTACGATCGGATCATGCTGGGAGAGGATGACAGCTTTTTCGACGGAAGCGACTCCTTTGATTTCGGGGAATCAGCCTTTGACGTCTCCGATTTTCTGGAAAGCGTGATACCGCTTGCGGTTGTCATTCTGGTTGCTGTGATCTCCTATAAAAAAGCGAAAAAGAACAAGGCTGGGGGTTCGCACGCACGCAGATCAATGCAGGAGCGCATGCGGATTCCGGGGGCGGAAACGCGTACGAAGCAAAAGCGCAGCGCCGGAAACGCCAGACAGGAATGGCACAAAAAATCGACAGCAGGCGCCGGTCATGCCCATATGCAGGGTGAGGGTTTCCGAAGGAAGAAAAGCGAGATATCGCAGTTCGTACCATCAAAGGATTCTCTGGAAAGCTATGTGGAATGCCTGCGGACACTCGAAAAAGCAGGCGTTGTGACCAGGAAGGAATTCAATGAGCTATTGGAAAAGCACGGATTAAAATAAGGGAGGAGGAATAGAGAATGAACCTATTTGGAATCGAAGTAAGCGCTGCAGTTCTCTGGCTGATTGCCGCCGGTTTACTGGCAATTTTGGAGGCTTTTACACTGGGGCTGACCAGCATCTGGTTTGCGGGCGGAGCCGCGGCTGCCGCGATTGCTGCCATGTTGGGATGTTCCCTTCCGATTCAGATTGCTGTATTTCTGGTCATTTCGATCCTTTTGATCATCGTTACCAGACCATTGGCAAAGAAAAAGCTCAACGCGAATGCGGAAAAGACCAATGTTGATGCAGTCATCGGGCAGGAAGGGATTGCCGTAACGGAGATTCGCCCGCATGAAATCGGACAGGTACGGGCGGATGGGAAGATCTGGTCGGCCGTCTGCGATGGCGGGGAAATCAGAAAAGACGCTGTAGTTGTGATAAAAAATATCAAAGGGGTAACCCTTACGGTAGAGGAGAAAAAACAGGAGGTATAAAACATGCAGATAATTGGATCCATGATCGGAATTGTCATTCTGGTGATCATCGTGATTGCGCTGATCGTAACCAACATCAGAATCGTACCGCAGGCAAATGCCTACGTATTGGAGCGATTGGGAGCTTATTATGCGACCTGGCAGGTGGGACTGCATTTTAAAATTCCGCTCATCGATAAAGTGGCGAGAAAGGTATCGCTCAAGGAGCACGTGATCGACTTTCCGCCGCAGCCGGTGATTACCAAGGATAATGTAACCATTGAAATTGACACCGTTGTATATTTCCAGATCACCGACCCGAAGCTCTTTGCTTACGGTGTGGAGAACCCGATGGCGGCAATTGAAAATCTGACGGCGACAACGCTGCGAAACATCATTGGAGAACTGGAACTGGATGGAACCCTGACCAGCCGTGAACATATCAATTCCAAGATCAGACTGGTGCTTGATGAAGCGACGGATGCCTGGGGGATCAAGATCAATCGTGTAGAAGTCAAGAATATCAACCCGCCGGCTGATATTCAGATGGCGATGGAAAAGCAGATGCGTGCAGAACGAGAACGAAGAGAAGCGATTCTGCGTGCTGAGGGAGAAAAGAAGTCCGCAATCCTCATTGCGGAGGGTAATAAGGAAGCTGTTATTTTGGAAGCCGAAGCTTCCAAGCAGGCGGCAATTAAAGCTGCAGAGGGTGAAGCGCAGGCAATCCTCATGGTTCAGAAGGCGACGGCAGATGGTATCCGTATGCTGAGTGAAGCGGATGCCACCAAGGAAGTATTGACGCTGAAGAGTCTGGAAGCGTTTGAAAAGGCAGCGGACGGCAAAGCGACCAAGATCATCATTCCGGCAGAAATTCAGGGAATGGCGGGACTGGCAAGCGCGCTGACCGGTATTGTAGACGGCTCCAAAGAAGCGCCGAAGACAGCAAAGCCGCCGATTGCAAGACCGGTAGAAAGTCAGACAGGAACTCCTAATCAGGTGTAACGGTTAGCCGTTCATCTGAAGCTCATAGAACAAAAGTAGCGGGAAGCAGTTGCTTCCCGTTGCTTTTGGAAAAACACACAGGAATGAAATATTTTCCACACGAAATGCACACAATGTTAGTGGATAATAAATTGAAATTATTTTTATATAAGTGAGGTAACGTGATATGAGCAGTAAGGCGGCCCAAACAAAGGGCAAGACATCGGTATTGGTTGTTGTTTTATATGTAATTGCAGCAATTCTGGCAGGAGTTTTCTGCTGGATGTTATATGCGAGCATACAGTACATCAACAGTTATATGGCATCCTATGGAATGAGCTTTGCAGATATGGCATCTGACAGCGTTCAATATGTGATGTCACAGTCGCTGAATTATCTGATCTATGCGCTGATTATTTTCGTACTGGCAAAAGGCTTGAAGCTGCTGCAGAA
>Ga0129308_1002703_pt1 | contig 14273 bp, 13 predicted proteins | sample L827metagenome_FD_94440 | JGI IMG/M metagenome (GOLD analysis project Ga0129308, IMG submission 94440) | Ring-tailed lemur group fecal microbial communities from Wisconsin, USA - L827 metagenome | ecosystem: Host-associated > Mammals > Digestive system > Large intestine > Fecal | place: USA...
GCCCAGGCTCCGGGACAGGAAGGCGTTGATGCCCACTCCGGTGCCCACGGCCACGGCAATCATCAGATTCTGCACCGGGAAAGCCAGGGATACGGCGTTCAGGGCTTCCTCGCTGAGCTTGGCTACAAAGACGCTGTCAACTACGTTGTACAGGGCCTGGACCAGCATAGAGATGATCATGGGCACCGCCATATTCAGCAGTAGTTTATTGACGGGCATGACGCCCATTTTGTTTTCCTTGGCAGGTTGTTCCACTTAATGGCTCCTCCTCTATTCTCTCATTTGTTCCATATCATACGAGAGTAAATTATAGAGGAATCAAATTTTAATGTCAATGGGGTCGTTTTGTAGCTTTTGTGGAAGCTTCCTTCCGATATATCTCATGCACTGCACACGAAAAGCCGGGACCGTTATACGGTTCCGGCTTTCCATATGTACCTATGCGCTGTGTTCCTCCTGGGCCAGGGACATGACGGACACCTCGAAGGCGGTGCGGGTCTCAGTCCGGTCGCCCATGTTCTTGGTGTACACCCGGCTCTGGAGGCGGCCGTTCAGCCGGACCTGATCCCCCACCGCCAGGCTGCCGCAGCGGTGGGCCAGACTGCCCCAGGTGATGCAGGGCAGATAGTCCGCCCGGCCGTAGTGCCGGTTAACCGCCAGAATCATGTCGCAAATGGTGCGGCCCAGGGGGGTGGACCGGAGGCTGGAGGGCTTGCACAGGGTTCCGGACAGCTCCAGTCGGTTCTCGTCCTCCCCCTCCTCCTTTCGGATCGTCCGGGCAAAGACGCTGATGATCAGGCGGCTGCCCACGCCGCTGCGGTTGTTGAAGGTGCGGACCTCTCCCTGCACTGTCAACTCCTGCCCCGGTTCCAGGGCCCCGCACTGGTCCAGCACCGCGCGGGGGGCCACCACGTTAATTCGGTCCCCCACCCCGGACAGGCGGGTGACCAGCAGGGGAAAGCGGTAAAATTCCACTCCGTGGTTGACGTGGGAGGGAACAGGAATCTCCTCCACTCTGCCGTGGAGCAGGATGCGGTTGAGGTCGGCGGAGCTCTGTCTCATGGGTGATCACACTCCTGAATCGTTTGTTCCTCTGATATATATGAGGGAAGCGACCCAGGTATGTCCTGAAATTTTCCGAGAAAAACAGGCGGCTGTCTGGTGACAGCCGCCTGTTTGATCGAACTGTAAACGCGAATCATCTGCGGCCAAACCCGCCGCCCCGGCCTCCGGAGAAGCCTCCGCCGCCGCGGGAGCCTCCAAAGCCGCCGCCGCGGGAACCGCCGGAGAAACCGCCGCCCCCTCGGGAACCGCCGAAGCCGCCTCCTCGGGAGCCCGAGGAGAATCCCCCGCCGCTCCGGGAGCCGGAGGAAAACCCGCCGCCCCGGCCGCTGGGGCCGGTAAAGCCGGAAAATCCGCCGCTGGGTCGGGAAGACGCCCCTCCGCCCGGTCTGGGGCCCCCGCCGAAACCGCCAAAGCCGCCGGGACCGCGGGGTCCTCTGGGAGGAGGCGGGGGAGGCTGGCGCCAGCGCCGGCGGTACCAGCCGTAGCCGGGCCCGTGCCAGAACAGGATGGGACGGAACATAACGGGGGGATTGACCACGCCATAGTACCGCTGGCGGTAGGTGGCATAGCGCAAATTGTCCACAATGGTGGCAATGATCAACAGCATAATGACCAGCATCACCAGCCCGGCCAACCGAGAGGACTCCCGCCCCCCAGCGTGACCGCCGCTGTTGTCCAGGAAGCCCAGGCCGTACTGGTCCACATAGTACTGGTTGATATTTTGGAACAGGTGCAGGATGCCCGCACCATACTCCTGAGACGCCACTCCGTCGTAGAGGTAGCTGTCCATGTAGGAGGTGATCTGGCTGTCGCTGAGAGGATAGTCGTTGGCCGGGGCCATATAGGCGTCGCCGGTACTGGTGTCAATGACCAGAATGGCGTCGGCCGCCGCCAGCTCCCACTCCATGCCCAGATCGTAGGCGTAGTCGTCGATGTTCCCCGTCACGGAGTCCACCACCGCCACGGCCACGATGCTGTCGTAGCGCTCGATCCAGTTGGCGTTGTACAGATTGATCTGCCGCTCCTGGTCGGTGGACAGCACGCCGGCCTGGTCCCACAGGAACTCCGAGCTGCGGCTGGTGGACAGGGTAGTGTCCAGCCCCACCGAGGCGGGGCTGTTGGGCGCCGTATCCTGCCGGCTCTGGCCGATGGCCACGGCCCCCGCAATCATAGCGATAGTCAGCAGGATCGCTACCCAGGTTTTTTGGAAAAATTTCATGGTGTTACCTCTCGTCGTCGCAAACTGCGCTGCACTTGGAATGGCCTGTGTCGAAGGCCATTCCGCGCTGCGCTCCGCTGCTCCTCCTCTGCCTCGCGGACCCACTTCGTTGGGCTCCGCTCGGAATGGCGGGCTGCGCCGATCATCAAAGGAGACCTGTGGCGTACTTAATTTCTAACTTCTAATTATCCATGCAGCTCCAGCAGCTTCTGCTTCAGCTCGCCTTCGATGCGGCCCAACTCCGCCTCGGCCTCCTTGCGCTTCTGGGCGCCGTCGGTCTGGATCTTCATGACCTCGTCCAGGGTGGAGATGAGCTGCTGGTTGGTGTGCTGAAGCGTTTCAATGGAGACCACGCTCCGCTCGGCCTCCTTAGCTGTCTCGATGGTGCCCATTTTCAGCATATCGGCGTTCTTCTTCAGCAGATCGTTTGTCATATTGGTGACGGCGGTCTGGGCGGCGGTGGCCTGACGGCCGTGCTCCAGACCCAGGGCCAGCACCATCTGGCTCTTCCACAGGGGAATGGTGTTCACCAAGGAGGACTGGATCTTCTCCAGCATCTGGGTATCGTTGTTCTGCAAAAGGCGGGTTTGGGGGCCCATCTGAATGGAGATCATCCGGGTCAGCTCCAGATCGTGGAGCTTCTTCTCAAAGCGGGTGCAAAGGTTGGCAAAGTCATTGTAGGCTTGGGCGTCCTCCTGGGCACCGGTCTCCTGGGCCTTTTTCCGCAGCTGCTCCAGGTCGTTGGCCCGGAGGTACTCCAGCCGCTTTTTGCCTGCGATGATATACATGGTCAGCTCTTTGTAATACTTGGTGTTCAGATCATACATCTGGTCGAACATGGCGATGTCCTTCATCAGGACCACCTGATGGTTCTCCAGCACCTTGACGATCTTGTCCACGTTGGTCTCCGCCTTGGAGTAGCTGGCTTTCATGGCCTCCAGTTCATTGCGCTTTTTTTGGAACAGACCGGCAATGCCCTTCTTCTCGGGCTGGCCGAAGTTTTTCAGCTCCACCACCAGGGAGGACAAGGCGTCGCCCACCTCGCCCAAATCCTTGGTCTTCACATTGTTCAGGGCATTTTCGGAGAAAGCGGCCACATTTTTCTGCGCGGCGGCACCGTACTGGAGCACCAGGTTGGAGTCGGTGATGTCGATCTTCTGGGCGAAGTCGTCCACCATTTTACGCTCGGCTTCAGAGAGCATAGACTCGTCCACCTTGACGGCGTTGGCGTCCCGCTCCTTCTGTTCGGCGGCCTGGGCCGCCTGGGCCGCGTCGGAGGCGGGCTCCAGCGTCAGCGCGGGAGCCGCAGGGGCTTCGGCGGCGGCCGCCGCGGTATCCGGTGACAATGTCAGCTCCGGGGTCATGTTCAGTTCATCGCTCATGGTCGTTTCCTCCTAAAATATCGTCAGGACTTTTTCTTCTTGTCGTAAGCCAGATAGTGGTACCAGAAAACAATCAGCACCGTTGAGTCAAGAAGGAACAGCGCAACGTCCCGCGCCGAGCCCTCCCAGACGCCTGCAAAATTGCACAGATGCGGTCCAGCCAAAATCGTACCAAGAACCGCGCAAAACAGACATTCTCTCTTGGTACTATACTTGCGATAGTCTCCCATACGGTCCGTCCTTTCCGCCGGTTTTACAGCTCCAGTTTAAAGCCCGTATCCTTGTCTTTTCTTTCGCTGTTGATGTTCATGCCGCCCAGGCCCTCCCGGGCCAGCAGGTTTTCCATGACGGTGATGTCGGTGGAGATATCCAGGGCCTCCTCTCCGAAGAGGGAATCCAACTGCTTGTCATAAGCCTTCGTGATGGTGTCCATCATCCCCTCCACCTTTTTCTTGGTGGCGTCGATGTTGTCGCCCGAGATGCCGGTGGAACCCATCCGGTCGTAGGCATTCAAGATCTTCAGGGTGGTGGGTAGGTAATAATCCATAAAGCGGCGGATCTGGGACAGCTTTTTCGGCTCGGCCGCCACCTGGTCGATGATCTTCTTGGTGACCTCCTCCAGGTGGTCGATCTGGGCGGAGATCTTTTCATCTGGGATGTTGTCGTTCAGGCGGCGCATCTCGGACACCGCCCGGTCCCGTTCCTTGATGAGGGCGTCGATCTCCGGATTGCCGGTGGGCTTGGGCTCCGCCTTCTTGGCCTCGGCCTTGGCGGTCTCCTTTTTCTCCGGCTCGCCCGCGATGGTATAGACCTTGTCCGGGAAAACGGCCTTTCCGATGACAAAGGCCACCAGGGACACCCCGGCGCACAGGGCATACTGGGCCGCGGTGCGCAGAGGAAAGAGCAGGGCATAGCCCAGCCAGACTACGCCGACCAGATAGATGGGAAGAACGGAACGCTTCACATGTTTCGCCATAGGTACCTCCGTACGCCCGTAGGCGCTCAAATCAAAACATTTCCTTATTATGTATTGTACCCCTCGCCGCTGGGGGTGTCAAGAAATTTGCCCCGCCACCCTCCCGCAGCCCGCCCTCCAAGGAGCATGTCCCAAACGGGGGCACTTTTCTTTCCTGTCCCCTTCTCTTTTTCATTGACTTATGGGAAAAGATTGAGTATGATTTGAAATAACTTCATTTTATATACGTAAAGGAGAATCATCATGCTGACCCTCGAAGATTTTAAAAGCGCCCGAAGCGTGCTTCAGGGCGTTCTGCGGCCCACGCCGCTGATCCACTCCCCTTACCTCTCCAAAGGCTGCGGCAACAACGTGTACCTGAAGCCCGAAAACATGCAGGTCACCGGCGCCTATAAGATTCGAGGGGCCTACTTTAAAATCAGCACCCTGACCGACGAGGAGAAGGCTCACGGTCTGGTCACCGCCTCTGCCGGCAATCACGCCCAGGGCGTGGCCTACGCCGCCCAGGCCGCCGGCGTCCCCGCCACCATCGTCATGCCTACCACTACTCCCCTGGTCAAGGTGAACAACACCAAGGACTACGGCGCCAACGTGGTGCTCCACGGCGAGGTCTTTGACGACGCCGCCGAGCTGGCTGCCAAGCTGGCCGAGGAAAAGGACTTAACCTACGTCCATCCCTTCAACGACCTGACCCTGGCCACCGGCCAGGGCACCATCGCCTACGAGATTTTCCAGGACCTGCCCGACGTGGACGTGATTCTGGTGCCCATTGGCGGCGGCGGTCTGGCCGCCGGCGTGTCCACTCTGGCCAAGCTCCTCAACCCCAACGTGGAGGTCATCGGCGTGGAGCCCGCCGGAGCCGCCTCCATGACGGCCAGCCTGAAGGCGGGCCACGTGGTCACCCTGCCCACCGCCACCACCATCGCCGACGGCGTGGCCGTCAAGACCCCCGGCGACAAGATTTTCCCCTATGTACAGCAGAATGTGGACCGGACGCTGGTGCTGGAGGACGGCGAGCTGGTAGAGGCCTTCCTGGATGTGGTGGAACGGCACAAGATGATCGTGGAGAACGCCGGTCTGCTCACCGTGGCCGCCCTGCGCCACCTGGACTGCAAGGGCAAAAATGTGGTCTCCGTCCTGTCCGGCGGCAATATGGACGTGATCACCATGGCCTCTCTGATCCAACACGGCCTGATCTGCCGCGGCCGTATCTTCACCTTCGCCGTCCAGCTGCCCGACCGCCCCGGCGAGCTGATGCGGGTGGCCGGGGTCCTGGCCCGGAACAGCGGCAACATCATCAAACTGGAGCACAACCAGTTCGTCAACATCAACCGCCAGTCCGGCGTGGAGCTACGGGTCACGCTGGAGGCCTTCGGCCACGACCACAAGGAGCAGATCCTGGAAGCCCTGCGCCAGGAGGGCTATCAGGTCTCCGAGACGGACACCGGCGACTTTTACACCTGAACAGCCACCCATCGCCACCCACCGGCGGCTCAAATGCCGCCAGTGGGTGGCTATCTGAAAGCGGCGGGCCAGCCGGAACGCATCGGACGGGTTTGGGCCGTAGGCTCGGCCTGGAGCAGTCCGTGCTTCTCCGGGGCACACAGAGGAGAGCTTCCGCTCTCCCTTCTCCGCCCTGTATCCTATGCCGCCAGACGCCCCTTGGTCCGTGATTTATCAACTGCCTGAAAGTGAGGTTATCGCCATGATTAAAATTGCTCCCTCCATCCTGTCCGCCGACTTCGTCAACCTGGAGCGGGACATCAAAAAAGTTTCCACCGCCGACTACCTCCATGTGGACGTGATGGACGGCGCCTTCGTGCCCAACATCACCATCGGCATCCCGGTGGTCAAGTCCATCCGCAAGTGCACCGACATGTTTCTGGACGTACATCTGATGATCGACAAGCCCGTGCGGTACATCGAGGACTTCGCCAAGGCGGGTGCCGACCTGCTGTCCGTCCACCTGGAGGCTGACCACCCCACCCGCATCGCCGAGGCCCTGAAGATCATGGGCCAGTGCGGCGTGAAGAAGGCGGTGGCTCTGCGGCCCATCACCTCGGCCAATGCCATCCTGCCCTACATCGAGGAGCTGGACATGGTGCTGGTCATGACCGTGGAGCCCGGCTTCGGCGGTCAGGCCTTCATGGAGTCCCAGCTGGACACCATCCGCCAGGTCCGCGCCATCATCAACAAGTACAACCCCGCTTGTGAGCTGGAGGTGGACGGCGGTGTCGCTCCCAAGACCGCCCCCCTGGTGGTAGAGGCGGGCGCCAATGTCCTGGTCGCCGGTTCCGCCGTCTACGGCAAGGAGGACGTGGCTGGGGCCATCGCCGCTCTGCGGGTTTGATTTTTCGTTGTGGATACTTTTTCTTCGTAAGAAAAAGTATCAAAAAGAACTTCATGGCGAAATTTCATTTCACCCCGTTTCAAGCATATTGTCCGCCTTATGGTGGAAGAAAAACGAAGTTTTTCACAAAATTCTTTTGGTCCTTTTCTTCTAAGAAAAGGACGCCCGTCCGGCAAGGGCGATCTTAAGGAGGAACCCCGACATGCAGTACTTTCCCCCCGCGCTTGAAAATCTGGTGGAGCACTTCGCCAAGCTGCCCGGCATCGGCATGAAAACAGCCCAGCGGTTGGCCTTCCATGTGCTGTCCCTGCCTGAGGACGAGGCATCCGCCTTTGCCCAAGCCATCGTGGACGCCAAAACCGCCATCCACTGCTGCCCCGTCTGCCAGAACCTGACCGAGGGGGACGGCCCCTGCGCCATCTGCGCCAGCCCCAAGCGGGACGCCTCTGTGATCTGCGTGGTGGCCGACCCCAAGGATGTGGTGGCCATGGAGCGCAGCCGGGAGTACAACGGCCTGTACCATGTGCTCCACGGAGTCATCTCCCCCATGAACCATGTGGGGCCCGACGACCTGCACATCAAGTCCCTGGTGGAGCGGGTGGCCGCCGGTGGGGCCGACGAGGTCATCATGGCCACCAACCCGGACACCGAGGGCGAGGCCACCGCCATGTACCTGTCCCGGCTTCTGAAGCCCTTCGCAGTGAAGGTCACCCGGCTGGCCTACGGCATCCCCGTGGGCAGCCATCTGGAGTATGCCGACGACGCCACCCTCATGCGCGCCCTGGAGGGCCGCCAGGAGATGTAAGCTTTTTTCCACAAAAATTCCCGCTGTGTGTACAGCGGGAATTTTTCTTTTCTGTTACAATTTCACCGGGATGGGACGAAGGATGTCCAAGCTGTCCGGGGTGACCCGGCACTCCAGCGCCAGCACCTCCACCCCGGCGGCGGCGGCCTTTCGCAGCGCTGCGCCGAACTCCGGGTGGGTCGCGTCGTTGGGCTCCACCCAGCCCATTCCCTCCATCTGGACGATGAAGCACACCGCGGCATAGTATCCGGCCTGGTGGGCGGCGACCAGCTCCTCCAGGTGCTTCACCCCACGCTCGGTGGGGGCGTCGGGGAACCGAACCACCCCATTTTCCTCCAGCGTGACTCCTTTGACCTCCACGAAACCGCGCTCGTCCGAGTCCTCCCAGTAATAATCAAAGCGTGAATTACCAAATGTTGTCTCTGGGCGGAGCAACGTAAGCCTGGGGCGGTAATTTCCAGCGGCGGCCCACTCCCCAAAGACCTTGTTGGGAGCCTGGGAATCCATGTTGATGAGCAGGGGGCCCTTGGGCGTCTCCTTCTCCACCGCCACCAGGTCGTACCGGGTCTTGCGGACTGGATTGCCGCTCTCCACCAGATACACCCGGCAGCCGGGCACCAGCAGCTCCCGGCAGCGGCCGGTATTTTTCACATGGCACACCTGGACCTCCCCCTCCGCCTCCACGTGGGCGATAAAGCGGTTGGGCCGGGCCAGGAAGGTGCCGGGACAAATGTTGGGATAACGCATCTTTCTTTCCTCTCCGGTTTCTGGTATGATGATAGTATAATCCAGTCCAAGGAATCGAGGCAAGTCCCATGGAGAAAAAATCCACCCTGTCCATTCTGGCCGCCGCCGCTCTGTGGGGGTGCATCGGCCTGTTTTTAAAGCTGCTCACCGCCGCCGGTCTGTCCGCCATGGAGGGAGTGGCCCTCCGCAGTCTGGTGTCCGCCCTGCTGTACGGTCTGTTTCTGGCCCTTACCGACCGGGCCAGCCTGAGCGTCAATCCCCGCCATTGGTACTACTTCTTCGGCACTGGAGTATGCTCCCTGGTGTTTTTCAACTGGTGCTACTTCAACGCTATCTCGCTCAGCTCCCTGTCCGTGGCGGCGGTGCTGCTGTACACCTCCCCCGTCTTTGTCACCTTTCTATCCGCCCTGTGCTTCGGGGAAAAGATTACGCCGCTGAAGCTGGGAGCCCTGGCCCTCACGTTCGCCGGCTGCGTCCTGGTCACCGGTCTGTTCCCTCTGGGCGGTCAGCGTGTGTCCACTGCCACCATACTTTTTGGATTAGGAGCCGGATTTGGCTACGCTCTGTATTCGATTTTGGGAAAATTCGCCCTGCGGAAGTACCCATCCTCCACCGTCACCTTCTACACCTTTCTCTTTGCCGCCCTCTTCTCCCTGCCTTTGTCCGGCCTCCACCGGGACCTGGTCCTGCTGCTGGATTGGCGGGCCATCGTGGGCGGACTGGGCATCGGGGTACTGTGCTGCATCCTGCCCTACCTGCTGTACACCGAGGGATTGAACCACGTAGAGGCGGGCAAGGCCGCCATTCTGGCCACCGCCGAGCCCTTCGTAGCCGCCATTCTGGGCATCTGTGTGTTTCACGAGTCCCTTACCTCCTTCAAGCTGCTGGGTATGGCCGCCATCTTCGGGGCCATTCTGCTGCTGAACCGGCCCACTGGTTCCTCCGGGCGCTAAGAAAATTTCACTTGACAACGGGCTCCGCCCACGCTATAATAGCGCCAAATTAAATACGATGAAACCGATGACGAAGAGAAGTAGCGTCAGGTGCCGAACTTTGCAGAGAGCCGCGGATGGTGGGATCGCGGCAAGGGAAGCGGACGTGAATGGCCTTCACCAGGGCACCGCGAACAGGCCGTTGGCCTTAGTAGCCAGCCGGGGACTCCACCCGTTACCAGGGGAGCACACGCTGTTGGGCGCGTGAAAGTGAGCGGGCGTAACATGTTACGTCAATCCGGGTGGCACCGCAGAGGCTGATTTCAGTCCTTTGTCCCAGAAAAAAATTTTCGGGGACGAAGGGCTTTTTTGTTCTTCTCCCCAAACAAAAAAGGAGAAATGCTGTATGAACAACCGGACGAAAATCCCTCACCGCCTGTATCTGACGGAAGACCAAATGCCTCGCCAGTGGTTCAATCTCCGCTCGGCTATGAAGGCGCAGCCTGATCCTCTGATTCACCCCGCCACCCTTCAGCCCCTGTGTGTGGCCGACCTGGCTCCTATCTTCTGTGAAGAGCTGGCCCGTCAGGAATTGGATGGAACCACTCCCTATATCGACATTCCGGACGATGTGCTTGAAGTTTACAAGATCTACCGGCCCTCCCCTGTTATCCGGGCCTACGAGTTGGAAAAAGCCTTGGACACCCCAGCCAGAATCTATTACAAGTTTGAAGGCAACAACACCTCTGGCTCTCACAAGCTGAACTCTGCCGTAGCCCAAGCCTATTACGCCAAGATGCAGGGACTTAGCGGCGTAACCACCGAGACGGGCGCCGGTCAGTGGGGCACCGCTCTCAGCGAGGCTTGCTCCTACTTCGGACTGAGCTGCGATGTGTATATGGTCAAGTGCTCCTACGAGCAGAAGCCCTTCCGAAAGGCGGTCATGGGTGTCTTCGACGCTTCTGTCACCCCCTCACCCTCTAGCACCACCGAAGCTGGACGGAAAATTTTGGCCGAGAATCCCAATACCACTGGCAGCCTGGGCTGCGCCATCTCTGAAGCGGTAGAGGCCGCCGTCACAAGCGGCGGAGAAAAACGGTACGTGCTGGGCTCCGTTCTTAACCAGGTACTGCTCCATCAGTCTATCATCGGCCTGGAGAGCAAACTGGCTCTGGCGGAGCTGGGCGAGTATCCCGACGTAGTGGTGGGCTGTGCCGGCGGCGGTTCCAATCTCGGTGGTCTCATCGCTCCCTTTATGGCCGATAAGCTAAATGGAAAAAAAGACGTGCGTGTGGTGGCGGTAGAACCTGCCTCCTGCCCCTCTTTAACCCGTGGAAAATATGCCTACGATTTTTGTGACACCGGCAAGGTGACTCCCCTGGCCCGGATGTACACGCTGGGCTCCGGCTTTATCCCCTCCGCCAATCACGCCGGCGGTCTGCGCTATCATGGTATGAGCCCCATTCTTTCCAAACTGTATCACGACGGTTATATGGAGGCCGTGAGTTATAAGCAGACCGAGGTCTTCGAAGCCGCTGTCCTCTTTGCCAAGCGAGAGACCATTCTCCCCGCTCCTGAGTCCGCCCATGCCATCAAGGGTGCCATTGATGAGGCTCTGAAATGTAAAGAAACCGGCGAAGCGAAAACCATCCTCTTCGGTCTGACCGGCACCGGATATTTCGATATGACCGCCTACCAATCCTATCTGTCCGGTTCCATGACTGATTACGTCCCCACCGACGCCGATCTTCAAAAAGGCTTCAGCTCTTTGCCCAAAATCCCCCAGAACCAGAACATTTAACTGAGAGAAATAAAAAAGAAAGCCGCCTGCGGGCGGCTTTCTTTATTCCCCCGCCAGTCTGGCCCGGAGGCCGGAGTAGCGCCGGGTCTGGCGGTCGTTCTGGACCATCTGGGCCACGGTGTAGTCGTCGCCCACCACGATGAACAGCGTTCTTGCCCGGGTGATGGCGGTGTACAGCACGCCCCGGGTCATGAGCATGGGCGCGCCGTCCAGAGCGGCCAGGATGACGGCCCGGTACTCGCTGCCCTGGGCCTTGTGTACCGTGACGGCGAAGGCGGGCTCCAGTTCGCCCAGCATGTCCGGGGAGTACTCCACGATCTTCCCGTCGAAGTCCACGGTGATAGTTTCCTTGTCGATGGAACGGATGACACCGATGTCGCCGTTGAACATACCCATGCCGGAGTTTACGCCCCCATCCTCCCGCCAGAGGATGTCGTAGTTATTATGTACCTGCATCACCCGGTCCCCCGCCCGGTAGACCCAGTCCCCGAAGCGGCGCTCCCCCTTCCCCTCCAGGGGCGGGTTCAGGGCGGACTGGAGGACCTGGTTGAGGGCCTTGGTCCCCGTCCCCCGCCGCCGGGTGGGGGACAGGACCTGGATCTGGTCAGCGGGAATGCCCATCCGCTCGGGCAGGCGGCGGCGGCACAGGTCCACGATGGTATCCAGGGCCGCCTGGCTGTCCCGGCGGCACAGGAAGAAGAAGTCGTTGTCGTTGCGCCGCAGGTCGGGCAGCTCCCCGTGGTTGACCATGTGGGCGTTGCGGACGATGGCGCTCTGGGCGGCCTGGCGGAAAATTTCCGTCAGCCGGACGGTGGGCACCACCTGGCTGCGGATGAGGTCGGAGAACAGGTTGCCCGGCCCCACCGACGGCAGCTGGTCCGGGTCGCCCACCAGCACCAGGCGGCAGTCCCCCTGGAGCGCGTCCAGCAGGGCGGCCATGAGGGGCACGTCCACCATGGAGGTCTCGTCCACGATGACGGCATCGGCTTTCAGGGGGTCGCTGGCGTTGTGGCTGAACACCAGCCGCCCGGAGCTGGGGTCGAAGCCGGTTTCCAGCAGCCGGTGGATGGTGGACGCCTCGGTATCGCACAGCTCTCCCAGCCGCTTGGCGGCCCGACCGGTAGGGGCGGCCAGGGCGGTCTCCAGCCCCATGGCCTCGAAGAGGGCCAGCACACCCCGCAGGCAGGTAGTCTTTCCGGTGCCCGGCCCGCCGGTGAGCAGCATGACCTGGCGCTGGGCGGCCAGCTCCACGGCCTGACGCTGCTGGGGCGCGTAGGTGATCCTCTGTTCCCGCTGGATGTGCTTGAGGAGCTTGTCCAGATCCGGGGGCGGCAGCAGCTCGCTGGTGCTCATCTCCCCCATCCGCTGGGCGATAAACAGCTCCGCGTCGTACAGGGCGGGCAGGTACACGGCCTCCTGGCCCGCCACCTGGTCAAACTCCACCTCCCCCCGCCGAGCCAGGGCCTCCAGGCTCTCCTCGATCAAATCAGCCGGGGCGTCCAGCAGGACGCCGGTGGCCTCGATGAGCTTCCGCCGGGGCAGGAAGGTGTGGCCGTTGTGGAGGTTGTTGTGGGCCAGCTCAAAGAGGAGCCCAGCCTCCAGCCGCTGGGGGTCCTCATGGCCCACCCCCAGGGACAGTGCCAGACCGTCCGCCTGGGTAAATTCCACCTGGAACTCCTCGTTGACCAGCAGGTAGGGGTTGGACTTGACCACCTCCAGGGCCACGTCGCCGTAAGCCCGGCGCAGAGGCATGGCCAGCTCCAGGGGCAGCTGGTAGTGGGACAAAAACTCCATCAGCCGTCGCATCCCCATCTGCTGTCGAAAGACCTCGCTGATCTTCTGGGCCCGCTTGGGGGAGATTCCCTTGAGCTTCGTCAGCTTTTCCGGCTCCTCCTCGATGACGGTGAGGGCCTCCTCCCCAAACTCCTCAATGAGCTGCCGGGCGGTGGCCTTGCCCACGCCTTTCACCGCCCCGGAGGCCAGGTAGTGGTAGACCTCTTTCAGCCCCTCAGGCATCCGGCGCTCCACCACCTCGGCCTTGAACTGGGCGCCGTAGACGGCGTGGCGCACCCAGCGGCCCCGGATCGTGAGGTACTCCCCCGGAGACACCCCGGGCATGGCCCCCACCACCGTCACCTCCTCGTCCTTCACGTCCAGCTTCAGAATGGTGTAGCCGTTCTCCTCGTTTTGATAGATGATGGCGGAGACGGTCCCCTCTACCAGATTGGATTCCATGTTTTCGTCCAAAGGTCCCGCCTCCTTTCCATTTAATCCCGGGAAATGTAGTCGGCCAGGTCACTCCCCGGCCACAGAATTACCTCAGGCCACCGGAGCGTCAGCCGGAAGGCCAGCTCTCGGCCCTGGCGGGTCAGGTCCACGTCGGCGATGACGATGGGACAGTCCAGCAGGCCCAGACTTCTCAGCCAGATGAAGGCCCGCACCGCCTGTTCCAGATCTTCCCCATCCCCCCGGCCGGGGATCAGCGCCCGGACGCTCCGGTCGGGGATGGGCCGGAGCAGCCGCCCGAAGAGCCACCAGCCCAAAAAGCCCAGTCCCAGCGCGCAAAGCGCCGTCAGAAATATGTCCGTCAACAGCCCCACAGAGCAACACCTCCGGGCCATCCTATGCCGGGGAGGGATTGGGGGTGTGGGGCTAAAGATAAATTGGAGTTTGTCTGTCTAAGGCTCCCCCTCTGGGGGAGCTGTCAGCGCAGCTGACTGAGGGGGCTTTCCCAGAAATGCTTAGCCTCAGCGGGCCCCTTCCGGCCCCTGCGGGGCCACCTCCCTACCCCTTTTGTCGCTTCGCGACATTTCCCCCTGACAGGGGGAATCGGCCCCCAAAGGGGGAGGCTTTAGTTTCTGTTTCTCAAGGAGCGATAAACTCCAATTTACACCGCCCCGGAAAACAGGTTAACTCCAACATGGGTCAGGGCCAGCATGATGCAGCCGGCGGTGAGCACACCCAAGACCACGGCGGGCATGGCTTTTTTCAGCCGC
>Ga0129308_1002704_pt1 | contig 14270 bp, 17 predicted proteins | sample L827metagenome_FD_94440 | JGI IMG/M metagenome (GOLD analysis project Ga0129308, IMG submission 94440) | Ring-tailed lemur group fecal microbial communities from Wisconsin, USA - L827 metagenome | ecosystem: Host-associated > Mammals > Digestive system > Large intestine > Fecal | place: USA...
CAATTCTGGACAGATTGATGAAGATGTACTATGATCACAACCTTGCGGATTTTGAAATTGGGTGGGGACAGCAGTTTTATGTAGAATATCTCTATGACCATCCCGGAGCTACTGCACAAGAAATGGTGGAGTGTATCCGAGTTGATAAAGGAACGTTGACAAAGGTTATTAAAAAGCTGGAGGAAATTGGTTATGTTGAAGTTGTTGCAAGCAAGAAAGACAGGCGAATGAAACATCTGTATTTAACGGAAAAAGCAGTGCCGGCGGCTAAACGGATAAAAGAGATACACAGTAATTTTTACGGTATTTTATGCTCAAATATTCAGCAGTCAGATATTCGGCAGACGGAGCAGACAATGGAACAGATGATGGAAAATATTAATAAAAAAATATGGCACAGAATGGAGGAACAAATTTGAAAAATATTGAAATTTCACCTGTTCAGAAAACGGGTATTTTTATTACTTTAATTGTTGCTACGTTTGTTACTTCAATGTCAACTACCGTTACAGCAAATATGATTCCCAATTTTACAGAGTATTTTGGGGTATCTCCTAATCTTGCGCAATGGCTGACAAGCGGTGCTACTTTGATTTCGGGAATTATAATTCCCGTTACGGCATTTTTGATTAAAAAAGTGCCAAACAGGAATTATTTCTTTGCCACAATGGCAGTTTATACACTGGGGTCATTGTTTTCGTTTTTAGCCCCAAATTTTCCTATACTTCTTGTTAGCCGTTTGATTCAGGCGGTTGGCTGCGGCATGATGATTCCTTTTGGACAGATTATGCTTTTAAACCTCTATCCGGCTGAAAAACACGGAAGAGTTATGGCGGCATTTTCCATGGCATCTATGGTTTCTACCGTAGTAGGCCCAACCTATGCGGGCTTAATGCTGGAAGCAGTTGGATGGCGCGGTGTATTTGTATCTTTGTGTGTATTTGGATTTGTTATTGTTGCAGTTGGAAGTATTTTGATGAAAAACGTTATTCAGCAGACGGAAGCTGAATTGAATATAGGCTTTGTACTTCTTTCTGCCATAGGATTTTCATTTTTGCTGATTGGTGTAAGCAATGTGGGCAGCGGCTCATTTTTGAGGCTGACAAGCGGCGGATTAATGTTAATAGGTGTTATTTCGCTTGTTATGTTTTCCAGACTGCAGCTTACCTCGCAGAAACCGATGCTGAATCTGAGAGTTTTTAAAGAGCCTTCCTTCCTTATTGCTGTTGTTATCAGCATTTGCTTATATTTAATTTCAATGGGAACAGGCATGATTTTGCCCATTTTTACAAAGTCTATCTGCGGTTTCTCTGATTCGGCTTATGGATATGCAACTCTTGTAGGTTCAACTTTATCTGTATTTGCAACGCTGTATGCGGGAAAAGTATACGATAAAATGGGAATTAAGCCTATGTTTTTTGTTGGCATAGTTTTATTTGCAATATATTCCATAATGGGAAGATGTTTTTCGGAAAATACAGGAATTGTGTATATTTCGGCAACTTTTGCTCTGCAAACTGTTGCAATGTCTTTGTTAAATTCTCCTGCAACCACTATGGCACTCAGCAAATTGTCGGGGGATATCCGCATAGACGGAAGTGCGGTTTTTAATACTGTGCGTCAAATTTCCAGTTCATTGGCATCCACACTTTCTGTTTTGATTTACACATTGGCAGGAAGCGGTATAAATGCAATTCATGTTGTATACATGTATTATGGAGTTGTAACTGTTATCATTATTGTTTCTGTCGTTTTGTATCTTAAAGCTGCGTCAAAGCGGGAAACAGCATAGAACTAACAACCATAAAGTAAGATTTTTTGATTTTGAATGATGACAGGTTCAGATGATTTTGTGTAAAACTGTTATATGGATAAATCCTTAGATTATAATGATACGAATTTGTGGAAATAATTTTTAGGACGCCAAAAAATTATATAGTAGAAATAAAAATAATAAAGTCCGAAATACTTGAATTGTAAAGGTTTCAGATTTAATTTTTATGTTAAAGAGCATAAGTAGCCATGCTGCTGTTTTTTTCCGGTGAACATATGTCTTGTAAATACGCAAAAATATGGTATAATTCAACATATACAAATATCTCATTAGGGGAAGGAAGATTTAATTATGTACATAGTATGTTTGGACCTTGAGGGTGTTTTGGTGCCTGAAATTTGGATTGCCTTTTCGCAGGCAAGCGGAATTGACCAGCTTAAAAGAACAACCCGAGATGAGCCGGACTATGATAAGCTTATGAATTGGAGACTTGGCATACTTAAAGAGCATGGGCTTGGGCTTAAAGAAATTCAGGAAACTATTGCCAAAATAGACCCTATGCCGGGCGCAAAGGAATTTCTTGACGAGCTTCGTTCGTTTGCCCAGGTGGTAATTATAAGCGACACATTTACAGAATTTGCCACACCGCTTATGGAAAAGCTGGGCTGGCCCACAATTTTCTGCAACAGCCTTGAGGTGGCTGAAAGCGGAGAAATAACAGGCTTTAAAATGAGAATTGAAAATTCAAAGCTCAGCACTGTTAAGGCTCTTCAGTCTATCGGTTTTGAAACCATAGCAAGCGGCGACAGCTACAATGATATTGGAATGATTAAAGCAAGCAAGGCAGGCTTCCTGTTTAAAAGCACTGAGTCAATAAAGCAGGACAACCCTGAAATTCCTGCTTATGAAACATATGATGAGCTTATGGCAGCCATAAAAAACGCAATGAAATAAAAAATAAGCCCTCGGACAATAGTTCGAAGGCTTTTTTATATTTTTAAATCCGTACCCTTGAAATCTGGTCAACTACGTCGTCTATAAGACCTTCCACATCAACATCATTCATAAGGTGTATGCCCTTATTGTAATAATTTATTTTGTATTCATAAATGTAATTAAGCTTGAGCTTAAGGTACATTATTTTTGAATTTACTTCCTTTGCCTCGTCAGCCTGCTTTTGGTAACTTTCCAGTGTGGAAAAGAAGGAATCCTTAAATGAGGCGGAAACCATTGCGCAGGTGTTGCACAAATGCTTTTCTTTATTGAAGTTTTCCTCGCTGTATATTTTTCCGCAGTAAAGGCATGTATAATACTGAATCTCCTGCTTAGGTGCGGCTTTTGCTTTATTGAATAATCCCATATATGTTCTCCTTATTTTGTAACCATCATTTTAGCCTCGCCTGTTACAACAGCCTCATTTTTCTGATTGTAAACTGTTGTGGCAACGGTTATTATTCTTTTTTCAGGTATTATTTCCGTTATTATGCCCTCGGCTGTTATGGTATCGCCTATTTTTACGGGGCGCACAAATTTACAGCTCTGGCTTAAATAAATTCCTCCGGCTCCCGGAATGAGCATTCCCAATACAGTTGAGAAAAATGACGCCGTAAGCATGCCGTGGGCTATTCTTTCGCCAAAGCGTGTTGTTTTTGCGTATTCGCTGTTTACATGAAGCGGATTGAAGTCGCCTATTATTCCGGCATAGGTATACACGTCGCTTTCTGTTATTGTTTTTGAAATTCTTCCTACTTTTCCGACGTAAAGCTCATCAATGGAAAATCCGCTCATATTCAGGCTGTTTTCGTCCAACATAATAAACACTTCCTTAGGTATTTTTTATAATAATGATAACACACAGAACGTTAAATAAAAAGTAATACAATTTAAGAAATTTTTAATACATATGTTATTAATTTTAAAAGAAAGTATGGTAAATTATTCAATAAGAAAGATAAATGAAGGTGAGGCGACCTGATGGGTGAAAAAATAATTAAACTGCGTAATTTAAAAAAGATATACCGCATGGGCGATGAAAAAATAGCGGCGGTAAATAACGTAACCTTAGATTTTGAACGGGGAGAAATCTGCTGTCTTTTGGGAAAATCGGGCTCAGGAAAAAGTACGCTTTTAAACCTTATTTCCGGCCTTGAAAAACCCACCAAGGGCGAAATTATAATTTTGGGAAAGCATGTTGAAAGAATGGATGAAAACCAGCTTGCCGCTTTCAGGCAGAAGAATATAGGCTTTGTTTTTCAAAGCTACAATCTTTTAAGCACGCTTACGGCCTTGGAAAATGTTATGCTGCCTTTGGTTTTTGTTAAAACGCCAATTAAGGAGCGGCGTGAAAGGGCAATGGAAATGCTTAAAAACGTGGGGCTTGAAAACAGAGCCGACCACAAGCCCAATCAGCTTTCCGGCGGACAGCAGCAGAGGGTTTCAATAGCAAGGGCATTTATAAATAATCCGCCTATAATATTTGCAGATGAGCCCACCGGAAACCTGGATACGAAAACCACCTACGACATGATGGATCTGATGACGGGCATGGCTGAAAAAAACAAACAGACAATGCTTATAGTTACTCACGATACGGAAATATCGGAATATGCCAAAAGAAGGATATATATTGCGGACGGTAAGGTAGAAAAAAATGAAATTATTAAGGAGAATGGGTATGAAGAGATTTAAGAAGGGATTTGCATTAATTTTAGCTTTAATTACGGCGTTTGTGTTTTCGGCAAATGTTTTTGCTGCCGATGATGAAGATGAGCCTGCGGGAACACCAAACCTTGCGGTAATAAACGGCCCTGTGTTTAACATAAATGCAGGAGAAACCAAGGAAATTGAGCTTACTGTAAGAAACTTAAGCTCGGCAGTTGCTTATTCGGTGCTTGTAACCACAGCGGTTGAGGAGGTAAATGGAAATCCCCTTGACATAAAGGTAAGCGGAACGCAGAGCATAGGCTCAATACCGGGCAACGCCACAAAAAAGGTGGTGCTTACGGTTAAGGCTGACCAATCGGCTGAAACAAAAACCTATGGAGTAAAAATAGGCTTTAATTACAAAAATTCAGACAGTGTGTTCAGCCAGTCATCATCAACAATATATTTCAAAATTCAAAATTCAGCCTCAGAGCCGTATTTTATACTTGATAACTTTAAGCTTTCAAAAGACGTTGTTGCAGCAGGCGACAGCACATATTTATCATTTCAGCTTATAAATAAGGGCGCCATAGCCATGAACGGTGTTACTGTTTCGGCAGAGGGCGAGGACGGAAACATAAATGTAAAGGGAATAAACAGCAAAACATTTTCAAGCATACACGGCGGAACAAGAGAGGACGTAACCTTTGAGCTTTTTGCTTCCTCATCGGCTGAAAACGGAAACTATCCCGTTACAATAAAAACCGTTTATAAGGACGATAACGGCAAGGATTACGAAAAAACAAGCAAGTATTACATAACCGTTGGCACAGGCAGCAGCACAAAGGCTGACCTTCAGATTGTAAATATAAAAGAGCCGGGCGGAGTTTACGGCGTAAATCAGAACTTTAAGGTTTCCTTTGACATTGTAAACAAGGGCAGCGGAGATGCCAAAAACATAACCGTTACGGCAAATGAGTTTGGCGAGGGCGGAAACATTGTGCCAAAAACAGCAAGCGTTGTTTCAGTAGACAGCCTTGCGGCAGGCGCCTCAAAAAATCTTTCCTTTGATTTTGCGGCAACAAGTGCGGCTTCAACAAGAAACTACACAGTTGAGTTTACGGTTTCCTACGAAAAAAACGGAAAGGAAACCACATTTAAGCAGTATGCAGGGGCAAATGTTTCAAACCCTGAAAAGGACGCTGAGGACGATGACGGCAAAACAAGCAAGCCTAAAATTATTGTAAGCAGATACGAATGCGACCCTGTTATTGTTATGGCAGGCGAAGAATTTGACCTTACAATGGAGTTTTTGAACACACATCCTCAAAAGGCGGTTAAAAATGTAAAGATGTTCCTTACACTGGCGGAGGAAACTTCATCTGAAAGCGATAAATCGGGAAATATATTCACACCTGTTGACAGCAGCAATACTTTCTATTTTGACTCAATTTCAAGCAAGGGCACAGTTCAGAAAATGATGCGCCTTTACACTGTGCCAAGCGCACAGCCAAAAACCTACACCCTTACGGTAAACTTTGAATATGAGGACGAGGCAGGCAATGAGTTTACATCAACGGAGCTTTTGGGCATAAACGTAAAGCAGTCGGCAAAAATAGAAACCAGTGAAATTTATGTGCCGGAAAGCAGTGAAATAGGTATGCCTGTAAGCGTATATTTTGATATATACAACACAGGCAAGGTTGCCTTAAGCAATGTAAAGGTAATGGTAGAGGGAGATGTTGACACTCAAAACGGAAGTACATACTTGGGCAACTGCGACCAGGGGGACAGCTTAAGCTATGAGGCAAGCTTTTCACCTTTAAACATAGGCGAAAACAAGGTTAAAATAATAATAACAGGCGAAGAGCCAAGCGGAGATATACTTACATATGAAAATGAGTATACAATAAACGGCATGGAGCCTATGCCTATGGACGATATGGGCATGGAGGAGCCTATGATGCCGGAGGAAAGCGGCCCAAGCAAAGCTGTTTTGGGTATTGCGGCGGTTATTTTGGCGGTTATAGCGCTTGCGGCGTTTATAATAAGAAAGAAAATTAAACGCAGAAAAGAAGAAATGCTTCTGGAAGATGACGATGATACAGACGAGGAGAATACGGAAGGAAAGAAGTAATATGAGCTGGCGTGATTTAATAGATATGGCGGTGCGCAATCTATGGAAAAGAAAGCTCCGTACTTTCCTTACGGTTTTGGGCGTAATAATAGGCACGGCGTCCATAGTTGTTATGGTTTCGGTGGGAATAGGCATGAACGAAAGCTTCAGGCAGCAGATAGAGCAGATGGGCAGTCTGAATGTGATAAATGTTTACAACTATTCCATGTACGGCGGCGGAAACGGCGAGCAGGTAACACTGGATATGAAAACCATAGACGAGTTTAAGAAAATAGACGGCGTTGAGGCGGCTTCCCCTGTTAAAAACGTGTATTATGCCATTATCTGCGGAAAATATGTATGCACCACAGGCATAATGGGCATAGACCCTTCGGTTATGAGCGCCATGGGCTATAAAATTTCTGAGGGAAGAACACTGGAAGAGGGCGACAGCATGTCTATTGTGCTTGGCTCTTACGTTACGGGAGAGTTTTATAATCCAAAGCAAAGCTGGCAGAACCGTTGGAACGGAGAAAATACCATAGAAATAAATCCCTTTGAGGATAAATTTAAAATTACATATGATACGTCCTATGGTCAAAAGGGCTATGACAAAAGCATAAAGCCCGAAAAAATAGAGGTTGTGGGCATAATGGACGAAAATTCATCAAACAGCTGGTCCAGCTATATGCCGCTTAAGGATGTTGAAAAGCTTGAGGCGGCAAGAATTAAAAAGTATAATGAAAAAAATACTAACAAGGGCTATGAGGAAGCCGTAGTTAAGGTTGAGAACATAAAGGACGTTGAAAGAGTTCAGCAGCAGATAAAGGATATGGGCTTTGAGGCGTCAAGCCTTACGGAATACCTTAACTCCATGCAGGAATCAAGCCGTATGCTTCAGCTTGTGCTGGGGGCAATAGGTGCAATATCGCTGTTTGTGGCAGCCATAGGCATAGCCAACACAATGGTAATGAGCATATATGAGCGCACAAAGGAAATAGGCGTAATGAAGGTTATAGGCGCAAGTGTGCGCGATATAAGAATGCTGTTTCTTACAGAGGCGTCATTTATAGGCTTTATGGGCGGCATAGCCGGCATGATAATAAGCTTTATTGTATCAAAGGGTATAAATGTGGTTGCCATGAATATGGGGCAGACATACAGCATTTCGGTTATACCGTGGTATCTTGCTGTGGCGGCGGTTATATTTGCCACGTTTATAGGCACTGCGGCAGGCTTTATGCCGGCTGTAAGGGCAACAAAGCTGAGCGCATTGGCGGCAATAAAAACGGAATAAAAAAAGCACTCGCAAGAGTGCTTCAGATTGTAGACAAAGTAATTTATGAAAAGCGGAAAGGTTTGGAAAACAAAGAGTTTTCCAAATGGAATCCGCAGGCGGAATTCATTTCCGCCGAGGAAAACAAAGGGTTTCAAGGCTTGTGCTGATGGAACCCTTTGTTTATACTTTTGTTTTAGCTCGTCGAAATCCTGATTTAGACGAAGGGTGTCGACAAAGTCGACACCCTAAAAGCACTCGCAAGAGTGCTTTTTTTTATGTTAAATTTAAAGTATTATTAAGCAGTTCAAAAATTTCTTTATTTATTTCCAGAATGGAATTTCTAAGAAAAATTTTGCTGTTTTCTATATCCGAAAGTGCGCTTTCGGCAGTTTGGCGGCAAAAAATTTTTATACTGTCATCATATTTTTTCATTAAGGAAGTATCCTTTTTATCACAGGGGGAGTCTGTTTTTTTAAGTGCATATTCGGTATGTATCGTATTGGTCAAAATTCTGCTTTTTACTGACGCAGTATATTTTAAATTAAACAGGGCAAAGCTTTCCTTTATTTTTCCAAGGGCATTAAATGCATCGGCGGGTATGGCAATGCCTTTGTCGGAAAGCTCTTTAAAGGCTTCGTCAAAAAGAGCATATATTTGCTCCTGGGCAGTATCAATGCACAGGTTTGAATTTAAAATAAAATTTAATTGTCTTAAAATATCTTTTCTTTTATTTTCCAGAATATGTTTAAGTTCGTTTTGGGGGCGCATTGCTTTTTGCCTGTCCTTTTGTTCAATATTTCAGTTATAACCTGTTTTTCCAAAGACAACTCGCTGTTTTCATATGCAAAAACGGTGCTGTCTTTTATTTCCTTTAAAAAGTCAGTTGATGCACTGCCGTAAAGGTTGTAATAAATTGATTTGTATTTTTTTAAGGTATGTCGGAAATATAGTTTTGAGATAACTGCATAAGTTGCATAAATTAAGGCTGCCGACAGCAGAAAAATACAAAAATCCAAAATTGGTGAGTTTAACACAAAAATACCTTCTTTTAATAATAAGCTATGCAAAAATATACCATCATTTATATAAACGAATTATATTATGTAAAGTCTGCTTTGTCAATTATAAATATCAAATTGATAATGAAATATCATTTTGATGAATATAACATTAAATCAGGGTGATGTTATGATTGCTGACAGAATAAAAAATTTAAGAGAAAATATGGGAATGACGCAGATTGAGTTGGCTAAAAGGCTTAATATTACACGCTCAAGCGTAAACGCATGGGAGCAGGGAATATCTGTGCCAAGCACGCAGTTTATAGTTGAGCTTGCGCTTCTTTTTAAGGTGTCTACCGACTATCTGCTTTGCGTGGAAAAAACCTCGTCCCTTAATATGGAGGGTCTTACTGAGGATGATATTAAAATTCTGCATGAATTGGCAGAGCATTTAAGGCATATTAACAGAAAGGGCAGATTGAAAAAATGAGAATATGTTTTAAAAGGCAAATATCCCTTTAAACATAAGGAATATTTGCCTTTTGAATGAGAAAACACTTTTTATATCAGCACGCCTTCTGCTCAAGGCGCAGTCTGTCGGCAATAAGGGCTATAAATTCGCTGTTTGTAGGCTTGCCCTTATGGTTGTTTATTGTGTAGCCGAAAAGCTCGTCTATGGCGTCTATTTTGCCTCTGTTCCATGCCACCTCAATGGCGTGGCGTATTGCTCTTTCAACACGGCTTGGAGTGGTATTACATTTTTTGGCAATGGACGGATAAAGCTCTTTGGTGATATAGTTAAGCACATCCATATCGTTTACACTCATTATTATTGCCTCTCTCATGTAGTGGTAGCCTCTTATGTGGGCAGGAACGCCTATTTCATGAAGAATGTTTGTTACCTTTGTTTCAAGGGTATAGGCGGCGTTTTCGGCATTGGCTGCCTTCTGCATAAGCACTGTGTTTGTACCTGAAGGAGTGGAATTTTTAAACTGGCGTATTCTGTTTGCCAAAGATTCCATGTCAAAGGGCTTTACCATATAGTAGTCTGCACCAAGCTCAAAGGCTCTTTGAGAAATCTTTTCCTGACTTAAGGAGGAAAGGAATATGCATATAGGGCGTGGCGTAAGGTTAGCACTGTTTATTTTGTCAAGTACACCAAGTCCGTCAAGGCGGGGCATTATACCGTCTATAATGGCAATGTCAGGTTTTGTTTGAATAATTTTTGCATAGGCCTCAACTCCGTCATATGCCGCTGCCGTAATTTCCATATCGTCCTTAGAATTGATAAAATTCTTGAAGGAATCACAAAAATCCTTATTATCGTCTGCAATTAAAATTTTTATTTTATTTTGGTTCAAAATAATCCCTCCCGTAATATTTTTCTATAAGATAATATTCCATAATTCATGTAAAATATGAAAAATGTTCCTTATGTCGTTAATTATAGGAAGTTGATGCAGACAAAGCAATGATTTTAAAACGCCTTAAAATGACCTTATAGGAGTTAAAAAATCAGTAAACGTGGTTTATCGACAATTTAATTATCACAATTTGTCACCTGAAATTATAATTTGACGATATGGGACGAAATTTTTTTTGATAAAAATTGTTTTTAATGCATTATTTGGGTATTCCATAGAGTGAAAGGCTTGTATTTTTATATCTGCTGTCAAATGTTACATCTTTTCCGAACCATTCCGGCGGAAGAAAGCCCTCAGCTTCCTCTACTGTGGAAAATTCAACCTCGGTTGTAATAAGTCCCTCAAGAGTGCCGTAATATATGTCAATTTCGGCTGTAAGCCCATTTTCAAGGGGTACATTATATCTTGTTTTAATAACCTCCGGTGTTTCTGCCTTTAATTTAAGGCGGTCATATTGTTCTTTTGTAATATCCAGCTCAAATTCCTGACGGGCAAGCTTTCCTTTGCCCTTTACAGTTAATATATATTTTTCATCGCTTTTTCTAAGGCGTATTGTGGGCGAGGTTGAAATGTAGCACTGGCTTATTTCATTTTTTGGAAAGGCTGTAATGTCAAAGGGAATTTTTTCGGTTAAATATTTTTTTTCAATTTCCATGGCGTTCTCCTTGTAAAAATAACAGCATTGTTTTAAGACTGCATTTTGTATATAATATAGTTTATTACTGCCGCAAAAAAGCGGCTGAAAGAATTATACCATAAAAAGAGAAACTATTGACGGCAATTTTCCTTAAGGAGGGTTTTATATGAAAAAAGCGGCTGTATTTTTTGCTGAGGGTTTTGAAGAGGTTGAAGGCCTTACGCAGGTTGACCTTTTAAGAAGAGCAGGAATAAAAACCGATATGGTTTCAATAACAGGTGACAGAGCAGTTAAGGGTGCTCACAAAATAGAAATTGTGTGCGATATGTGCATTGGAGAAATTGAAAAGGACGGCTATGATGCTCTTATTCTTCCGGGCGGAATGCCGGGAACAACAAATTTGGGAAACTGCGCAGAGCTTAGAGAAATGCTTTTAAAGTATAACGCCAAGGGCAAAGTTGTTGCCGCAATATGTGCGGCGCCTTCAGTTTTGGGAAGGCTTGGAATACTTGAGGGCAAAAAGGCATGCTGTTATCCGGGCTTTGAGGGTGAGCTTAAAGGGGCAGAGGCTGTAACGGACATGGTTGTTTCGGACGGAAATGTAATAACCTCAAGAGGTGTGGGAACGGCAATAGAGTTTGCAGGGGCACTTATAACCTCTCTTGCTGACGGCAAAAAAGCCGAGGAAATCAAAGAAAGCATAATTTACGGCTTTTAATTTATTTTTAAACCGAAAGCGGTGTTTCAGTTGAATGCTATACAGAAATATTTTTATTACAGACAGGGGCTTATTGACCAGTATCTAAAGGGAGATATGACAAAAAGGGAATATCTGCGTAAAAACTATGAAACGGTTTTGAATAATGACATAGGGCCTTTTACAAATGTGGATACTGTCGAAAAGGGTCTTTACAATTATCAATATTACAATGCCCTGGCAAAGCAGATGAAATATGAAAGCACGTCCTATGGCTTGGAGTGGGAAATAAAAAAGACTTACAGACAGCAGAGCAATTATTATTACAGCAAAAAGGACGAGGCAACAAGGCGTGTGCTTAAAATGCTTGATTATAAGGGCGTTGAAGCGTATTTTGTTAAGGTTAAAAGCAAAAGCCTTAAGGGCAGGCTTTTTGAAATAGTTATACATGATTACAAAAACATGATACTTCATTCCACAAACGAGGGAATACTTAATTCTCTGAGAGAAGAAGGCGTTTTTTCCGAAGGAAGCCGTATTTCACTTATAGACGGTTATGTAAATCAGAAATATTGAGCTTTAAAACGGGTTGGTATATTAAAGAGGTTTTTATTCTGCGGGGAAGGAGGATACTATGCCTGACAGCAGTGAAATAATAAAGCTTATACAAAGAGCACAGGAGGGCAGCAGCGATGCCTTTGGCGAGCTTGTAAGGTCATATGAAAAGTTTATTTTTAATGTTGCCTGCCGAATGTTTTCTAATGTTGAAGATGCAAGCGACATAGCACAGGAGGCACTTATAAAGGCCTACAAAAATATAAATAAGTTCGATTTTAATTCGTCATTTTCTACCTGGCTGTACAGAATAACCGTAAACGTGTGCATAGACGAAATGCGAAGGCGTAAGGGAAAGGAAACATATTCCATAGACGCTGAGGACGAGGAAAACGGTCTTTTCATACAGCTGGAGGATACATCTGAGGGTGCTGAGGAGGGTGTTATACGCAAGGAAACGGTTTCTGAGGTGCGACGGGCAATAGATAAGCTGAGTGAGGAGCACAAAATGGTTATTATATTGCGTGACCTGCAGGATTTAAGCTATGAAGAGGTTGCCGAGACCCTTGGAATAAATGTTGGTACGGTAAAAAGCAGGCTGGCAAGGGGACGAAAAAGCCTGAAAGACATAATTATAAAGCAAAGGGAACAAAACGAACATAAGCTTCGTCAAAAAAATAAGAAAGGAGGAGGCGCAACATGACATGTTTAGAGGCACTTGAATATATGAGCAGAGCTCTTGATAACGATTTAAGTGAAAAAGAGCGTATTGAGCTTGAAAAACACATGGAAGAATGCGATACATGCCGCAGAGAGTTTGATGACATGCAGGCGGTATTTAAAGATATAAAAAACGAAAAACAGCTTGAGCTTCCTTCTGCTTTCCATGAGGAAATGATGAAAAAGCTTGAGGAAACAAAGGTGGTTCCATTTGCTGTAAAAAAGAGAAGCTATTTTAAAAAATATGCCGCAGTTGCCGCTTCAATGCTTGTGTTGGCGGTTGTGGGTGTAAGCGGCGGATTTGATGTGTTTTCACACAGAAGCAGTGATTTGGCCGAATTAAAGGCTTCGCCTTCGGCTGCGGCAGAAGCGGCAGAGGAAGAAGCTGCATTTGATAACAGCGCAGTTGCCGCACAAATGGACACAGGCGAAACGTCAGTTGTATATGAGGCGGCGGAAAATGCCGAAATTACAACAGAAGAAAATGATTTTGCCCAAAGCGAAGCCAAGACGGAAAGCAAAAGTGCGCCAAAGGCAAGCTCTGCGGTGGAAAGCACACCGCAGGTAAATGCCGTAACTGAAGGTACGCCTGAAGCGGAGGTTACGGAGGCCGATACGGCGTCAGCCCAAACAGAGGAGGAAGCGTCGGAAAAAGCCGTTGACAATTCGGAAGACGGCGTGGAATTTATGGTAAGGTCGGCTGCGGGCGGCAGTGTGCAGAACTACTCGGAATATGCAGAGCAGAACGTAAACCATATGGCGGTTTATACCGAAAACCCTGAAATTCTTATTGAGGAAGTAAGAACTCTATCTGAAAGCCTTGGGGCTGATATGGCTGAACAGGAAAACGGAAAATACCTTGTTTCCGGCACAGGCGAGGCTTGCGGCAAAGTGCGTGAGCTTATTTTGGAAAAGGCAGAAATAATAAGCGATGACGCACAGGAAAACATGGTTTATGACGCAGTTGAAATAGAAATTAACCCATAACGGAGGAAATATGGAAAGAAAGCTTGAGCTGAAAAGAGTTTACAGGCATTTTAAGGGAATGCTCTACTATGTTTCTGAAATAGGTATTGATTCTGAAACGGAAGAGGAGGTTGTTATATATAAACAGCTTTATCCGCCATATAAAACATATGTAAGGCCTTTGGATATGTTTTTAAGCGCCGTTGACAGAGAAAAATATCCCGATGTAAAGCAGAAATACAGATTTGAGCTTGTGGAGAAGGACTGAAAAATGATTAGAATTAAAAATCTTAAGCTGCATATGGGCGAAAGCAAAGGCGTTTTGATAAAAAGGGCGTGCAAAAAGCTCAGGTGCAATGAAAAGGATATTTTAAGCTGGAAAATATACAAGGAATCCTTGGACGCCAGAAAAAAGAACGATATATTTTATATCTATACCATAGACGCAGAGCTTAAAA
>Ga0129308_1002705_pt1 | contig 14269 bp, 6 predicted proteins | sample L827metagenome_FD_94440 | JGI IMG/M metagenome (GOLD analysis project Ga0129308, IMG submission 94440) | Ring-tailed lemur group fecal microbial communities from Wisconsin, USA - L827 metagenome | ecosystem: Host-associated > Mammals > Digestive system > Large intestine > Fecal | place: USA...
CGCGAGCGCCAAACCGGGCGAACGCTATTTTGTACCCGGCAGACACGTTATGACCTGCTGTGAAGACGACATTCAATTTCTGGGCTTTGTATGCTACTTCGACGAGCCGCCGAAATTCAAACACGAAGACTGGGTTAAGGTTGCAGTCAGATATTATTACGGTACCTGCGACCTCTACGATGAAGACGGCCCGATCCTGCACCTGCTTTCCATTGAAGCAGGCATGCAGCCGGAGCAGGAGCTGGTTACCTTCAGCTGAGTTCAAAGCGGCCGCCGGCAATCCTGCAATCTGCATGGCAAAACAGCAAATAAGCAATTGCCGCCATTCCTTTTATTTACGGGAAATCGCGGCAATTTTCATAAAGAGCACGTAAAAACTGCCGTCAGCTTCTGACGTTCTGAAGCCGGCGGCAGTTCGCTTATCTATGAGTTGTGAAAAAATGACGGGCATCAATAATAAAGCTCCGACGGCCCCTTATATTCCTGAATGGTGTTTCCGCCATCCACAACCAGGCTTTCGCCCGTAATATACGAGGCTTCACGAGACGCCAGAAATACGATGGCATTGGCGACCTCTACAGCATCAGCGCTGCGGCGCAGCGGTGTATTCAACCCGCCAGCCGCTTCACTTTCCGTCTGGGAGGCTGTCCCGATCCAGCCCGGCAGTACGTTGTTCACCGTGATATGATGAACACCCACCTCAATCGCCAGCGCCCGGCTCATGCCGATTACACCGGCCTTTGCAGCGCTGTACGCCGCCTCTCCGGGATTGCTGACAACGGGACCTGTCACCGAAGATACATTGACGATCCTGCCGTATTGATTTTTTACCATATATGGCAGCACCTGCTTGGTCACGTTGAAGGTCAACGTCAGGTTGCGGCTGATCGAGGTGTCCCAGCTTTCATAGCTGACGTCCATCAGCTCCGTGAAATCCTCTTCCTCGCCGACCTGCGTCATCCCGGCGTTATTGATCAGAACATGAATCCCGCCAAAATCCGCGGCAACCTGTTCCACCAGTTCCGCCACCTGCTGACGGTCCATCAGGTTCGCGATGTAGCCCTTTGCGTCTATCCCTTCTGCCGCCAGCTCCGAAACCCGGTCGTAAATCCGCTCCGTCGTAGCCACCAGCGCCACCTTTGCACCGAGACTGCCCAAAATCTTGGCTGTAGAAAATCCGATGCCGGTCGGGCTTCCCGCGCCTGTCACCAGACACACCTGCTGTTCAAAATGAATAAATCCTCTGCCCATATCCTGTTTTCCTTTCTGATCTGCTTTCTGCTTCCCATAAGCGCTAGTTTCTTTTCACCGTATCTCCGCAGCAGCGCCGCAGTGATCAACGCCAACAGTTAAGCGGATAGCCAACTGAAAAAGACATCGCAATTCTGAGCGAATCGAAAATTACAATGTCTTTTTGTTTATGATGTATTTTATCCGGATTCTGAAAAAACCGGTATTCATCACCGCAGCTGCCGTCTATTCCGCAGCCTGTGATGATGTTCGGTTTCTCAGCTTTTCAGAGAACCTTACAGTGCGCCGCAGGTGCCAACCGGTACAGCACCGCCGATTGCTGCGATCACTGCCTCCATCTTTTCCTTGTCGAACCAGCTGCACAGCTCGATCAGCTGAATGCCATCAGCGACCATCTTCTTTGCGGCTTCTTCGGCCTGTGCCAGATCTTTCACGAAAATCGCTTCCATCATGGAAACCTTTCCGTTTACGACCAGTTCCTGCGGAGTTTCCACACCGCGCATTACAACCAGCACACCGTACTTTTCGAGAGGGTCTACAGCGTCCGCCTTTTCTCCCTCCGCATCTGTATAGGATGCATTCTTGATTGCAACGTCAGCGCCTGCGATCTGCTGCAGTTCTGCTGTAATTTCATCATCAAATGCGCCGCACAGATTCAGCAGTGTATAGCCATCAGCAGCCAGCTTCTTGACACAAGCCTTCGCCTCATCCATGTTGTCTACACCTACTACATAGTTGCAGCTTTCTGCGTTCTCATAAGTTGCAGAGAATTGTTCCGGATCTTCTCCCGGCATGTTAGCGATAAATGCGAACTTTAACATAATTACCTCCTGTTCGGTTCCTGTCGTTCACTGCTTTTTCTTAATAGTAGCATTTTTGCCCTTGCCCGCGCAACTTAGAATTAGTATAATTTTAATATCACAGCAACAACATAAACATCGATTACAATAAAAGCAGGAAAACACTGACAAAACAAACGCTAAGAAGCACAGCTTCTGCGCGCAAGGAGATTTTTATGGAATTTCTCGATACAGTTTTTGAAATGACCGGTATTTATTTTACAACCGGAGTCCGCTGGGCCTTTCTGGTGCTGGCGGTGTTCATACTCGCGCGGCAGATCAGGTCGCTGCTGCAGGCACGGAATCCGTCGGAAATCTGGGCTTATTTGGGCTGCCCGGATGATACCAGCGTTCCGCTGACGCACTGGGAAAATCTGATCGGACGCGGACGCGGATGCGACGTCATCCTCAACCTCAACAGCGTATCCCGCAGTCACGGCACCCTGATTCGCGATTCCGAGGGCGTCTGGAAATATAATGACCTGGATTCCAAAAACGGTTCCGCCATCAACGGCGTTCCAATTACCAAGCCGACCATCCTGAAAGCAGGCGACGTGCTGACGATCGCCGGCGCGGACTTCACCTTATATCCGGTCAGTCTGCAGGAACGCATGGCCAATATCGAAAAACGCAAGAAGAAAACGCACCCGGTATCTCCATGGCCTTCCATGGTTGCCCTGACGATTTTTCAGTTTTTAACCGTGATGCAGTTCAAGGTGTCGCTCGGGGAAGAGTTTCCTTCCTCGCTGCCGTTCGCATTCGGGCTGCTGTGCGCACTGATGTGGGCATACGTGATCGTGATGCGGATGTTCCGGCGCGTTGGCTTCGAAATGGAAATGATCGCCTTTTTCCTCTCAACCCTGAGTCTGGCGGTCACAACATCCGCCTATCCGGATTCCGTTCTGAAGCAGACCTTTTGCGTCTGCATGGGCGTGGCGCTCTTTTTCGGGCTGTGCTGGTTTCTCCGGGATTTGAACCGCGCAAAGCGAATTACATATATTCTGCTGGGGGTCAGCGTTCTGCTGCTCCTGATCAATCTGATCTTCGGTACCGCAAAATTCGGCGCTGCCAACTGGGTCACGATCGGCGGATTTTCCATCCAGCCGTCTGAGCTGGTCAAGATCGTATTCATCTATGTAGGCGCCGCTACGCTCGACGAGCTGCAGCAGCGAAAAAACACCGGAATCTTTCTGCTGTTCTCGATCTTCTGTCTGGGCTGTCTGGCGATCATGGGAGACTTCGGTACTGCGATCATCTTCTTTGTGACCTTCCTGATCATCTCTTTCCTGCGCAGCGGCGACTTTGCCCGATTGTTTCTGGTCATCGGCGCTGCCGGACTGATGGGAATGATGGTTCTGCGATTCAAGCCGTATATTGCCGGACGATTTGATACCTGGGGACACGCCTGGGATTATCCGACAGAAGGCGGCTATCAGCAGGTTCAGACCATGACTTCCGCTGCCAGCGGCGGTCTCCCCGGACTGGGTGCCGGAGAAGGAAATCTCAGCGATGTCGGCGCTGCTCCGACCGACCTGGTCTTCGGTATGCTCAGCGAAGAATGGGGACTGGTAATTGCGATTCTGGCAGTCCTCTGTATCGTCACCCTAAGTATTTTCGCGGTCCGCTCGATCATTGCCGGACGTTCCACATACTACAGCATCGCAGCTTGTGCAGCAACTTCCATGTTCATCTTCCAGACCTGTCTCAACGTGTTTGGCTCCGTGGATCTGCTGCCTTTGACCGGTGTTACCTTCCCGTTTGTATCGGCAGGCGGTACCAGCATGATCACCTCCTGGGGGCTGCTGGCATTCCTGAAAGCCGCTGATACCCGGCAAAATGCCAGCTTTGCAATTCGTCTGGACAAAAAAGGCGAATTTGACAACGAGATGATGGCCGGAAATCTGGAAAATCCGGAGGATATCATCGATACGGTCGATGTGCCGCCGCAAAATACCGCTTCCCGCAAAATGCGCCGCCGGGAACGTTCCCGGGAAATGGAACAGACAGCATACATCAATCCGGAAGCTTATCAGCAGTACGAAGCTGCCCGTCAGACGCGCGTACAGCCGAAACCGACGCAAAAGCAGGATGCAAAACGACCGCAGAGGAAACAGCGACCTGCGGCACCGCAGGAGTGGCAGCAGGAACCGCAGCCATACCACAGCTCACACGCAGCGGGCTCCGGACGACACCCCGCTGCAGTCAACTATAAAAACATCTCTGACGACGATTTCTTCCACAACCTGGAACAGATTCGTCCGGAACCGTCCTTTACCGACGCCTATGAGCAGAATGCACCGCAGCCTGCCGGAAAGCGCACTGCCGCTAAACCAAAATCATCCGGACAAAGCCGGAAAAACGCCGCACCATCCCGCGGAAATTCGCAGAACAGCAGCGCGCCGCGCAGAAACAGCACAGCGGGCAAAACCGGCGGCACAAGCCGCAGCAATCCGCAGAACAGACCTGCTTCCAATCGGCAGCAGCAAAAAGAACAGCCACTGACACTGGAAGATATTTTTGGAGGCGATGACAAATGAAGAAAATAGAAAAACGAGCCATCATGTGCCTCCTGCTTTCTTTCGTACTATTGGTAGGGGTCGGAATTTTTACCTATCGCTACTTTACACAGGGAGGCGAGTGGGCTTCTTATGAAGGAAACCGCGATGTCTACAGTGACGGCAGACTGGCAAAAGGAGCCCTTTACGATACCGATGGAACTCTGCTGATGCGCAATACTGCCGACGGCATGAAATTCAACGACGATTCCAGCGTCCGCAAGGCCATGATGCACATCACCGGAGATCGAGACAACAACATCGCCACCGGCGTCAACCGCGCCTTTACCGATAAACTGATCGGCTATGACTTTATCAACGGGATCTATTCCCTGAACAACGAAGGGGAAGATGTCTATCTGACGCTGGATGCCGACAGCTGTGCCACCGCCTACGAAGCGATGAACGGCAGAAAAGGCGCCGTCGGCGTTTACAATTACAAAACCGGCGATATCGTCTGCATGGTCAGCACCCCGACTTACGACCCGGCAGATCCGCCATCGGCGGACAATGTGGAAGACGGCGTTTACATCAACCGCTTTACGTCCGCAAAGTTCGTTCCCGGCTCGATTCTCAAGCTGGTGACCGCTGCCGCATCGATCGAAAACCTCGATGATGCCTACAGCTGGCAGGTTTCCTGCGACGGCTCGCACGATTACGGTCACGGCGACCGGGTAACCGATGTCTCCGCACATGGCACCGTCGATCTGGAAGAGGCTCTGGAAGTCTCCTGCAACGTCTACTTCGGACAGCTGGCAGAGAAGCTGGGTGACAGTCTCATGGAGGAATACGTAGAAAAAACCGGTCTGATGGACAGCCTGAACATCGATGGGATCCACACCGAAGCCGGTACCTTTGATTTTCCGGAAAGCGGCGTCAACCTCGCCTGGACAGGAATCGGTCAGTACCACGATATGGTAAATCCATGTGCTATGATGGTCTATGCCGGCGCCATCGCAAATGGCGGCACCGCAGTTCTGCCGAAGATCATACAGCCGACAACCTTTATCGGCGATCAGATCTCTAAGGTGGAAAATGCCACCATTAAAACAAAAGATATGATTGAGCCATCTACCGCCTCCACCCTGACGGATATGATGCGCAACAATGTAGAAAACCATTATGACGGTGATTACAACTTCCCGGGGCTGAACCTCTGTGCCAAAACCGGTACAGCCGAAGTCGGAAACGGCAATCGTCCGAATTCCTGGTTTGTCGGTTTTCTGAACGATGAGGCTCATCCTTATGCCTTTGCCGTTCTCGTAGAAAACGGCGGCTACGGCATCGACGCCGCCGGCGCTGTCGCAAATACCGTACTGCAGGATCTGGTTGCGCGCGACGTTCTATAAAAAATTGCATCCAATGAAAAACAGCATCCTTACAACGGATGCTGTCAGACTGTAAAAAACCCGAACCTTATTCTGTAAGGTTCGGGTTTTTATCTGCAGACTTTTTCTTTGCAGCCAGTCATTTTATAAGCGGCTGCGATTTCTGATTTTGTTATCTACGCATCAATTATGTCTTCTTCCCGTCGCAAACACTGCTGCTGCGCCTGCTAAAGCCGCGATGCAGAAGAAGATACATACCGCCATCGGCATCCTGTCTCCTGTCTTGGTGCCATTCACAGATCCTTCAGGTACGCCTGCGTCATCTGCATTTACCGGTTTGTCAGAATCTCCGGGATCCTTCGGATCTTCAGGGTTCTGCGGGTCTTCCGGAATCTTTGATTTGTCCAAGGTGTTGGTTATGTCATAACCGTCTATTGACGCGTCATAGTATTTCACCGGTTCTTCTGAAACGCTGTACTCCAGCAGTTTGCCGTTTTCATCGTATTTCGGAAGGTCGTTGAAGGCATAGCTCCAGTTCCCGGCACTGTCCGCCTTGACGTCCGCCGAATCTATGATCTCGTTATCGCAGACCAGACTTACCTTGATGGATTCCGGACGCAGCTTATGCTTATTGCCGTCATCCGCCCAGGTCTTGGTTCCGCTGACGCTGACCTTGCCCGACAGGGTATTGGTCACTGTCAATCCGTCCTCTGACTTGACGTAATCTGTTCCGGTAATCGCCGAATCAGGTTCCTCAACCTTGTACGTATAGGCTTTGCCGTTTTCATCTACAGATGGCACATCCACTGTCTTTGACCATGCTGGCGCCTCAACGGTAATATCCTGCGTATTGCCGTCGCTGCGAACAAGCTTCAGAGTCAATTTGCCATTTTCAGGTCTGGTATTCAGCTTGTTGCCGTCGTCCGCCCAGATCTTGCTGACGGTGATCGTCATATTGCCAGGCTGATACGTATTGGTCAGCACGAAGCCATCCGTGATATTGCCCGTCACGCTCTTAAGGGTGTAATCTGTGATCGCAGCTTCCTCCACCGTGTATTCGTAGCGCTCACCATTCGCATCATATACAGGATATGTTCCCTTAAAGTTCTTCGACCAGCTGTTACTGTCGTTCTCTAAGGCATTATCTGCCGTCAGAGTCAGTGTTTCTTTTACTGCATTGTTCTGTTTCAGTGTAACTTCCAGTGAATCCGGCCGTTTGCCCTGACTGTTGTCATCGTCCTCCCAGATCTTTGTGACCTTAGCCGGGCCGTACTCCGCGTACAGCGTGTTTTCTATGACGAACTCATCATAGTTCTTATGATATTCAACTTGATATCGGTTGCCGCCATAAACTGCTGTACCACCGGTTTCCCCTTCTTCCTTTACGGAATAGGTATACGGTTTTCCGTCAGGATCGTACTGCTCATACTCCTTGTCAAAGGTAAATTCCCAGTTGTTTTTGTCTGTTACCGTCTTTTCCTCTACCTTTTGCGGTGTGCCGCCGGCGATCGCTCTGTAAAGTCCGACTGTAATTGAAGTTGGCCGCTCACCTTGCTTCGCAGCGTCGTGCCATATTTTCTCACCGCTGAAGGAGGTCACATTGCCCGTTCGTGTATTGGTGATGATCCAGCGATTATTACCATTATCTTTCACCGATGATGTGTCATAGCCTGCGACCGGCTTTTCCTCTACCTGATACGAATACGCATATCCGTTCTCATCGTATTTCGGCAGGTCGGAGATCTTGATCTGCCATGTCCCGGCATCAGTTTTATCGACTGATACGGCCGGATCGTCAGTTGAATAGGTTTTGGTCTCTGTCTTTCCGTTTCCTGTAGAAGTGACCGCAAGCTCTATATGATCAGGTCTTACCGCCGCGGAATCATCCTTCCATCTCTTTTCAATGGAAAGGGCAGTCTTTTCATCGAGATCTATGCTCGCAAGTCTGTTATTCAGTACGATCGTGCCGTCAGCATCCGTCGTAGTCTTATCTCCGACATAGCCTTGCGGAATCTCTGTCTCTTGTACCGTATACTTGATCTCAGCGCCCGTTGTCTGGTTGTATCTGCTGAGATTTTCCCAGCTTGCGCGCCAGCCGTTCTCTTTCGTCAAAGTCTTGCTGCCGCCATCCGCTTCGCTGACAGCTTTGCCGTCTGCGTAAAGCTGCACTTTGATATCAGCTCTTGCTTTTTCTACACCGCCGTCGATCCAGTTCTTGCGGACATTGATCTTCTGCGTTTGATCTTCGATATCGGCACGCTTGTTGTCGATTACATACTTACCGTCAGCATCCGGCTTATCAGCGATCTTGCCGCCCTCAGGAACAGCTTCATACTGGACAGCCCCGCCGCTGCCTATGGCAGTTTCTACGACTCTGTACTGTATCTGATTGCCTTTATTATCGAATTTGGCGAGCTTATCCCAGGTGTGCGATGTGGCCGGCGAAGCGATCTTCACAGGATCTCCTTCATTTACCCATTCTCCCTGTGGATTCTGCTTCTGCAGCTGAACTGTGATCTCAGGTCTGTTCGCCTGTCCGCCGTCGATCCAATTTTTCTCGAATCGTACGCTGGTAGTACCTGGCTTCAGAGTATTGTAAACCGTCATCTGATCGTCACTGTATGTTGGCACCTGATACGTTCCTGCATTGATGCGCTTTTCTATGATCTTGTACTCATATGGGTCGCCATTCTCATCAAAGAGCGGCATATCGTTCCATGTATACTGCCATGTGAAGCCACCATCTGATACCTGGCAGTCCGTAGCCTTGATCGTTTTTACATCAACTTGATTGGATGATGGTTTCTGACCGTCAATCGTATCGTCAAATTTTTCTCCCTGTACTGCTCGCATCAGGTGCAGCTCTATGCTTTCAGGTCGCTTGGAGTTATCGCCTGCATCCTGCCATATCTTCGTCGCTGTAAGACTGGTCTTTCCGGTTCTTACATTGGTGATGGTCGTCTTATCGCCTGAAACGACCGGTTTTCCCGACTGCTGATAGCCCGGTGTGCAGCTCTTCTCGATAACCTGATATTCGATTTCCGCACCTGAGCTGTCGTATTTCGGCAGATTTTCCCACTTATATGTCCATTTGCAGGTTTCGCTGTCTGCAGGGTCCTTTGAGGCTTTAAGCGTCTGCTCAGATCTCACATCTTCCCAATTACCGTTCACCTTCTTCTGAAGCTGCACGGTCGCTTCCAGAGCTGATGGGTTCGTTCCGTCAGGCGGAGTTCCCTTCCAGATCTTTTCAACGGATTTATCGATACTGTCATCATCATTTGTGATGTTGAACGCAAACACACCATCATTCGTTGGCGCAGTTGATGGATCAGAGTTGATTACCTTGTATTGATACGCTTTGTCTCCTGATTCGACCGTAATAAATCCTTTATCATTTACCGCATACCGATGCCCGTCGATTATGATCGCAGTCTCCCTGAACTGATAGTACATCGGTTTTCCGTCAGCATCTGTCGCCGGGAAACTGATTTCCTCCGCGGACCATTCATGCTGCCAGCGATTCGCCTTGTCCAGAGTAGCGGTCAGTCCTCCTGAAATATAGGACATGACATACTGGTTCATTCCTTTTCCGCTGACGCCGAGGTTCTCACTTGTTCCGCTTTGCTGGTTGATGCTCTTGAGCGGATTATTCGTAAGATGATAAGGCTGATCATTATAGTAGTATGTCGTCTTTACATCGGAGATCTTGATCAGCTGATCCGACGTGGAATCTGACAGGGTGATCTCTACCTTCAGTTTATTGGCATAGTTGTTATGTCCCTGCTGACCAATAGACCAGCCCGGATCACTTTCAAATGTAAAGGTTTTCTGATCCTCCGGCAGCGTGATCTCACCTGTCTCAGGATCGATCTTTACTTTTACTGTCTCACTCCATGAAACGCTATTATCATTAGCTGTTTCATCCTTGCCATAGTGTACTGTTAATGTTGCTTGTCCTTCACTATCATCGTTTTGCTGGAGTACTCCTCCCAGCTCGGCCCAGATAAATCCGGGATCTTCCTGAACGATCGCCTTATTGTAAGGCTTCATATCATTTGGATCAGTTCCGGCATAAAGCTGTGCTTCGATCTCCCAGTTGCTTTTATCTTGTAAAGCGGTATAGCTTTCGTCATCCCATATTTTCTCAAGGGAAAGTTTATCGGCAACGGTCTTTGTATTGGTCAGAGTTACCTGATTTTTTGCTGCCTCCGGTGTTCCCGTGCTTGTCCAACCGCCTGTACTGCCCTTTTCCTGCACGGTGTAGCTTACTTCTATAGGTTTCTTATCGTTACCCAGTATATACTCGCCTCCGGCAGTAATTGCGTATTTAGGAAGAGAGGTCCACGTCTTCTGCCAACCTTCGTCTTTCGTTATCTTCTGATCCTCGTAGAGGGTGTATCTCTTCTCTGTTCCATCCAGATCCGTCCAGACCTGAATCAGATCCACTGAAATTTCAGCAGGAAGCTCATCGTTCCCTGAAGCGTCCTTCCATGTCTTTGTTGCTTTGAATGCTGCCAGAGTATCGTCTGCGAGAATGCTCAGTCTGCCGTTATTCCCCAGAAGAGCTGTCATAATTCCTGTACCAAGGTCAAAGCTTCCCTCGAAATACTCATTCGAGCTCTGCGTAACATTGGCTTTACTGTTGAGGTCCTTGTCATACTCAGGTGACAAGATATAGGAAATATCGATCCGGTACTGGTCCTTGCCATCAGCAGCCTTCTCTAAAACAGGGAAGTCAGACCAGGTCAGACCATTGTCGGTAAAGCCCGCTTCATCGATGTCTGATTTTGCATCCACCATAGATACCGCGTATTTATCGCCTACTTTTATTAGACGGAAAATGAATTTCATATCCATCGATTTCCCTGCAGGGGACTTTAAGCTTGCAGTCGCTTTGTAATAATCATCGACTCCCGTATGCTCAATTTTTTCAATTTGCAAATCATACGAAGCTGCTGCCTGATCGTTTTTCTCCGAAGAGTAATACTTTCCTACAGGCTTATTTTCTTCATTCAAACCTATCACAACGCTGCTGTCATACACCTTTGCCTCATGGCCTTTATAGAAATTCTTTCCAGCGTCCGGATAGCTGCTTTTGTTTTCTACCTTGTAGTAGATATCGCTTTTCTGCGTTTCCCCGCCGAGGTTTATGGTGCAGGATGATTGATTATTTTCATCAAGGGTTACTGCTACCTTGATCTTATTATTAAGCGCATCCTCAATATAATATCCTTCGTGCTCGACTCCATCAGTATCTGTGTATTTACCTTGATGAAGCTCCGTATAGGTGGTGGTCAGCACCTTGCCGTCTGTCGTTCCGCCTACACCTGATACCGGAACGGAATCAAAGCTGTAGGTGTCTGTTTCTGTGGACGAATATACCTTGTCGTTTACGGTCAAGGTTCTCAGTACCACCTTATTATCATCGTCTACCCCGATGATAATCTTAACGGTTGCCTTGCTTTCTACAGCCGTCGTCTCATCATGCTTCCATGTTACCGGAATATCAACCGTTCCGCTGTACCTTTGCAAACCGTCCTCTACGGCTTCTATACTGCTCAAATCTCCGCTGTATGTTTTGCCGTTATAGGTAAAGCTAAAGTTTCGGTTTTCGCCTTTGGCATTGTACTTCAAGTCTTCTAACTTGATATCGGATGCTTGGCCACTGACCGTCAGATTCTGTGTTCTGTTGGTGATAAAATCCACCTCGACGTATTTTGTAGCGTCCTCTGAACTTGGCTCTGTCGTGTAGCCTGTTTTGTAATAATACGGGTTGTCCTTCGCAGGCTTAAAGTTGACTGAGGAATATTCTTTTTCCTCACCAAAATCATACAGATTCGTATAGAAAGCATACTTATTTGTATCGTCTTTCGTCGACGCCAGCTTCCCATCTGCTGTAATCTTCAGCGCATCTTCTATTGGCCTGGTATTCTCTTCAAGTCCCACCTCGCACAGCATTCTGATCGGCCTGGTGGTGCTAAAGCCTTCCTCTCTGTCATAGGTCGGCAGCAGCGGGCTTGGAATCGTCCAGGTGATTTTCCAGTAGCCTTTCTGGCCGTTGATCTCAAGATCCTCGTCCTTCTGGGCGGTAAGCTTTATATCATACAGTGAGAATGCCTTTTCTTTAACACTCCCATCCTCCTGCTTTTCCTGTACGAAGACTGCCGGACTTGCAACGCGGTTTCCGCTGATATCCGTCCCATCCCAGGTGTATTCTTTCTTATTCTTATCGTTTTTGGTAGCCTCCGTTACGCTGAATGTGTAGTTGACGCTGTTGTAGCGCACATACTGCTTGTCCCCCTTCAGCTCCATCTTATAGCCCAGATAATCCGTGAAGGTGACATTCTGCTTATCCGCAAAAACCGAGCCTGCACTGTCGATTGGATTGTGCACGGTGTAATCGTTGGTCTCCTGAACCATCTCGCCCAGGATTTCCTTGAACATGGCCGTCAGGTCATCTGCACTAAGGCCTTCACCTCTTAAATATTTATCGCTGTAGGAATAATTCTCTTTATAGGCTCCCTGCCTTAATTTCTCCTGAATGAGGGGAACCGATGTATTATCCCATTTGCTGTCAAGTTTATCATCCGTCGGATTCATGACATAACTGGCCCATTCATATTGCCCGATTTCCATGCCGATGGTAAACATCTGTCCGATGGAGCTTTTCTGATAACCCGTGATCGCCTTCTCATACAGATCAAGACCATTTCCATTGTATTTGTCATTATACAGATCCTGTATCTTGCGCTTTACATGGTTGGCAGTCATGATCGTGTTGTAGGCAACGGTTGAATTTTGTTCATGGAATTCTTCTGGGTCCGTATCCTCAGCATAAGTATGTTCACCTAACACTGGGTCTTCAACACCATCATACGTTTCAACGCCTTCACAAGTTATTTTTTCATAATTTTCCCAGGATCTCACTGGCTTTCCATCTGTCAGCAGGATCGTTGCCGGAACACGGGGAACGGATCCTACCTTAGGATCTTCATTTTCAATAGCGCTCTGAAACTCCTCATATACCGCATTCAGACCCAGCTGTGTCGGTGTGCCGACCTGAATCTTCTGGATTTTATTTGTTAAAGATTCCTTGCCCTCGCTGGATTTTGTATATACTTGTGATGGCTTGCCATCTCCAGCTTCTTTTGTACACAGCTCAATGTATTGATCCGTTGCCTCCTTCGCCTTCGTGTTAGCACTGATATAATCACCATCTGCATTCTCAGTATCATAATGCCCCATAGGTAAAAAAGTTCCCGCTTCGTATCTAAATGGTTTCGCTTTAGGCGGGGTCTGCGTAGATACGGTAGGATACATGACAATCGCAACCCGGTTATTCTCATTCTGCATCAGCTCTTTTATCGTCGCATTGACAGCATCTGTCATTATCTGAAGCCTATTGTTCTTCATACTGGACGATATATCCAGCACCAGCACCACATCATAAGCCACTTCCCTTTTATATGTAGTGAATTCTATATTGGGAGTACTGTAAGACTGCGCGACTGCCGACAGTACGACATTGAAGTTCTTGTCGCTTGCAGTAGCTCCGTAAACAGTGCCGCTGGAAACGGACTTGTCCACCCAGACCTTGCCGTCATCCGCGGCAGTACCCGCAAAATGCTCGTCACCTAAGGTATTGGTACCCTCATCGTTAACGGATGTCACCTGATATCCGTCCAGCCACGAAACATTCTCGCTGGCCGCTGCATTTTCAATCGGAATCAGAACTGCCATCAGCCCTGTCACCATGATCAGTACCAGCAGTATTGATATTATCTTCGCACTCTTTCTGCACTTCATATAGCTTTCCCCTTCCATACGAATTGAATAAATACTGAATTTCGGCTTTTATGATACCCCCCCCCCACGTGTTTGTCAATATTTTCGCGCCAAAAAGCATCAATAATGCAACAATACAACAACAAACGCCATAAACGGCAAACAAAAAGGCCCGGACCTTATAAAAGATCCGGGCTTTTGTTTACCGTCTGACAGCATCCTTACAGCGGATGCTGTTTTTTTCTTTTTGTCATTTCAGCAAAATTCAGCCTCGCCTGCCGATTCCTATTCGGCTGCCGTTCCTGAAGAAGCGTCGCCTTCCGCGGAACCGTCTTCGGCTTCGTCATTTCCTTCATACTTCAGGGTACACGTCTGATCGATCACCTCCACCCAGGTATTACCCGGCGTCAGCTTCAGCTCGTTGCCCTCGCTGTCTACGAAGATCGTTCTGTCATCCAGCGATTCCCGCGACCAGGTGCCTTTGACGGCAACGCCTCCCGTAAAGAGGATC
>Ga0129308_1002706_pt1 | contig 14267 bp, 12 predicted proteins | sample L827metagenome_FD_94440 | JGI IMG/M metagenome (GOLD analysis project Ga0129308, IMG submission 94440) | Ring-tailed lemur group fecal microbial communities from Wisconsin, USA - L827 metagenome | ecosystem: Host-associated > Mammals > Digestive system > Large intestine > Fecal | place: USA...
CGGGCGTCTAAAGATACGAAAACGCCTATGTACGTCACCGGATTTTCCAATCTCGTGAATGTGGCGCTGAACTGTTTGTTCATCCGGCTGGGATTTGGAATAACGGGACTGGCTCTGGCGACCACCGTCTCCCGTCTTCTGGGCGTCTGTCTGCTGGCCGCGAAGCTCTGCCGGCGGGATGCGACGCTGAGGCTGTCCATCAAAGGATTTCATTTCAACCGTGACAGCGCGCGGACCGTGGCTGCCATCGGAGGGCCCGCCGGCATGGAAAAACTGATCATGCGCACAGGTCAGCTCATCTACAACGGCATGATCATATCCCTGGGAACGGGTGCCTACGTGGCCCACAATGTGGCGGGCACGATAGAAAACTTCGCGTACATACCGGATTTCGGATTTGGGATGGCCGCCGCGGTCATGACCGGCATCTGCCTGGGTGAACAAGATCCGCTGAAGGCCAGAGAGATCACAGCGCTTACCACGAAAATGGTGATGGGCCTCATGGTGATCTTCGGCGTTGTTTTCTTCGCCTTCGCGCCGCAGCTGGTCTCCTGCTTTACACAGACGCCGGAGGTGCGGCGCATGGCGGCTTCGGTGCTGCGCCTGATCGCGTTTTTTCAGCCTATGGGAGCCGTGACGCAGATCATGGGAAGCAGCCTGCAGGGAGCGGGAGATACGAAATTTCCCATGTACGCCACGCTCTTTGGGATCTGGGGGATCCGCATCGGTCTGGGCTACACGCTGGCGGCAGGACTTGGACTGGGGCTGTTTGGCGTCTGGTGCGCCTATGCCATGGATATCACTCTGCGGGGCATCCTGCTGACGATCCGTTTTCAGAGAGGGAAGTGGGAGTCCATACAAATATAAAGCCGCCGGAAACGGCTGATTCAGACTGCAGAAGAAAGCCCCGTTTAAACAGGATCGCAGCATATAATTGAGAATAAATATACTTTGCTGTACTTTTGTTCTGAAATACTATATAATATGGCAAATTAGAAGTTGCCTTTGGTGTAAAAGGCGCAGACAACAAACGAGTTTAAGGGGGAGAATTGCGTTATGAAGTTAGGAATAATCAGATGTATGCAGACAGAGGATTTTTGTCCCGGAACGGCAGATTTTCTTGCAATTAAAGAAAAAACAGGCGTTTTTCAGGGAATCACTGAGGATATAGAAATCATTGGATTTACTAATTGCGGAGGCTGTCCTGCAAAGAAATCCATATTAAGAGCAAGGGAATTAGTAAAAAGAGGCGCCGATACGATCGTTTTTGCAAGTTGTATTCAAAGGGGAACCCCGATCGGATACCCATGTCCATTTGCTAAGCGAATGAAGGAACTGATCGTGAAAGATCTGGGAGATCGTGTTACTATTTTAGACTATACACATTAGCAGCTTTCTACAGTTTAAAGCCGCCGGAAACGGCGGCTTTTTTTGCGGCTATATGATCACAAATTTATATTCGGTGCGGAGAAACGCGCCGTCCTTGTAAACATCTTTGACGTCCAGATAATAGGTGCCGGTGGGATGTTTTTTAAATGCGTCTGTCAGACGGTCTCCGTACCAGGGCCAGAAGGACTGGACCGAGGAGGCGTCGGCGGGTATGCCGAACTGTATTTTGACCAGCGGCGAGCCCTTTGCGCTGCGCTTCAGACCGCCGTTTTCCCAGGTCGCCGGGTTTGCACAGATCGCGTTGTAAAGAGTGTACTGCATCCGGCGCATTTCATGGTAATTGGTGATATAAAGATAGTCGGCGCCGGCGCTTTTCTTCCGCTCTGCCGTGACGGCGGGCTTGTCCACCTTGGGGAACTGTTTCCAGTCGCAGCTGGGTTCCGGCAGGGAAGCCATGGGACCGGTGAGAAAAGCTTCCCGGTTGTACTGGCTCATATCCTTGATCTCATAGCCGCTGCCGTCGCTTGCCACAATGGAATCTCCTACGTTTGGAATGAACAATTCACCGGTCTGCGGCACCTGCACGAATCCTGTAGACCCGTTGGGATCTCCGGTCTGCGGCGTGTAATGAACGGTGGTGTCGATGTTGACAGTGGAATTGCGGCCGTCCCAGACGAGGCCGAAATCCACCAGCTCGGCGAGATCTTTCAGCTGTACATAATTATGGCCTTCGATGAGATACGCCTGAGGCGTGACGATCTTGCCGTCCACTTTGATCACATTGTCCGAGGGCGAGGCGTTTACGTAATTGGCGGCAAAGACGGCGCCCCCGCCGAAGACCAGTCCGCCGACCACAAATCCCAAAATAAACTGTGTGTGTTTCATTTTTTCCCTCCCGATAGCTTCTGAATACTCTGACAATCCCCTTTTTCTATAGGGTATGCCCTGCGGAGGAGGATGTCAAATTACATTTCTTTGACGTTTTCGTGAAGATTCGCTGGATGACAGGGATGCAGGCGTCTGAGCAGATCGGATCACCGCTGCGGCGCTGCGCCTGCCGGCGGCCTGAACGGGCGTGTTTACAGGATCGAAGAATGACTGTAGATATAAAATTCTTCCTGACTTGTGCAGTATTTTTTTTCTAATCTCTCAAATCCCTCATCAAAAGACTGCACAGCGCGTTCGTCTATATCCATGGCGGGACTTTGGCGATAGATCCAGCTATGCCCGTCCAGAGCTCCCGGTCTGAGCTCCTTTACCATCATCGCCGTGGGGTACCCTCCGCCCTCGACGGAGACGTCATATTTTTTGCAGCTTTTAAAACCGCGGCTCACATAATTTCCCGGATTTCCAAAGATCACGATGGCGTCGTAGCCAAGGGCTGCCGCTTTCTGAAAGGAATGCTCCATGAGCTTTTTGCCGTAACCTTTCCGCTGGTATTCCGGCAGGACAGAGACCGGACCGAAGGTGAGGATATCCTTTTCCCTGCCAGATTCATCGATCAGTTTTGTTTTCGTATACATGATATTTCCCACCACCTGCCCGTCGTCTTCGATTACCAGATCCAGCTCCGGCAGAAAGTCTTCGTGGTCCCGCATAACATGGGCCAGATAGTGTTCCGCGCATCCGGGAACATATAAATTCCAGAAAGCTTTTCTGGTGATCTCCTCCACCCGTCTGTGATCTGTCTTCCATTCATTTCTGATCCTCATCTTCTCGCTCATTCCTATACCTCCCTGATCGAGAGGCGGCCCGCCGCTGCTGGGCTGCGCCGGCTCTGACCGCCTCTGACCGTCTCTTCCTTTTAAATATAGCTATTATATTCTATTATTTTAATTTCAAACGCCCAGTCTGTAAAGCGTTGCGCCCATTTTCATATAACGGCCGTGGGTCCGGCGCGGTGAACAGAACGAATCGTTCGCCTTTTTTTTCGCGGATGCGGACAGCCGAAAACCGCATTATCCGGCGTGCAGAGCCCCCTGCGCCGCAGAGCTTTTTATAAAAAATGAAGGGCGCCGCTATGGATCGACAATTTTTTCCTGCACCCGGAGTATAAATTAATAGCTGCTGCATAATAATGAATATGTAGAAGTATAAATTTCTCCAGATCAAAAAAGAAAACAGGAAAAGGAGATAAGATTATTTTAAACAATAGAAAGAATAAAATGGCGACAATTTTGGCGCTGACAGCCGCCATGACGTTTTGTCAGGGAGTTGTGGACAATCCTGTCCATCTGCAGTCCCTGCAGGCGGAACACGGAGCGGCCGCCGCTGCCGGCGGCCAGCGCGGATATACTAGACCGATCCCGGAGACGGCGGGACTGCCGGCGGCCATCTGCATGCCGCTGGGCTGGGGGACGGAAGGAGACGCAGAACTTGCCGGGCGGGATCTGGCTGCGGATCTGAGACCGATCCCCTGCCAGGTGGAGAACGGGATCCGTCTGGTCAGGGAAAAACCCAAGCCCGTGCAGGTGGCGGACGCGGTCTCCAGAGGCGGCGAGCGGCGGGTAAAGACCGTGGCCATGAGCGTGCCGGCGGTGGATACGTCCTTCAAGGCGTACATGGACTACCGGGCGATCACCAACCGCAGTTCCTGGCAGTGGAAGCTTCAGCAGAAAGCCGTGACGGACGACCAGGGATTCCGCAGAGTCGACGGGGATTACCTGGTAGCTCTGGGGACCTACTATGCCAAGGGGAGCGGAGAGCGGTTCCGGATCACCTTTTCTTCTGGGAAGACGATCACCGTCATGACGGGCGACATCAAAAGCAACCGCCACACAAATGAGACGCGGCAGTATTGCCCCAGGGGAGACGGAAGCGGAAACATGGTCGAGTTCATCGTGGATACCGGTCAGATGAGCAGGGACGCGCGACGACGCGGAGATCTGTCCTGTCTGGGCATGGCGGGCACCGTGACGGCCATCGAGAAGATCGTGCCCTGATGGCCGGACCCGGCCCCGAAATGAAAATCACAAGAAGGTATTGCCAACGATATGTTTCTGTGGTACACTGAAGACCGCTCGGTAGGTGAGGCTACTAGAGGGATACGGACTGCTGCCGCGAAGTGGTGGAGACACCATGAGAAGGTTTGAACAGGCTATATCGAATCAAGGTATAGCATAATGCAGTTTCATCGCCCTCCAGAGTCAAAGCTCAAACGGGGATATGTGGATCAGCTGTATTGCGCTCCCGTATGTTCACTGCCGAACATACGGGAGTTTTTTTTCGGGAAGGAGGCAGTTTTATGGACGGTCATGATCGAAGGAGAATGATGGACGTCGTCAGAATGGTCGCAAATGAGATCCGCGGCAGGCAGGGCCCGCCGGCGGCTTGATTTTGCTGTGCAAAAAATTGTGACCATCGCTGACGGAACATCTCTGTGAAGCGGTGGTTTTTTTATGCCTTTTTACAGGGGCGCCCGATGAAAAGCGATCAGATAGACAGTTTGAAAGGAAAGGGAGGTGAGGAGAATGGACGCCGGAAGCAGCTGTGGTGCGGAGCCTTTACGACGATATGAATGCACAAATATGAAATTTTGGAGGTACGGTACAATGAAAAAGATATTTGAAAAGAACAACAAGGCTGATCTGAGACGGAGGGAAGAAGTCCGGGACAGACTTTTGTCTGCGGCTGCTCACGGCGCGGAGGCGGTGCTTCAGAAGCTGGGCTCCGGCGAAGACGGCATGGCGTCCAGGGAGGTCTTCGCCGCCAGGGAGCGCTATGGGGCCAATATAGTGAGCCGCGGCGGGGGACAGTCTCTTCCCAGACGTATCTGCGGGGCCTTTATCAATCCGTTTACGGCGATCTTGTCCGTGCTGGCGGTGGTATCTGCTTTTACGGATATTATCTTCGCGGAGGAAGGAGAAAAGAATTTTGCCACGGTGATCATCATCGCAGTTATGGTGATGATCTCCGGTCTGCTGCGTCTCGTGCAGGAGACCAGAAGCGGAAACGCGGCCGCCCGCCTTTCGGGAATGATCCGCACAGAAGTCCGCGTGATCAGAGAGGGGAAGCTGGAAGAGATCCCCCAGGAGGATCTGGTCGTTGGAGATATGGTGGTGCTCTCGGCAGGAGATATGATACCGGCAGACGTATGCGTTCTGTCTGCAAAAGATTTGTTTGTCAGCCAGTCCGCACTGACTGGAGAAAGCGAGCCTGTAGAGAAGACCGCAGGGCCGTCCGGCGACGGCGGCTCAGTCATGGATATGCCGAATCTGGCGTTCATGGGAAGCAATGTAGTCAGCGGAAGCGCGCGGGCGGCGGTGCTGGCGGTGGGCGGCGATACGCTGCTGGGCAGCATGGCGCAGGGACTGGCGGCTAAGCCGGAAAAGACCAGCTTTGAGAAAGGGATCAATTCCGTCTCGTGGGTGCTTATCCGTTTCATGCTGACCATGGTGCCCATTGTATTGCTGGTCAACGGTTTTACGAAGGGCAGCTGGATGAACGCGGCGCTTTTTGCGATTTCCGTGGCCGTGGGGCTGACCCCGGAAATGCTTCCCATGATCGTCACCGCCTCGCTGGCCAGGGGAGCGGTGGCCATGGGCCAGAAGAAAGTGATCATCAAAAATCTGAACGCCATCCAGAATCTCGGATCTGTGGATATACTGTGCACGGACAAGACGGGTACGCTGACGCAGGATCAGGTGGTTTTGGAGTGTCATTTGGATATCCGGGGAAACGAGGATGCGCGGGTGCTGCGGCACGCGTATCTCAACAGCTATTACCAGACCGGATTGAAAAATCTCATCGATCTGGCGATCATAGAAAAACAGGAAGAGATCGGAGGCGGGCGGTCTGTGAACGACTACGTGAAGGTGGACGAGGTCCCCTTCGATTTCAACCGCCGGCGCATGAGCGTAGTGGTCTGCGACCGGAGCGGAAAAACACAGATGATCACCAAGGGCGCGGTGGAAGAAATGCTGAAATGCTGCGCTTTTGCAGAATACGGCGACGGTGTGGTGCCGTTGACAGAGGAAATGCAGGCGTTCGTCCTCAAGCGCTCTTCCGAGCTGGGGGGAGAGGGGATGCGCGTCATCGCAGTGGCCCAGAAGACCGATCCTTCGCCCATAGGGGAGTTTTCCGCGGCGGATGAGAGGGATATGGTCCTGATCGGCTTTCTGGCGTTTCTCGATCCCCCGAAGAGGACGGCCGCCGAAGCGGTCCGGGCGCTGGGAGAGCACGGCGTGGCCGTTAAGGTGCTCACCGGCGACAATGAGCGGGTGACCAGCTGTATCTGCAGCCAGGTGGGGCTGGACACCGGCCGGATCCTGCTGGGATCAGATCTGGACGCCGTGGACGACGGGGAACTGGCGCGGCTTGCGGAGTCGGCGGCAGTGTTCGCAAAGCTCTCTCCTGACCAGAAGGCGCGGGTCGTGCGCATTTTGCGTGAGAACGGCCATGTGGTAGGATTTCTGGGGGACGGGATCAACGATGCGGCCGCGATGAAGGCCGCCGACGTGGGGATCAGCGTGGACACGGCGGTGGATATCGCCAAGGAATCGGCGGATGTCATATTGCTGGAAAAGGACCTGACGGTGCTGGAAGACGGCGTGCTGGAAGGACGCAGGACTTACGCAAACATGATCAAGTACATCAAGATGACCGCGTCCTCCAATTTCGGAAACATGTTTTCCGTGCTGGCGGCCAGCGCCTTTCTTCCCTTTCTGCCGATGGAATCCATCCATCTGATCCTGCTGAACCTGATCTACGATATTTCCTGTACGGCCATCCCCTGGGACAATGTGGACAGGGAATATCTGAAGAATCCGCGCAGATGGGACCCTTCGTCCGTGGGCAGATTCATGCTGTGGATCGGTCCCGCCAGTTCGGTGTTTGACATCACTACTTTTTTGCTGATGTATTTTGTTATCTGTCCGGCGGTATGCGGGGGCCTGCTGTTTCACCAGGTGTCTGATCCGGCAGTACAGTCCTTGTATATCGCCACCTTTCAGGCCGGCTGGTTCATTGAATCCATGTGGAGCCAGACGCTGGTGATCCACATGATCCGCACGCCGAAGCTCCCCTTTATCCAGAGCCGGGCGTCGGCTCCGGTGACGCTGCTCACCTTCGCGGGGATCGCAGCGCTTACGGCGATCCCGTTCACTCCGGCGGGGGCAGCGCTGGGACTGGCTGCGCCGCCTGCGGCATACTTTGGGTGGCTGGCCGGGACGGTGGTCTGCTATATGCTGCTTGCGACGGCGCTTAAGGCTCGCTACGTAAAACGCTGGGGAGAACTGCTATAGAAGCGCATGGAAACGGCCGCCCGCCATGGGACCCGGGCGGTGAACTTCTTATATCAAAGAAAAACGGGGTGCTGCAAAATCTTGTTTTGCAGCACCCCGCTGAACGATCAAAATATGTAGAGACCTGAAAGATCAGGCTTCTTTTTTCGACGGCAGAGGGACCTGAGCAAGAATGACCGCGGCGAACATGACGATGCAGCCAAGCAGTTCCTTCGTGGAAAGGATCTCGTGGAGGATCACGAAACCGCCCAGCGCGCCGAACACGGATTCCAGACTGAGGATCAGGGAAGCGATGGTGGGATCCGTATCCTTTTGAGCCACCATCTGCAGGGTGTAGCCCACTCCTGCGGAAAAAACTCCGCAGTAAATGATGGGGATAGTACATTCCACGATCCCCGCCCAGGAGGGAGTCTCAAAGATCAGTGCAGTGATGGTCGCAAGGACAAAGCTGACGGCGAACTGGACGCAGGACAGTTTTACCGGATTGGAGAAGGCGGTAAAATGGTCGCAGGCCAAAATATGCCAGGAAAAGAAGATGGCGCAGATAAACACCAGAAAATCACCCCAGGCGATGGTGAATCCTTCCTTCACGCACAGCAGATACAGGCCCACGGTGGCCAGAGCCACGCCTACCCAGACCAGCCAGGTGGTCTTTTTATGTAAGAACAGCCCGAAGATGGGAACCAGTACGATGTAAAGAGCAGTGATAAATCCCGCTTTTCCGGCGGTGGTGTAGACGAGTCCCACCTGCTGGAAGGACGAGGCGATAAATAATATGACGCCACAGACCCCGCCGCCGATGAGGATGCTCCTGTTTTCCGCCTTCTTTTCCTCCGCGGTAAGCTCTCTGTACGTTCCCTCGGCTCTGGCTGTCTTTTCGCTGCGCTTATCCAGAATATAGATGATGGGAAGCAGGACCAGGGTGGCCAGCAGGTAGCGGCTGGCGCTGAACGTGAAGGGTTCGATGTGGTCCATTCCAACTCGCTGGGCAACGAAAGCGGTTCCCCAGATAAAAGCCGTGGTAAACAGCATCAGGTTGCCGATGAGCTTTTTTTTGTTCATGTTTGATACACTCCTTTTCTTGAGAAATAGACGTTTGTAATAGATATGAATATATTGCGGCCGTCCTGTGAGGGATGGCTGGCTTTCACAGATAGTATTCCAGCTGACTGGTCAGCACGGCGATGCACAGCTGGGGATAGAACCCGGCGCTGTCCTTCTCCATGCCCATGAGTTCCCGGATCTTGCCGATGCGGTAGCGCACGGTATTTTCGTGCTGAAACAGAGCCGCCGCCGTCTGCTTGACACTGCCGTCGTTCTGCACGTAGACTGCCGCCGTGTGGAACAGGTCTGCGGAGTACTTTTCGTCGTACTGACGGATGGGTTCCACGATGCTTTTGCAGTAATCGCTGAGCCAGTAGTCGTGCAGGTAGGGCAGTATGACCCGATAGAGGCCGATCTCGCTGTAGAAGACGGTATGGCGGTTCTCCAGACGGCAGACGCTGCACGAAAACAGGCTCTGCTGTACGGCCTTATCCAGATAATGCAGCTGGGAGAAGCAGTCGCTGACGCCCATGTAGTATTCTTCCGGCAGCAGGCCCGTCTGGGTGAGGAAGGCGGTCAGGATCTGCCGGGGCGTTTGGGAAGCGTTTCTGATCTCCGGACGGGAATCGTCCAGGATCTCGGCGGCGCTTCCGGTGGTGAGCACGGCGATAAAGCCGTTTTTGTAGCGAAATACACTGTTTTCACTGCGAAAGTACTCCAGCCTGCGCAGGCGCTCCAGAGTCCGAAAGAGGACGCCCTCTTCCGCGTGGGAACCAGGCCGGCAGAAGATGGCGCAGCAGCTTTCACGGAATACCGGATTGATGTCCAGCGCCAATTCCCGGACCAGCGAGCGGGAGAGCTCGTTTCCGATGAGATTGTCGACCTTCATCTCGATGAGCTGATCCCGGTCGATCAGACGCAGGGTATCGGTCACATCGGTGATAATATCCTCAAAATAAGCGTCGTGAGAAAACAGGAAAATGGAAAAATCTTTTTCCACCGCGTACTGCAGCAGATCGGCGGGAAGCTCCTGATAATAAATATCTTTGATCCCCAGAAGCGATACGCCGTTGTCGATCAGTGTCTTTACTGCGGCAGACATCAGGTTGATATCGTCCTTGGCAAAAAGCAGGCTGGAGAGTACAAAATCATTTTTGATGAACTCCCCCTGCATTTTATAGGAAATGAATTCGTAGTCCAGTATTCCCATGCGGTCCACCTGATTTTGAAAACCGCTTTTTCCGGTGAGGATCTTCACGTTTTTCAGAGTGGGAAGCTTGTAGACTTCCGCGACTGTTATCGACATGATCTGGTCTCCCTGTCCGCCGGAAGTTCCGGCATGTGATCTGTATTGTCTCGGCCATATGGTATGTCGGGCGTGGACGGAGACCGGCGGCGCCGGTTCGAAATGTACGTCCGCTTACAAAGATTTACTTTTTTCCAACTATACTATACATCAATATTTGTTGTAGGTTTTACAAAATTAAAAACGATATTTTGTAAATTATACAATGCATAAAGAAGAATTACAAGAGATACGCAAAACGCCATAGATTTTACAAGGGGGCAGGCCGTTGGTTTATGGTATAATAGCCGCAGAGCGGTTATTATACGATTCTGTGCGCGGCGGACGCCATGCGCGGATTCTGTCCTGACGGCCTGCGGCCGATCATGACAGAATAGCCGCAGAGCGGCTATTATACTGATTTTGTGCGCGGCGGACGCCATGCGCGGATCATACCATGACGGCCTGCGGCCGATCATGATATAATATCATAAAAAAATAATGCGGGAGGTGTAGGGGGAAATGGACTTTATACTTGGAGAATACGATGAAAACAGCGAAGCGATCTTGGAACCGTATATGGTGGCGCCGCCCATAGAAGGGTTTCCGGAGACGGCGATCACATGCTATTCGCAAAAATTGCTGAGAGCGATCATGGACGGCCGGGAGGAAGATGTGCTCTGTGTATTAAATACGGAGGAGGGAGGGACCCCGGTCTTCCGCATCCGGGAAAACGGCAGGGAATTTGCGCTCTATATGTCGCGGGTGGGAGCGCCGGCCTGCGCTATCCAGATGGAAGAGGTCATTTCACGCGGCGCCCGCAAATTTGTGATGATGGGCTCCTGCGGCGTGCTGGACAGTTCGCTGGAAACGTGGAAGATCATCGTTCCCACCGCAGCCGTCCGGGACGAAGGCGTGAGCTATCACTATCTGCCCCCTGCAGAGGAGATAGAAATGCAGCCCGGATCCGTGGAACTGCTTTGCCGGGTGTTTGAGGAGTGGGGAGAAGAGTATGTCTGCGGAAAAGTGTGGACCACCGACGCCCTCTACCGGGAAACGCGGGCAAAGATGCAGCGGCGCAGAGAGCAGGGCTGCATCGCGGTGGACATGGAATGCGCATCCGCGCACGCGGTGGCGCAGTTTCGCGGCGTTAAGCTGGCTCAGTTTTTCTACGCGGAAGACAACCTGGCCGACGAGGTGTGGGACGGCAGGGGATTGTCCGGCGGCGTTCACCGGGAAGCGGACCGTCTGTTTGGAGCGGCCGCGGCCTGTGCCGCAAGACTTTAACGGGAGAGGGAGAGGGTGTAAGTACGCGTTGCTTTCACCCCTTTCCCTGTAATAGGCGTCCGTCATTCCTCTTTTCGTAATGACTTATAAACAACACGATCCTCACGTGAGCGGGCAGTCTTTATCCCCTGTTTGATACCATTTCATTCTGCTTGGTTTTTCTTCTATGATGCATTGTTTACTATCTGATTCGTTCCCAATGTCCATTTTCGAAACCTATAAATTTCCAACGCGACGCGCCTCCAAGCGCTCCTGCTGCTTTTTTCCTGTTGTATTTGTCTGAGGGATCAAGGAATTCAAGTTTTCTCATAGCATTTGCAACCGTTTCTTTTTGGCCTTGATGAGTAAATACCTTTTCAATCATTTGATATACCTTCCTTTTTTTCTTCTTTTGCGCCATCAACAGACCTAAAAAAGTGAGCAAAAAACAAAAGAGCGAGTTCATCAGCGACGGCACAGCCGTTCATTTTATCATTGACATGGACGGTTGGCTCAGTTCTTCCCATGGCGCGGTGCGCTTGTAATCAGCCCCATAAATGGGAAGTTAAAGCATCGTCCAAACAGAACGATCCAGCATCCGGCTTGTCACGGATTCGTTTAACTGTTCATCAAATATGGTCTGGCTAACTTCATTTCCATCAATTTCGTAATACGGACAGGGAGCGGGACTATTTTCGGGAAACAATTCATCCCGGGCAAATAGAAAGGCAATATCCTCTTTTTTTCCGCCCTCTTTATACCGAAAAATAGTATAGGAGCGGGTGCCGCAATAATCATATTGCCGCACCATGGTACTATCAATAAGAGGATAATCCCGACAGGTCATTTCCACCGCGTCGCTGTTCCAACAGAAAATTCTGCCATTCTCAAAATGAAATACAGCATTATAACTGCATGGATCATCCGCCATTTGAACAAGCAGCTCCGCGGTGCCGTCGCCGTCTAAATCCAAGTAGGTATACTCCATACCAGACTGAAATTCAGGGATCCACATTTCCGATTGTGCATCGTCCATAAGCGTTCTGTCTCCGGAAAGCAGTGACGAATAGGCGGCCAGAGCCGTTTCCTCCGAACGTGCATCTTTCAAAAATGATGAAGGATCTAAAACATCTTTATTATCACAGCCGGGTAAAATCAACAAGCATAAGACCGCCAGTATCTTGAACGCGTTCATATCAAACTTTCGCATTTCATTTTATCGCATACACGCATGTACGAATTTCACAGGTGCATCCATACGTTTTGCAACTTGTTCCGGCGTCATTCCGCTGTCTAAGAAACGCTTGCAGACCGCTTTGATGTTTTCCCCAACTTCGATGATATGCTTATCAGGGTCGTAAAAACGTACTGCACGCTGGCCCCAGGAATGTTCCTTGACAGGGTGTACGTATTCGACATCGCATTGTATCAGCCTGTCTGCAAATTTGTCGAAATCATCTTCCTCAAAATACAGCTCAAAATTATTGCCGCCAAATGCGATCTCATCCGTACCGATAAACTCTTTGTATGTTTCCATCGTCTGCAGAGCCAGACCGCCGGTCAACGTTTTATTCGCGCCAAAATCCGTAATGACATGGAGTCCAAATACTTTCTTATAAAACTCAACCGACCTGTCTATATCCGTTACTATTAACATGGGATTTTTCAGTTTCATCTTCGCCGCCTCCATAAATTTCCGATCAATCGTGCTGAGTTATCATGTAAATTTCCTGCCGGCCATCTCTCGCAGGCATTGTTCAGACCGCTTTCATGATACCACAGGGCGGCAGATACCGCTACAAAACAATGAATGAGCATTTTGTTCTTTTTGATGGCTGTGGGCAAAACTGGAGAGAAAATATTTTTGAAACAGACCCTTGACAGAGAAAACAGCTCGGAATATACTAAACTAGTAAATTTACTAATTTACTAAATAAAAATGAAAGCAGGAAATTGAAATGAAGATACCAACAACGCTGAAACATAAACCTGTTATCGTCGTTGAGAACTATGGAAACATCGATGGGAGGAAGGCCTACGACACCGACGCCCAGGGGCTTTCGCTGGGGCTCGCCCAGTGGAACGACAGAGGCAAGGTGGACATATCCGCAAAGGTATGGCGCTATACGGGCGAAAAGTGGTCCCGGCAGTCGGAGGAACTTCCCGTTCATCGGGTCATCGATCTGGCTATTCTGGTCTGCAGAGCGCGGCAGTACTTCGCCGACGCTTATCGATACCCGAAGCTGTACGATGAATCGGAGCCCCGGATCGACAGGATCGCGCTTCAGGGCGACGCCATGACGGTGGAGGTCTGCACGGACAACGAGATGATCGACGAGGATATCAAATTGTTTTCGGACGCGCTGGCCCGCGACGACGAGCTGCTGGCCGAACGGCTCCACCGACTGGCCAACATGCTCAACGAGATGGGATACGGGTACGGAACGAAAAAGTGACAGGCATCCGGGGGGAGGTCTGTCGGAAGAGAAAGAGAGGTAAGAAATGGATAAGGAACAGCGCAGACAGGCGGCTGCGGAGTATAAAATGAAGCAGGTCACCGGCGGCGTGTACATCGTGAGGAACCGGAAGACCGGCAGCTTTTTTCTCAAAGGCGACTCCAACCTGGAGGGATCCCGCAATCGTTTTGAGTTTGCAAAGAAGACCAGCTGTATGTATTTACAGCTGAAACGGGAGTGGGAGCAATACGGACCGGAGGCCTTTGAATTTGCCGTGCTGGAAGAGACCAAGCAGAAAGAGACGGAGAGCCCGGGAGCCTTTCGGGACCGCCTGAAGAAGATGGAGGAACTGTGGCGGGAAAAACTCAGTCAGTCGGGGGAAGCTGGGAATTCAGATCAATAACAGACAAAAGAGACCGCGGGTCTCCAATCTGCCCTGCGGCCGCTTTTGTTATAACATAGGATTAGGGTGTCAAAAGACACTTGGAATGTAATCAATATTTACTTGCACCTTGAAAATTTAACACGATTTGCGTTGGCATTGCTTAAAATGACTAAATGAATCGGGAAATGGATGAAGTATCC